>Ga0157375_10002414_pt1 | contig 16181 bp, 22 predicted proteins | sample M35metaG_FD_115311 | JGI IMG/M metagenome (GOLD analysis project Ga0157375, IMG submission 115311) | Miscanthus rhizosphere microbial communities from Kellogg Biological Station, Michigan, USA - M3-5 metaG | ecosystem: Host-associated > Plants > Roots > Rhizosphere > Soil | place: USA: Michigan...
ACATCGCCAGCTTCACCATGGGCGCCGAGTATGATCAGAAAGACGCTCGCGGCTTCATCAACCTGATCGGGCTGCCAATGCAGGTGCGGGCGCTGTTGAAAAACCGGCGCAAGGGCCAGGCCAAGAAGGCCAAGCGGAAATGAAACTCTGGGGCGGGCGATTCGAGGAAGGGCCCTCGGAAGTATTCGAGCGCTTCTCCGGATCGCTCGATTTCGACCGGCGCCTGATTCACGCGGATATTCAGGGCTCGCAGGCGTTCGCGCGGGCGCTGGAAGGCGTCGGGATTTTGACGGCAGCGGAGCGGGTCCAATTGGTGGCGGCCTTCCAAGAGATTGGCCGCGCCGCGGACACGGCAGAGTTTTACGTGGGCGCAACCGACGAAGATGTTCATACGCTGGTGATTCGCAAGCTGGGCGAGAAGGTGGGCGCGCTCGCCGAGAAGATCCACACCGGCCGTAGCCGCAACGAACAGGTGTCGCTCGATGTGCGGCTATGGCTGCGCGGCGAGATCGACCGCACGCTTGGATTTCTCGCCGGGCTCATGAAGGCGGTGCTCGATTGTGCGCAACGCGATCCCACGGCGGTGGTTCCGGGATATACGCACTTGCGCCGCGCACAGCCGGTTTTGTGGGCGCACTACCTGCTCGCGTATTTCGAAATGTTCGCGCGTGACTTCGAGCGTCTCAAACAGGCTCGTGCGCGCGTGAACGTGATGCCGCTCGGCAGCGGTGCGCTCGCGGGCAGCGGATTCCCCTTCGACCGCGAAGCCATCGCGCATGATCTGGGTTTCGACGAGATCACGCGCAACAGCATGGATGTTTCCGGCGACCGCGATTTCGCGCTGGATTTCCTGTACGCCGCGTCTACCACGATGTTGCACCTGAGCCGCCTCTCCGAAGACTGGATCTTATACTCCAGTGATGAGTTCGGCTGGCTGGAACTCGGTGACGGCGTCACCAGCGGCTCCAGTCTTATGCCGCAGAAGAAGAATCCGGATTCGCTGGAGCTGATTCGCGGCAAGTTCGGCCGCGTGTTCGGCGACTTGAGCTCGCTTTTCATGACCATGAAAGGTTTGCCCATGACTTACAACCGCGACATGCAGGAGGACAAAGAGCCACTTTTCGACGCGGCGGATCAATTGTGCGGATCGCTCGAAATGGCGGCGCAAGTTATCGCGACGGCGAAGCTAAAAGCCGAGCGTCCGGCACAGGCCGCCGAAGAGAGTTGGGTGGTGGCGACGGATTTGGCCGAGGCGCTGGCGCGCAGCGGGACACCGTTTCATCAGGCTCATAAGATCGCCGGGCGACTGGTACTGGAGAGCGTCCGCAGCGGAAAGAAGCCGTCGGATTGGAATGCAGAATCGCTCAAAGCTTTCGCGCCGGAATTTACGCCGGAGTGCGCCGCGGTGCTGAATCCGATTGAAGGCATGAAGACGCGGGAGATCGCGGGGGGCACGGGACCGGATCACGTCAAGGCCGCTCTCGCCGCCGCGGCGTCGCGTTTGAAGCGGCTTCACGCATGAACAAGAATTACCGCCAGAGCCAGATCCTCAAACTAGTTCGCGCTCGAAGTCTGCACACGCAGGACGAGCTGGCGCGGGCTCTGCGCACGCTCAAGATTCCGGCAACTCAAGTTACACTCTCGCGCGATATTCGGGAACTGGGGTTAGTGAAAACGCCAGCCGGTTATTCTCCCGGAGGCTCAGAGGCTGGTGGTGCGCCAGCCGGTCCGGATGTAGCCGCGCTCGCACGCGAAGTTCTGCGCGATGTTCGCCAGGCTCAAAATTTATTAGTGCTGAGAACGCCTCCGGCGAACGCCAACGCGCTCGCCGCCGCGCTGGATCACGCCGACTGGCCAGAAGTTACGGGGACCATCGCCGGCGATGACACGGTATTGGTAGTCGCGCCCGACGTCAAGACCGCCGATGCGCTGCGCGCGAGATTTCTCAAATTTTTGCGGTAAAAAGACGGACGGAACCTCTTTTTTACGGCACTAGCAGGATTTCACCCCACGTCACTTGATAGGCTTCGAGCACGCCTTCAAGGGTACGGCCGGCGCGCACGAACACGTGCTTGTTCAGCAGCGGTTGTGACGCTTCCGAATAGCGAGTATCCGGGCGTAGCCGCAGCGTTCGATCTCCGCCGCGGGTCTTCAGGATGATCTTCGAGTCCTCGCTTTTCACTACCAGCCCGGCGTAAGTGAGATAGCCTCGTGGGACCCACGCCTCGGTTGCCGGCACCCGTCTGCGCGGCGATTTCGGCGTTGTATCGACCACCGACACCATCCGCACGTAGCACGCCGGCGTCGCCGGCCAGCGGTCTGAGAGCACTTCCACTGGCTCGCCCCCGGTCAAGTCCGTCGATTGGATCGGCCACCGATTCCGCTGGAAGAAAGTGTGGTTATCGTAGGAGCAACCGTACACCGCGCCGTCGGCCCGCCGCACTGAAAGACTGCCGTTCTGCCACGTGACCAGATTTCCGCGCAGGATGCCGACGGGCATCATCTGCTGAGCGTGAAGGGCCGCAGCGAAAAGCACAAGCGCAACGGAAAGCCCGCGCATGCCTGCATTATACGCGCTTGCGGTTTCGCGAATAGCTGGCAGTGATCTTGGTATGCACGCCGCCGCGCGGCATGAAATCGCCGATGAGCGTCGCTTCGATCGGCTTGGCGTATTTGACGATGTCGGCCAGCATTCGATTCACCACGTTCTCCTGAAAGATACCGAGATTGCGGAAGGCCAGCGTGTACATCTTGAGCGACTTCAGTTCGAGACAAAGTTTGGCCGGAATGTAGCGCAGGATCAGGTTTCCATGATCGGGCAGGCCGGTCTTAGGGCAGATGGAGGTGAACTCCGGCATCTCGATTTCGATTTCGTAGCCGGTCGGATATTGATTGGGCCACACGTCGATTTCAGGAAGCGCGGCGTCTACGCCGGCCGCCGCGTGCTGATCTGTGTATTGGCGCTTCATGCGGGCGTTTCCAGATTGCGTGCGAGCAAATCCAGGAACAGACCCACGTCGGTGACCACACCCACGGCTTGCCCGGTGCCGCGATCGCTTACTTTGGTAGCGACCGCCGGGTTGATATCTACACACACGATCTTCACCCAACTCGGCAGCATGTTGCCGGTGGCGATCGAATGCAGCATCGAGCCGAGGCACAAAACTAATCCAGCGCCCTTCAACTGCTCGGCGTAGGCGTCCTGCGCGAGATTCATATCCGTGATGGTGTCGGGCAGCGGGCCATCGTCGCGCAGGCTCCCAGCCAGCACGAAAGGCACTCGCGCTTTCACGCATTCGTACATCACGCCGCTCTTGAGGCGTCCGGATGCGACCGCTTTGGCGATATCGCCGGCATGATAGATCGCGTTGATGGCCCGCATGTGATTGCGATGGCCATGTTCTTCCTGGCGGCCATCGCTCTGACGCACGCCGAGCGAAGTTCCGAGCAGCGACGCCTCGATATCGTGCACGCCCAGCGCGTTGCCGGCCAGCAACGCCTGCACCCAGCCGCCCTGAATCAACTTGGCGAGTGGCGCTGCGCCGCCAGTATGCACAGTAACCGGTCCGGCCACCACCACAATCTTCTGACCCAACTCCCGGCACTGGCGCATCAGATTAGCGGTCTGGCGCATAGCGGTTTCGACCTGCCGCTCCGAAGAAATACCGTTGCTCATGAACGCGAAGGCCATGCGGTCGCGCTCCTTCGATTCCGGCACCACGCGGATGCCGCGCATGCCCACAACCACCTGGTCGCCCTTCTTGAGATCGCGCAGGCGGCGACAGACGGCGCGTTTGCCGGCGACGACGATCATCGCGTCCATGCGCTGATTCTCCACTTCCAGCCAATCGCCTTTCTGGCGCACCAGCGTTTTGTGATTGGTGGTGGAATAGAAATCTTCCGGCGCGCAGAAATCGCGCTCGACGGAAACCAGCTCGGCCGAGCCGGAATCGGCAGGCGTGCAGCCGAGATCCAGCAGCTGGCTCAAGAGCTGCTCCATATCGGCTGGGCTCTCGGTTTCAATCTTCAGACGCAAGTGCGAATTATCGGCGTTGGTGCGACCGATCTCGAACTGCTCCACTTCAAAGCGGCCATTGTATTCGACTACCGTGTCGAAGATTCGCTCCATAAGGTGCGAATCAATCAGATGGCCTTCGGCCTCAACGACTTCCTGTTGCATGGGTAACTCTCAGGATAACTCAGCGGTCCGGTGAGAGCCTGATTCTATCTTGGCCAGTTTCGCTGCGCTGATCGCCTGGCCGACGTGCCGCTGGGTGTGTTCGGCGATGTGAACCAGAAGCCCGATGACGGTAGTGGGCAGTTGCTTGCGGCCGACGCCGCGAGGGTCGGCGAGACGCGTGGGATCGAGGGCGCGCGCGACGGCTTCCGCGCTCTCAAACGCCCGGTCAATGGCGGCGAGCAACACCTCACGCGTTGCCCCGGGTTCTTTCTCGTCTTTGAGCGCGCTCATCTGATCGCTGGAGAGTTGAGCGCCGCTGACGTAGGTCATCAGGCGATCGGTTGAACCGGCAATGTGGCGCAGATGGAAGCCGACGGAGCCGAAGCCATGGGGAGTGGCCCAAATCTGCTCGGTAGTGAGGCCGGCGGTGTACTTCGCGAGGTCCTCGCGGGCCATCTGGAAGGAATGCAGCAGAGGCGCGACGAAGGTGTCGATGCCGAGTAGCGGGCCTCGGAGCCAGGGTTCTATTAAAGCGTCCATAAAGCTCCATACTATTACGCCGGCCGAAACAGCAGCAGGTCCAGACTAAAGGTCACGCGCGTCGCTTCGACCGGCCGCGATCGCAGCGGACGATAAATCGAAAGCAGGACATCCTGAACGGCAGCGGCGTACAGATCGGCGGCAGTCGTCACCTGGTTCCGTTCGATCAGCTTGAACTGCGGCGCGAATGTCTCAACAGTTTGAGGAACGCGATCGCGGCCGGGATTTATGGCGCGGCTCCGCAACTCGATCATGTCGTTGGGCGCGGCAAGGGCCACTAGCAGCCGTCCGTCATCGCGCAGCACGCGACGGAATTCAGCGGCATTCATGCGTCCCGTGATCGACAAGACGGAGGAGAACGAGCGATCAGCGTAAGGTACGAACCGGTCGGCGTTAGCCACGACCCATTCATAACTGGCAACCCCCGCGTCGCATCTGGGCTCGCCCGGGGGGTAGCGCCGCGCCGCAGCCTCCACGGCCGGGATCGAGATATCGACGCCATGTCCCACGCAGCCGCTCTGGCGCGCAAGCGATCCAAGATAGAAACCGTCACCGCAACCGGCGTCGAGAACAATATCATCCGGCGCGGCTTGGACCAATTCAGCGATCCCGCCGAACAGCGGCCCGGTTACGCCGAGATCGTGCAAGCGCCGTCGCGCCGCCACAGCCGCAGGCGTATCGCCCGGACGCTTCGACCGCCTGTCTTGCGGCTGCAGAAGATTGATGTAGCCGCTCCGCGCCACATCGAAGGAATGTCCGCGCGGGCAAACCAACCGCCGGCCGCCTTCGTCTTCCGTTCGCGACAGCGGAAGATGGCAATCGCGGACCGTGCAGAGGAGCATTCGTCGAGTGTAGCGAATGGAAGCGGCGCTGCGTCTTTTCTGAGGGCAATTTGCGTGAGAAGTTCAGTGCGCACACGGAACTACTTCTTGTGCCACTTCTTGCGTTGGTCCTACTGCTGGTTCAAAGCCATGTGGAATACGTGGGCGGGACCTTACCGGCTGTGGCAAGCGGAACAGGCGGGTCCATCGAGCTCTCCGACAGCCGGTATTTGGCGTTTTACACCAGGGGCACGCAGGTGCGGGTGCCGTATGAACGCATCAACCTGCTCGAATACGGCCAGAAGGTTGACCGTCGGCTGCTGATGGCGGTGGTGATTTCGCCGATGTTTCTGCTCGCGAAATCGCGCAAGCACTTCCTGACAGTGGGATACACCGATGACGACGGCAAGCAACAAGCGATGGTATTTCGGGTGGACAAGAACGGAATCCGCTCTGCGTTGGTTGGTCTGGAGGCTCGTACCGGACAAAAAGTGCAGTATCAGGACCCGGAAGCTCGCAAGGCCGGGAAAGGTTAGGGACACAAAATGATGGCTTTGCTTTTGGTTTTGCTGCTAGCGCAGGCTCCTGACGATGTATCGGCGCAAATCGCCGGCGTTAAACGGGTCTACATCGACAAGCTGACCGGCGGCGAGACCGCGGCGCAGATGCGCGATCTGATTATCAGCAGCCTGCAGGGTTCGAAGCTATTCGTGCTGACGGAGAACCCGGATCGCGCCGACGCATATCTGCGCGGAGCGGCCGAAGACCTGGTGTACACCGATAATTTCCAGTCGTCGGAAGGCGTCAACGCTCACGTAGGCGATTCGGAGCGAAGTTCAAACAGCAGTGGGGCCAGATTCAATGGAGGCGGTGGGAGCGTCAGCCGCAGCGTGGCGCGGTCGATGAGCGCGGGCGTCGGCGAGACTGAAGCCACCAACATTCACGAACGCAAGCACGAAGCCATGGCGACGGTCCGGCTGGTGAACAAAGACGGCGATGTGATGTGGTCCACCACGCAGGAGAGCAACGGCGCGAAGTTTCGCGGTGCTAGCGCCGACGTCGCCGACAAGATTACACGGCAACTGACAACGGATATTGAGCGGCTGAGAAAGAGATAGCGCGCCTAGCCGGGGCGCTATTCCTGAACCGGCATTTGCGTGTCGGAATCGCGCCACGCGCTCAGCTTCAAGCGGCGGCACACCCAGCACAAGCCTTCGGTCGAATTGGGGGCGCACTCATCGCCGCACACGCTGCACTTTGCGGGCGCCTTCATACGGTCGAATTCGATGGCGCGCTTGGCCTCTTCGATCAGGGCAGGCGGAATCACCGGAGAGTCCGGCAAAACTTCAGGAACTAAGGGACGCTTGCGTCTCACGTCTCTACTATATCAGCATATATAAGCAGACGGACAGCGTTGTAAGATTACAAAAGATTCTTAGTACTGGCCTGTCCATTATTCAAATTCAAGACACATGTCCAAGACAGCTTTTCTTTTCCCCGGGCAGGGTTCGCAATATGCCGGCATGGGTAAGTCCCTTGCGGAAGCGTTTCCGGAAGCCGCTGCAGCGTTCGCGGAGGCCGATGCCGCGCTCGGCTTCTCCATTTCAAAATTGTGTTTTGACGGCCCCGAGGAAGAGCTGAAGCGTACCGAGATCACGCAGCCGGCGCTGGTCACCGTGAGCATCGCGGCCTTTCGGGCTCTGCGGACCAAAGGTCTCGCGCCAGATTATGTAGCGGGGCACAGTTTGGGAGAATACTCCGCGCTGGTAGCTGCGGGATCGCTCGATTTCGCGGATGCGGTGCGCCTGGTTCACAAACGCGGCCGCTATATGCAGGAGGCGGTGCCCTCCGGCGTGGGCGCAATGGCAGCGCTGCTGAAGCTGCCCGAGGGGGCGCTCGACCGGATTCTCGCCGAAGCCGCGCAAGGCGAAGTGGTATCCGCCGCCAACCTGAATTCCCCAGATCAAATTGTGATCGCGGGGAATGCGGGCGCCGTGGAACGCGCCGCGGAGCTGGCTAAGGCCGCTGGTGCGAAGCGCGCGGTGATGCTGTCGGTGAGTGCGCCTTTCCATTGCGCGCTGATGAAGCCCGCTCAAGAACGTCTTAAGGCGGATCTCGACGCCACCACGTTCCGGGATCTGACTGTTCCCCTGATCAATAACTGGCAGGCGCGCGAAATCCGCAGCGGAGCCGAGGCGCGCGAGGGCCTGTATCATCAAGTACCCAATCCGGTGCTGTGGGTGGATTCCATGCGCGCGCTGTCCGCCGCGGGCGTCACGCGGTGCACCGAAGTCGGCGCCGGCGGCGTGCTCACCGGGCTGCTGCGCAATATCGACCCCGCCCTTGCCGGCTTCAAATTTGGCGAGGCCGCGGACTGGGAAAAGCTCGCCACCACCTAAGGGTGGCTGAGCGTGCCCTAAAATGGTACAAGTGATTCCCCGCACCCTCCAGATCGGGCCCGTGAAGATCGCTCCGGCGACCGTACTCGCCCCCATGGCCGGCGTCACCGACACGGTTTTCCGCCGCCTGATTCGCAGCCAGGGCGGCTGCGGACTCATCATGACGGAGTTCACCAGCTCCCATGGCATCGTAGCGGCTGCGCGCGCGACCAAGCCCACGCGGACCTTCCGCTACCTGTATTTCGACCCTGAGGAGCACCCCATCTCCGCGCAGTTGTTCGGTTCCGATTCGGCCGTGATGGCGGACGCCGCGAGCCATTGTCAAGACATGGGGTTCGACATTGTCGATATCAACTTCGGCTGCCCGGTGAAGAAAGTGGTGACGTGCAACGGAGGCTCCGGACTGCTGCGCGACCTGCCGCTGGTGGAAAAGATCCTGAGCAGCGTGCGCGCTGCGATCTCCATTCCGCTGACCATGAAATTCCGCGCCGGCTGGAACGACCGCGAGCTAGTGACAGTGCGGATGGCGCGGCTGGCCGAAGATTGCGGATTGCAGGCCATCGCGCTGCATCCCCGCACCCGCGAGCAGGGCTACAGCGGGCACGCCGATTGGACCCGCATCGCCGAAGTGAAAGCGGCCGTCAAGATTCCCGTGATCGGCAACGGCGACATCTTGACGCCCGAAGATGCCGTCCGCATGGTGCGCGAAACCGGTTGCGATGCCGTGATGGTGGGCCGGGCCGCGTCGTCAAATCCCTGGATTTTTCGCCAGATTGAGGATTACGCGACCACCGGCGGATATGAAGTGCCGCCGGAGAGCGCCCGTTATGAAATCATGCGCCGCTACTACGGCATGCTCGAAGAGCACCGCGCGATGGATGCGGTGGGCAAGATGAAACAGTTCGCGACTTATTTCACGCATGGCGTCCGCAACGGTTCGCAGCTTCGCGCGAGCATTTACCACGCGCACAGTACGGCGGAGATCCTTGGAATGGTCGATGCGTTCTTCGAGCGCGAGCTGGCCGCCGCGCCGGCTTAGATGAAGATTTCATATAGATTGCCGCTACTTTTCTCTTCTTTGGTATTCCTTTGGCCAACCGCAACAGCCAGCATTTTCGATCGCGATCAGCGCTCCAGATGTTATCAGCGCTGGTTCAGAACCAAAATTGAGTATCGTTTTGAAGAATACGTCAGATCACGAGATTATGCTCGGCAGATCCGTGCAACCAGACCAAGGCGAGCTACATCATGATGTGGAAATGCGGGACGACAAAGGTGACTTGGCACCGGAGACGGAATACCATCGAAAAATTAAGGGCAGGCTGCCGGTGACCCCGGGCAAGGCACCTCCGCCTCCGAATGTCTGGAGCGACATTTTCACCCCCATCAAGCCGGGCGAAACACGGAATGATGCTCTCATTATCAGCAAGCTTTACGATCTCAGCAAACCTGGTAAGTACACTGTCCAAGTGTCAAGGTTCGACGAAGATACTAAAGCCGTCGTCAAATCAAACACAATCACGGTGAATGTGACGAAACCGTAGCCGGATTTTACGGCTATGGGGGACAACCCTCACAGCACCCGCCATCTTCACGTTCAATTGGTCGATTCGTCCAACTCGAGGCACGTCACAGCATTCACTTCACAACGTTTCGTTCAAAATCTTTTCGGCCTGCTCCTTACGGAAAGCTTCGAGCTTTTGGTGCAGGTCTGGTCTCTGCAAGGCCAAAATGGCAACGGCCAGGAGCGCGGCATTAATGGCGCCTGGTTTGCCGATCGCCAGCGTGCCTACCGGGATCCCAGCGGGCATCTGCACGGTGGAAAGCAGCGAATCCATCCCGCGAAGCATTTGGCTTTCCATGGGCACGCCGAGCACCGGCAAGATGGTGTGAGCTGCTAAAACCCCCGCCAGATGCGCGGCTCCGCCGGCTGCGGCGATGATCACTTGTAGCCCGCGCTCGCTGGCGCCCGCGGCGAACTCGGTGGCCGCCTGCGGAGTGCGATGCGCGGAGAGCACGCGGCTTTCATGCGGAACCCCGAAGCGGCCCAGCGTGTCGCTGGCGTTCTTCATGGTTTCCCAATCCGACTTGCTGCCCATGATGACAGCGACGAGAGGTTGCGGTGTGGATGCACTCATAGCGAATTCACTATCTTAATTCAAGCCAACCGCTGCTTGAGTTCGCCGTCCACCGCATCCATGAAGGCTTCGGTGGTCAGGTACGAGTGGTCGGGGCGGATGAGGATCGCCAGGTCCTTGGTCATCTTGCCGGATTCCACTACGTCCACGCAAACTTTTTCGAGCGTCTGCGCGAACTCTACGACGTCGGGTGTGCCGTCCATCTTGCCGCGGTATTGCAGACCGCGGGTCCACGCGTAGATCGACGCGATCGGATTGGTCGACGTCGGCTTGCCCTGCTGATGCATGCGATAGTGGCGCGTCACCGTGCCGTGGGCGGCTTCCGATTCGATGGTCTTGCCGTCCGGCGACATCAGCACGGAGGTCATCAGTCCCAGCGAGCCATAACCCTGCGCCACGGTATCCGACTGCACATCGCCATCGTAATTCTTGCAAGCCCACAGATAGCCGCCGCTCCACTTTAAGCAGGCGGCCACCATGTCATCGATCAAGCGATGCTCATAAACGAGGCCCGCCGCGTCGAACTTGCTCTTGAATTCGCTGTCGAAGATCTCCTGGAACAGATTCTTGAAGCGGCCGTCGTAAATCTTGAGGATGGTGTTCTTCGTCGACAGGTACACCGGGTAGCGCCGGTCCAGCGCATAGGTGAAACAGGCGCGCGCAAAGCCCGAGATGGACGCATCGAGATTGAACATGCCCAGCACCACGCCCGCGCCGGGAGCCTTAATGATTTCATGTTCGATCGCGGCCCCCCCATCGACCGGCGTGAAGCTGAGCTTGAGCGTTCCCGCGCTCGGGAATTGAAAGTCGGTGGCGCGATATTGGTCGCCGAAGCCATGACGTGCGACCACTACCGGCTTATCCCAATGGGCCACTAAACGCGGCACATTGCGGCAAACGATGGGCTCGCGGAAGATGGTGCCGTCGAGAATATTGCGGATGGTGCCGTTGGGACTCTTCCACATTTTCTTGAGTCCGAATTCTTTGACGCGCGCTTCGTCCGGCGTAATGGTGGCGCATTTGACGGCGACGCCGTATTGCTTGGTGGCATTGGCGGAATCGATGGTGATTTGGTCGCCGGTTTCGTCACGCTTCTCGACGGAGAGGTCATAGTACTTGAGGTCGACATCCAAATACGGCAGGATGAGGCGTTCGCGAATCCATTGCCAGATGATGCGCGTCATCTCGTCGCCGTCCATTTCGACAACGGGGTTCTTGACCTTGATCTTGGCCATCGATGGTGAAAGCTCCTAGGTTTGGCGGGTAAACCTAGCATTATCGCCGATGGCGTGGCGCCTGCGCCACTGGAAAAGTGAATGGCGATGGGCGCGGAGCCGATCCCCGCGCCCTCCTCCGATCCCTTTTCCGTAAGTCAATCGACCGTGATGCGTTCCGCGCTCACCGTACCTTCGAAGTGCAATTCGTCTATCTTGTTGCCCAAGGTATCGAAACTATCGGAAACGAACTGGCCCGAAAAAGTGTTGCCATGCGGATCCACCGTCACCGTCATCAGCAGCAGGAAACTTCCGGCCAACGGCGCGCCGCTGGGGTCCCAGTTCCAGGTCACGTGCCGGAGCGAATAGGTACGCGGACCGGTCTGCTTGTACACGCCTACACAGACGTTGCCCAGCAGTGGCGGCACCGCATTGTCTACGGCTAATTCGGTTCCGTCGCTATGCCACTGCTCGAAGGCTTCGTCCCAAAGGGCCCCGCCGGAGATGAAAGTCGTATGCCAAAGCCCAACAATCGATGAGTTGTTGGCGCCGCCATTTTCGCCCTGTCCGTTGGACGCCTGATTTTGCAGCTTCAGCGCGAGTTTGGAAGGTGCCAGTCCGACTTTTTTGCCGCCGGAGGCGCAGGCCGCTCGAGCAGAGGGCTGAAGCAATAGCACCAGCGCCCCGATCGCGAACAATGATCCTTGAATAGTACTTTTCATTGGAAATCTCCTCATTGCGATCCCCGCCGTCGCCGTGGAGCACGCGTTCGGCGTGGTTTCGATCTTGCAGCCATCTCCCTGATTCAACAAGGGAAATAAGAAGCCATCGCGGCCATGGCCGCTAATGTCCCAGAAAGCTCGCGCTTCCCCCGGCGGAATCCACATGTGGAAATCCTGAGGAAAACGGAGTATAAATGAGGCTCTGAGCCCGCGAGCCAAGCTCGAAGTAGTCACGCCGGGAGACCGCCTGGAATCCTGGAAAGAAGTCGCGCAGTACCTGAACCGCAGCGTTCGGACGGTGCGCCGCTGGGAAGAAAAAGAGAGCCTGCCCGTTCACCGGCAGCAACACGACAAGCGCGGATCGGTTTACGCCTATCGCTGGGAACTGGATGAGTGGCGCGAATCCCGGCGCCAGTTGATGGAGGTCGAGAACAAGCCCGCCGCCGAGAGCAGCAATCGCCGTCGGTGGTCGGTCGTGGGATTAGCGCTGCTAGTCGCCGTCTCCGCTGGAGGATTCTGGACGTTGCGGCGGACGCAACCCGGTAAGGTAGAGTACACGCCCAGCCCGGAAGCGTATCGCGCCTACGAGCGGGCACGTTTCGGCGATAATGCCGGACGCACGCAGGTGCAGGCCGGGATCAAGAATTATCAAGATGCGATTCGCCTGGATCCACGCTTCGCTCGCGCCTGGGGCGGACTGGCGACGGCCCACATCGCCTTGACTTGGTTCGGCGACGTGCCGGCGCGCGAGACCATGGCGCAGGCCAAAATGGAAGCGCAGAAGGCACTGTCGCTGGATCGACACTTGGCGTCGGCCTGGCGCGTACTGGCTTTCGTCGCGCACTACCTGGATTGGGACCAGTCTTCCGCCGAGAAACAGTTTCGCAAGGCACTGGATCTCAGCCCGCGCGAAGCTGTCGCAGCTAGCTGGTTTGCTGAGTTCCTGCTGGATATGCGCCGTTATGACGAAGCGTTGATTTATGCCAAACTCGCACAAGACATTAGCCCGCGATGGCTGGAACCGGTGACGGTTGCCGGCAACATCCACGCTTTTTCGGGGAATCCCGACTTGGCGATTCCCGAATATCAGCGGGCGCTGGAGATTGAACCGAACTACGGACTGGCAAACCATTTTCTGGGCCGTGCTTACCTGGCAAAAGGACAGACTGCGAAGGCTATCGAACAGCTCCGGCGGTCCAATGAATTGCTGGGTGGCGTCCCGTTTTCGATGGGCGATTTGGGCTACGCGCTGGCGAGCAGCGGGCATCGCGCGGAAGCGGAACGTATGCTGTCGGAGATGAACCACAAACGCCAAGCCGGATATTATCCTGCTTTTGCGATCGCGGAAGTCGAACTAGGATTGGGTCATAGAGAGGCGGCCCTCGACTGGCTGGAGCGTGCGTCCGAGGAACGGCACATGGGATACTACCTGCCGTCGGCCGATCCCATCTACGATCCATTGCGCACAAACCCGCGATTCCTGACGCTCATGCAACGCATGCGCATCGGGACTTCATCTTACTAGTGGGTAAGAGTGAGTACGTAGGACTGCCAGGTACTGGAACCGCGCTGGACGCAGATTCAAAAATGCGCCTAAGGTCGCGATTCGGTTTCAATTGGTCGTGAATCGCGCTACAAACAGAGTAGCGGTCTCCCCCCCATTCGGAATTTGGATGAAAACACGTTTGCGAAAAAGAATCCCCGATAGCCAATTACAACACCTTGTGCGCCGATTGCTGCGCAGCAACCACCCGGAAATCGATGTTCCGGTAATCATTTCTCCGATGGAAGGAAAATACTACTCTTCCGTCGGCCGCCTGCTGGAGCGCGAGCATGGCCGAGTCTCCGCCTTAGTCGATCAGGCTCTCGAACTGGAGCGCGCCGTCACCCTGTTTCTTCCGGAGAACGCTTACGTCGCAGAGGTGGTGAAGTGCCAGCCGGAAGGGAAGCAATTTGCCGTAGATCTTGTCCTGATCCAATATCAGGACGTCGCCGGCTGAGCCATTTTGACTCAGCAACGCGTCATTGCGGCACAGTTGTGGGGTCGGGAGCGGGTTCGAGGCTCTCCGGTTGCGCCAGCTTCGGAGATGAGGAAATCGTTTCCAGCAATAGCGCTAGAATGAGTAACCCGGCAATGATGGCTCCGATGACCATGTAAACTCACTTGCAAGTTGAGAGCCACAAAACTCGGGCTCTTAGGGTGAGAAAACGACGGCGGCTTCACCTGAGTCACATCACTTTTAGTCGAGCTATTATAGTCAATAGGGAAAGCGAATGCGCACGATTCTCGGACTGAATTTCGTCTTTCTGCTGGCAATTTCGGCCTTCGCGCAGGATCGCAATTTCCCGTCCGCGCTAGGCGCGGGTCTGCCGCCGCTGAATTCGTTTGGACCGCACGGTGGCCCAAATTTTGGGCCGCCGCCGAGACCGAATCATGGCGGTTTCCCGACAGGCCTGGCATTCGGTTACGGCTTTGGTGGATACGGATACGCCGCGCCGTATCCGGATGCCCCACCGGCTGTGAACAACGTGGTGCTGCTCCAGCAACCCGCCGTTCCGCCTGCGCCTCCCGTGCCGATTCATTCGTCGATACAGAACCTTTCTTCCATACAGAACGGGAAGGTTGATCTAGAGCAGGGCGCGAGCGACGCGCCACCCGCCTTTTTCGTCATCGTGCTGAAAAATGGGTCCCGCCTCACGGCTTCCGCGGTGTGGGTGCAAGGCAACGACGCCCGTTACGTCGATAGCGACGGCCAGGGCCACCGCGTGCCGCTTGCGGATGTGGACCGGACAGCTACCCGGGAACTGAACCAGACCCGCCACCTCAACCTGCGCCTTCCTCCGCCCGCGCAATAAGTCGCGAGCAGGCACGATCCCTGTTTCGCGCAACCCCGTCGCTTCGCTACAATGCAAGTTATCCCGACGCTCACTCGGGCTCACTCTCAAACATGGATACTCCGGTTCGCTGCCCACGCATTAATCCCAAATTCACCGGCTTCAAGATGTCGATTCGCAAGTCGAAGATTCATCGCTTCGGCGTTTACGCCGAGGAACGCATCCCCGCCAACAAGAAAGTCATCGAATACACCGGGGAGCGTCTCAACCGCCGTGAGACCAAGCTCCGTGGCGAGGGCGAGTACACTTATCTGTTTACGCTGGACAAATACTGGACGCTCGATGGCGCTTTCGGGGGCAGCGGCGCGGAAATCATCAACCATAGCTGCGAGCCCAACGTGGTGTCCCGCATTATGAAGGGCCACGTTATTTACATGAGCCTGCGGACGATTGAACCCGGCGAAGAGATTACGGTGGATTACAACTTTGAATACGTGGGTGACAAGAACCCCTGCGCTTGTGGCGCGAGCACTTGCCGCACCGTTATGGAGCGCATGTGCCCCAAGCTGGAAAGGGACCTGGCCAAGCAAAAGGCCGCCGATGCTTCGTCCAATGGCGGAGCATCCAATGGCAGGGCGTCCAATGGCCGGACTAGGGCGGGCCGGACAGCAGGGAACGGCCTATTGGGGTCAAAAGACAAGCTCCCGGCTAAAGCTAAGTCCAAGGCGGCCCATATTTAGCGGACATTCGGGTGCCGCACCCATTCGCCTTTTCAGGGCTGCAACTATATGGTTGCAACCAGTTGGCGCCCCCGCTCATCTAAGGGGTAGGCGGTGGGGCAGGCGCTCACCAAGAGTTCTATGAAGTGGCACATTATCAATCATCGCGACTATATTGATGGTCCGTTCGACACCTATGACGAGGCGCTCCACGAAGCGCGCTATCTGGGCAAGGAAACCCGCGTCGAGCCGCGCGTAAGCCGGCGCACCGCGGATTTCTATGTCTACAAGCCTCCGTACGATCGTGAAGAGCACTGGCAGCCGGAATATTGGATCTGCACCAAGGAAGCTGCGCTGGCGCAAGGCGTACGCCAGGAAATCTTTATGCAGCCTACTTTCTAACCGCACTCCGCTGCGAGCTGCAACGTTTGGTTGAATCCAGCGTCTAAAAGAGCAAAGGGCGAGTTTCTCCTCCGACGACTCGCGGTCATAGCCGTAGTCTCCTACGACTGATCGACCGGCGGTGGGTCTCCCCACCGCCCCTTTTATTTCCCTACCGTCGCAACGGGAGGATAATAGGTTCAGCAGACCGAATGGCAGATATCGAGCAGCG
>Ga0157375_10002415_pt1 | contig 16179 bp, 13 predicted proteins | sample M35metaG_FD_115311 | JGI IMG/M metagenome (GOLD analysis project Ga0157375, IMG submission 115311) | Miscanthus rhizosphere microbial communities from Kellogg Biological Station, Michigan, USA - M3-5 metaG | ecosystem: Host-associated > Plants > Roots > Rhizosphere > Soil | place: USA: Michigan...
CAAGCCGGTGATCGCACGGCCCATGATCAGCGCGTGGACGTCGTGGGTTCCCTCATAGGTATTGACCGTCTCGAGGTTCGCCGCGTGGCGCATCACCTGGAACTCGGCGGAAATCCCGTTGCCGCCGTGCATGTCACGCGCGATCCGCGCGATGTCGAGCGCCTTGCCGCAATTGTTGCGCTTCACCATGCTGATGGTCTCAGGGATCAGCTCGCCGGCTTCCAAGCGGCGGCCAACACGAAGTGACGCCTGGAGGCCGAGCGTGATCTCGGTCACCATATTGGCAAGCTTGAGCTGGACCAGCTGGTTGGAGGCGAGGGGACGCCCGAACTGCTTTCGGTCGAGCGTGTACTGTCGGGCGGCGTGGTAGCAGGCCTCGGCGGCGCCCATTGAGCCCCAGCTGATGCCGTAACGCGCGCGGTTGAGACAGCCGAACGGCCCTTTCAGCCCTTCTACGTTGGGTAGGAGAGCGTCCTCGCCGACCTCGACTTGGTCCATGACGATCTCACCGGTGATCGAGGCGCGAAGCGACAGCTTTTCCTTGATCTTCGGTGCGCTGAGCCCCTTGGCGCCTTTCTCGAGGACAAAGCCGCGGATCTTGCCGTCATGCGCGTCAGACTTCGCCCAAACGACAAAGACGTCGGCGATCGGTGAATTGGTAATCCACATCTTGGTGCCGGTGAGGACGTAGCCGCCCTGCACCTTCTGGGCGCGAGTGCGCATGCCGCCAGGATCGGAACCGGCGTCCGGCTCGGTCAGGCCGAAGCAGCCGACCCATTCGCCGGTCGCCAGCTTGGGGAGGTACTTCCGCCGCTGTTCTTCGGTGCCGTAGGCAAAGATCGGATACATCACGAGGCTCGATTGCACCGACATTGCCGAGCGATATCCGCTGTCGACGCGCTCGACCGCGCGCGCGATCAGTCCGTAGCTGACGTAACCGAGGCCGGCGCCGCCATATTCGTGCGGGATCGTCGCGCCTAGCAGGCCGAGCTCGCCGAACTCACTCATGATCTCGCGGTCGAAGCGCTCATCGAGATAGGCGCTCGTCACCCGCGGCAGGAGCTTTTCCTGCGCGTAGCCCTCGGCCGTATCGCGGACAAGTCGCTCCTCGTCCGTCAGCTGGTGGTTGAGGTCGAACGGGTCGGCCCAGTCGAACGGAAGGATTTGCGGCTCAGCCAAGTCGAAGCAGCCCCCGATGAGGAAAATCGGGGGCTGCTCTAGCTGGCGCTAAGAAACGGCGCCAGCCCTTGGGGCTCGTTAGAAGGTGCCCTTCACGCGGAAGGAGAAGATCGGCCCGATCAGCTGATTGGCCCTCTGGTAGAAGGCGACCGGACTCGTGTTGCGCCAGTCCTCATAGACGGTGCGGTCGCGGAAATGCCGAGCGTTAAGGATGTTGCCGACGACGGCCTGAACCGTCATCCCGAACACGTTCTTGTGCTCGATATAGACGTCGGCAAACCACGGGCCTTCCCACGTCCTGTTATATTGCGTCAGGAACCAGCTGCCGCTGTAAGTGCCGTAATTCCCTTCGACGCCCCACGCGATTGAACTGTGCGGGACGTCGTGCCTGAGGCTGAGGTTGATCCAGCTGGTCTGGGTGCCGCTGATCTGGCGGTACTCGCCGGTCAGCGGGTCTTTGACGCTGGTCTTCTCGAACCCGAAATTGGCGTCGATCTTGGCGCCCTTCCAGCCGATCGGGTCGAAGTTGATCGTGCTGGTGCTCTCCAGGCCCCACTTGGTGGCGCGCGGCAGGTTGCCGATCCCTTCTTGGTGGTTCGCGAGCGGAATGATGTCGATGATGTCGTTGACGATATAATAGTGCCCGTTGACGCGGGTCTTGCCCCAGGGCCCGAGCTCATGGCTGACCTCGGTCGCGAACTCCCAGCTCTGCGGCGGCACCAGGTCGGGATTGCCGGCATTGGCGCGGTCGTCACTCAGCTTCGGCTGGGCGAGGAAATCGTAGAAGCTGATCTGACCGACGCGGCGGCGGAGTTTGAAGCTGACGTTCCAGTCCTTCGCTGGCCGCCAGCCGAGGTTGATGCTGCCCTTGGGTCGCAGGAAGCGGCGCGCCGGCTGGTCGTCGTCGACGCGATCGAGCCACGAGATTTCGCCACCGGCCGCCACTTGGAGATCCAGATTCTTCGAAAGAGGGCGGCTGAGCGTCGTCATCGCTTCGTAGCGGATTTCGGTGACGAGACCCGTGCCTTCCGGGAAATCGATCGGCTGGAATTCGCCGCTGGGTTCCAGCGTCGCCAGCCCACCCTTCTGGTCGAGCGAATTGTAGGCCCGCTCGAAGGTCACCTGCCAATCGTTCTTGCCGGTCTTCCAGCCATATTCGGCGCGACCGATCGTCTCGCCGATGTGCGAGTCACGGGTGAACATGATTCCGGTCGACGGCGAGCCGTCGAAGAAACTGTCGACCTGGGTTTCGATCAGCGGCTCGTGATCGAGGTGGCGCAGGCCGATGAGCTTGAGACGGCCCGGCCCGAGCTTGAAGTCGTAATCGGCATTGATGTCGTAATAGAAGCCATCGAGCTTCACGACGTCGCGCCTGTGGGATTGGGGGCCGTTGACCGGGAAGCGATCCTCCACCAGCCACTGCGGCGCCCAATAGGGAGTGTAGCCGAGCGTCAAATTGCCGATGGACTCGTGCGCTCCTTTGTAGTGGAGCTTCGTCTGGAAGGTGACGAGGTCGGATTCGTTGTGGACCCGCTGGTATCGCGTTTCAGTGAGCACATGGTTGCGGTCCGAGATCCAGATCGGACCTCCGATCGCTCCACGGCCGGCGTCGTCCTTTACCGAAATGGTGTAGTCGACAGGGCCCTTGCTATCGCTCCAGCTGACGTTGCCGCGGAACAGATTTGGCTTGGCGAAGTGCGCGCGGAAATCAGGTCGCCATTCGAATTGGCCCGAGCCCTTCTTTCCTGCCTTTAGAATGACGTTGGCGATCTGTCCGGAGAGGCCGGCAATGCCGAGGCTAGCTGCGTCGACGATCTCGATCCGGTCGATATTCGAAGCGGCCGTGCGCCTGAGCTCGTCGACCGCACCGCCGGACTTGTTGGCGATTCGCTCGCCATTGATCAGCACATTCTCGGTTGCCTGGCCGAGACCGCGGTCGAGCTCCCCCTGCGATGGCGATATGATCGTGAAGCCGGGGACCTGGACCAGCATGTCGTAACCGGTCCGTGGCGCAAAGCGGGCAAAGTCGGCTGGGACGTAAACCTTCTTGGCCCCCACGACCTTCTGGCTCGGCGGCGGGGTCACCGCGGGATCGGTCGTCGGTTTCTCTGTCGCTGGTTGCGTCGGAGCCGGCGTCGGTGCTGGAACAGGCTGCGCCATCAGCTGACAGGTCGGCAGCAGGGCCGCGCCAGCTAGGAGCAAGCGCATGGAATTGGTACGCGTAGACATAAGATGTTCCCCTGTTGCCGTGCCACGACGGCGTAACTTGGTGTGTTGGTACCCTATGACGGTCTGCGATCCGCCGTTTTTCGACCGGAGGCTGAGCTTCACTCGACGAACGGCGGCTTCTTTCACTCGTCGAGACCGATCTTGAGCTTCACCAGCTGATCCGCTGACTTTGGATGGAGGCCGTGAGCCTCGAGCGACCGGACGAACTCGGGCGTGACGTTCAGCGCCTTGAGCTGGACCAGTTCGTCGACGTCGAGATTCTTGAATCCCGCCTGCGCGAAGCCGCTTATGAAGCCGGGCGTGATCTTGAGCGCGGCGAACTGGACGAGCTGATCAGCGGTCAAGTTCGAATATCCGGCGGCGGAAAGGCTCGAAATGAATTGCGGCGTGATATCGAGCGCCTTGAACTGGACGATCTCGTCCGCGTCCATGCGGGTGTAGCCGGCACGCTTCAGCCCCTCGATGTAGTCGGGCGTGACTTGCAGCGCTGCGAATTGCGTCAAATCGTCCAGGTCCTTGGGGCGAAACCCGCGTGATGCGAGGGCAGCTATATAGTCGCCGGTAACGTCGAGCGCTGACAGCGCGGTCAGCTCATCGATGTTCGGGCGGGGATAGCGGTTACTGGCAAGCGCTTCGACCAGCGCCCGGCTGGCGTTGGTCATGGTCAGGCCGAAGGCTTCGTCGCGGCTCGGGCGGGCGATCCCGCGGGCAGCCAGATAGTCCGCGAAGGCCGGATCGGCGCTGAACCGGCACGTGCCCTGGGCCAGGCTATTGCTACTGGTACCGGCGCAATCAACCCGGCCAGCCTCGCGCACGAGAGCGAAAGAAACCGGGTTGCGGCCGCTCGCCGCGAAGGCCCGGTAGTCGAGCCCGGGAAGATCCTTCGGAGCATAGGAAGAACCCATCATATTGTTATGGTGCCCGTCGGTCCGGTCCCACAGCGCGAGCTGAAGCTCTCTTCCGTGGAGCGCGGGCTTCAGCTCGAAGCTGATTGCGTCGGGATTGGTGCGGGCAATGCAGGCACTCGACACGGCAATTGCCGCAAAGAGCACCGCGCCGAGGAAAGCGAGTGGGCGGTTCATCATTGTTCTCCCTTTCATTCTTGTGTCCGGGGGATCCGCGTGAAATCCGGACAAGACTTGGGCGTCCGCTTCTGTGGAAGCGCTGAAAAACTATCGGAAAGTCAGAGTCTTAAGTGCGGTCTGTCAGCTAGTGCCCGGTAACGCGCGGGGGCGGCGGGACGGGCGGCGTTGGCGGAGCCCGCAGGTCGTCAAAGTCGATTCCCATCGCCCGCATCTGCACCAGCTTGTCAACCGTGAAGGGTCCATAGCCGGACCGACGGAGGTCGCGGATATATTCCGGTGTCACTTCCACCGCTTTCAACTGGCTATATTGGTTGAGTGACAGGTTGGGATAGCCGACCGACGCCAATCCGCGGATGTAGTCAGCATCGAGGTCGAGGGCCGCAGCCTGGACCAGGCTGTTCTTGTCGAGATGTGCATAGCCGGCGCGGGCAAGGTCTCGAATATATTCGGCGCTGACCCCGACGGCCTTGAGCTCGATGAAGTCATCGGCCGTAAGGTTGCGGAGCTGCGGTGCGACCGCCCGGATTTCGGCGACATAATCGGCGTCGACGCCAACGGCCTTCATCTGGATCGCCTTGTCGATCAGCTTGTCCGACTTATCTTTGTCCCGCACTCGGCCCATCCCGGCGACTTCGCTCGCGTCGGCGAAGGTCAGGACCGAACCGGTCTGCGAGCGCATCACCACCCGGCGGCGACCGCTCGCATCCGGCGGATAGATCGTCGTCGTCGCGCCGTTTGGTGCGCGGGCGACCGTTATCCCGTTAGTGCTGGTGACGCTGGCGCCGCTCGGCTCGATCGCCTGGAAATTCGTCGCGCCTTTGACGGCCGGGCCGATCGCTGCGACGGCCGACTGGACCGACGTCTGCACGCCCTCACTGATAATGCTTGGCAGGTCGGTCGGCGCAGTTTCCGGATAATATGGAGCGATTGCCGCGGCCTTCTTGTCGGGCGCGGCTGCGGCAACGGCCTTCTTGGCGGCCGAAGTCCCATGCGGGACGAGCGTCAGGGCGGCGAGCGGCGCCGCGATAACGACGGCGCCAACGAACACGCCTGCCGCGAACGAGCGGGCGACCGGTCCGCGGACGATCTTGCCGTCGAGCACCCGCGCAACCCGGCGTGCGAGCGAGTTCTTTGACGGGGCGACGCCATGAGCACCGAGCAGCAGGCCAGGGCACTCGTGGCGGGCGACGCCAACCAGCAGCTCGGCATAATCGGTGTCCGTAATATCGGCGGCGAGCACCGCGTCATCCGCGGCTTCCTCGCGCAATTGGTGTGCCTCGCGCGCGAGCAGCCAGACGAGCGGGTTGAACCAAAAGAGCGCGGTCGCGATGCGGGCGAGCAGCAGCTTGATCCAGTCCATGCGGGCGACGTGGGCAAGCTCGTGCGCAATGATCGCCTCGGCTTCGCCCTGCGCCTCGACGGCGCGGGTGTTGAGCACGATGACCGGCCGCATCAATCCCCAGCTGATCGGCGAGGCGAGTTCGTCGCTGGTGAGGAGGGCGGTGCCATGCTTAAAGCCCATGCGGCGCTGGGCGCGGGCGAGGGCGCTCAGCCAGTGGCCGTCGACTAGGACGTCGGCGCGGGCACGCAGCGTCACCAGCCGGGCAAGAGCCAGGAAGGTGATGAGCAGAAGGATCGCCGCCGGAATGGCATAGAGCACCATGGTGGTCGCGGTCGCGCTCAGCGGGGACACCGGCGCAGCCTTCGGTTCTGCAGTCGTTTTCGGAGCAACCGTCGACAGCGCAAGCTCTTGGACATTGATCTTGCCGTCTTTTGCGATCGGCAAGGGTGGCGGCGCTGTCTCAGCAGGCGCTTCAACGGCCTGCACCTTGCCGAGCATTGAAGGGCCTTCGACGTTCCAGTTGGGCAAGGCGACCGGTGCGACGGCCATCAGGACCAGCGCAAAAAGACCGGCATGGGCGATCCAGGACCGCTCCGCCGCCGAACGGCGCTTCATCAGCTCCAGGAGGCCGAGAGTCAGCGCGGCGATGAGCAGCGACTTGAATGCAATGCCGATCAGGACGGTCATCAGTTGGCCCCTTTTGCCTTACGCGCACGCGCAATCATTTGCTCAAGCTCGTCGAGCTCATTTTCCTTCAGCTTTTCGGACATGCCGAGCAAGGCGCTCGCGGCGCTTGCCGGCGAACCGTTGAAGAAGGTTTTCACAATGTCGCTAAGCGCCGACTTCTTGGCTGCGGTCTCGGAAACCACCGGGCTGTACAGATAACCGCGATCCGAATCGGCGCGCTGGACGAAGCCCTTGTCCTCGAGTCGCTTGAGCATCGCTCGCACCGCCGAGCCGCTGAGCTGCACGGGCAGCGCATCGCATATGTCGGCGACGGGGAGGGCGCCTCTTTCATAGAGGATATCGACAATCTGGCGTTCACGGGGTGGAAGCTTGCTGAGCATTTTCAATCCTGACTCGGCGGCAGGATCGCCGCGCTACATTTGTAGAATGCTACATTTGTAGCGTGAACGCAAGCTGAATGTTGTGGCCTGCAAAACGATTGGCGGAGAGGGTGGGATTCGAACCCACGGTGGGCGTGAACCCACGGCGGTTTTCAAGACCGCTGCCTTAAACCACTCGGCCACCTCTCCTTAAGCTCGGCTCGCATAGCTTCGGCGAGACAGACTGTGCAAGGCGCGCGCCGAACTATGCTGGCCCAAGCGGGGTGAAGCGCCTTAGCCTCCGCAACTGGTGAGGAGGGTCCGTGCGGATCAAAGGCTGGGCAATAATTATGCTAGCTGTGGCGTCGACAAGCTCGGCGGCGCAATCAATTGATCCGTGGTACGGCTACAAGCTGCGGCTGGCCGCTTTGGCCCGGCAGCAGGGCGTCAGCGAAGCGACAATCCAGAACAATGTCCCGGGACTGACGCAGAACCAGCGCGTCATCGAGCTTGAGCGCACCGAGCCCGTCGCGCGCACGACCGGTGGGGTAGTCGGCGCGCTGTCACCTTATCTGCGCTCGCACGTTACGGGATCGCTGATCCGTCGCGGCCAAGCCAATTATTCCGACCATTATTCCGGACTCAGGGCGCTCAACAGCCGATACGGGGTCGATCCCGCGGTGCTGATGGCGATTTGGGGCCTGGAGACCAGCTACGGAACGGTGACCGGCAGCACCGATCTGCTCCAGGCGCTTGCCAGCCTCGGCTATTACGGGCGGCGGCGCGACTTTTTTGAAACCGAGTTCGTCTCGACACTGAAGTTGATGGACCAGGGCGTCCCGCGCTGGCGCCTCAAGGGCAGCTGGGCCGGGGCAACGGGCTATCCGCAATTCATGCCGTCGGTCGTCCTGCGCCTTCGCGCCGATGGCGACGGCGACGGCTTCGCCGACATCTGGAGCAACGAAATGGACGGGCTGGCGTCGATCGCCACCTATCTCCGCGATGCGGGATGGAAGCCCAACGTTGCGTGGGGGATCAGGGTGCGCACCCCGGCCGGGCTGGACCGCGCCGCGCTGGCCAACCGCACTACCGCGCCGCGCTGCCCGCAGGTCTATCGCCGCCACAGCCGCTGGTTGACCATGCGCGAATGGCGCGCCCTCGGCGTAACGCCGGTAGGGCGCTCGCTGCCGGAAAATGAGATGGCGACGCTGATCGAACCCGACGGGCCTTACGCCACCGCCTATCTGGCGACGTCCAACTACCGCGCGATCCTCGATTACAATTGTTCGAATTTCTACGCGATTTCGGTTGGAGTTCTGGCGGACGCGATTGCGGGGCGATAGACAGCTTCCTCACCTTGAATCGGGGAAGCTCACCAACTCCATGCCGCGCACCATATTTCTCGCCACCGCCGCCTCCTTGCTTGTCGCCGGCGCTGCCCCGGCAGCTGCTCCGCAATTCGATACCGAGGCGAAGGTCGCCTATCTGATCGACCTGTCGTCCGGCGCCACGCTCTTCGCCAAGAATGCAGACGTCCGCATGCCGCCGGCGTCGATGGCGAAGATGATGACGACCGACGTCGCGTTCGAACTGATCGACCAGGGCAAGTTGCCGCTCAACAAGATGTGCACCGTGCGGCCCGAGACGTGGCAGAAATGGCACGGGCCGGCCGCCGGCTCGACTATGTTCCTCAGTGTTAACGAACAAGTTAGCGTCGAGAATCTGCTCAAGGGCATCGTCACGCTGTCTGGCAATGACGCCTCGGTCGTGCTTGCCGAGTGCATCGCCGGGACCGAGCAGGCCTTCACCGACCAGATGAACGCGTTGGGCAAGCGCATCGGCCTCACCAACAGCCATTTCGGGACCGCCAACGGCTGGCCCGACAATGGCGTGACCTATGTCAGCGCACGCGACCTTGCGACGCTGGCGCGGTGGGAGATCGAGCACCACTACAAGCTCTACAAGCAGTTCTATTCGCTCCCGAGCTTCACCTGGGGCAAGACGATGGGTGCGGGTCAGGACATTACCCAGGGCAATCGCAATCCTATTCTTGGCGTCGTTCCCGGCGCGGACGGCCTCAAGACGGGGCACACCGATGAGGCGGGCTACGGCTTTACCGGCTCTGCGGACCAGAATGGCCGACGCTTGATCGAGGTGGTTGCCGGCCTGCCGAGCTGGAATTCACGAGTTGTGGAATCGAAGAGGCTGATCGAATGGGGCTTCGGCGCGTGGCAGGCCAAGCCCCTGTTCTCGACCGGGGCAAAGGTCGGCACGGCCAAGGTCCAGCTCGGAAGCTCTAGTGAAGTTAACCTCGTCGCGCCGCGCAACCTGTCCGTCACGATTCCGGCAGGCCTCGGCAGCGGCAACTTCCAGATGAAGATCCGGTACGACGGCCCGCTGGTAGCGCCGATCGCGAAAGGCCAGGAAGTCGCCCAACTGGTCATGACGACCGGCGACACGCCGCCGCAAATAGTGCCGCTGGTTGCCGGCGAGGACGTCGGAAAGGCCGGCTTCTTCGGGCGCATCTGGATCGGCCTTAAGTCGCTATTCGGGATGGCGTGACGGCGCGCGGGAAGTTCATCAGCCTCGAAGGCGGGGAAGGGGTCGGCAAGTCGACGCAGGCAAAGGCCCTCGCCGACGCGCTGCGAGCCCGAGGTATTGACGTCATCGTGACGCGCGAACCCGGTGGAAGCGAAGGCGCCGAGAAGATCCGCGAGCTGCTGCTGAGCGGCAGCGAAGACCGATGGGGACCGCAGGCCGAAGCTTTGCTGTTTGCAGCGGCCAGGGCGGACCATGTCGCAAAGACCATCCGGCCGGCGCTCGATCAAGGCCAGTGGATTCTCGCCGACCGGTTCATCGACTCCTCGCTTGCGTATCAAGGCGGCGCCGGTGGGCTGGGCATCGAGGCGGTGCGGGCAATCAACGCCTTCGGGATCGGCGAAGACTTTCCCGATCGAACCTTAGTACTGACGTTGAGCGAGGGCGCGGAGCGCGCGCGGGCGCGCGACGCGAACGGCAGCGATCGCATCGGTGGCCGCTCGGACGACTATCATCGGAAGGTGGAGGCCGCTTTCCACATCATCGCCGCCGAGGAGCCGGAGCGCGTCAAACTTGTCAATGCCTCGGGTTCGCCCGAAGACGTGACGAAACGGCTGCTCGAGGCATTCCAGGATCTGTTGCCGTGAGCGGGAACAAGATTTGGGGCCAGGATCGCGCCATCGAGCAATTCGCCAGCGCCTGGGCGACGCGCAAGTTGCACCATGCGTGGTTGCTGGCTGGGCCGAAGGGCGTCGGCAAAGCAAGCTTCGCGCACGCGGCTGCGCGGCGGGTTCTGGCGGAAGCTGCGGGTCCGCCATTCGATCTGGCCGGCATCGGGACGAGCGACGATCATCCGATCGTCAAGCTGGTCGAGGCGGGCAGTCATCCCGACATGCGCCGGCTCGAGCGGCAGCTCAACGACAAGGGAAACCTCAATCGCAACATCAAGGTGGAACAGATCCGCGAACTCGGCGAGTTTCTGAGCCTCAGCGCTGCACTCTCGCCGTGGCGGGTAGTTGTCATCGACACCCTAGACGACCTCGAAACATCGGGCGCAAACGCGCTGCTGAAAATGCTTGAAGAGCCCCCCGCCAACAGCCTGTTCTTCCTCGTCAGCCACGCACCCGGCCGGCTGTTGCCGACGATCCGCTCACGCTGCCGGCGCCTTGAGTTCCAGAAGCTCGAGGATGACGCCATGACGTCAATTCTCTCGGAGCACGCACCCGGCCTCAGCGCAGTCGAGCAGGAACGGATCATCGGAATGTCCTTCGGCTCGGCGGGACGGGCGATTGCCTTTGCCGAATTAGGCCTCGCCAAGCTCGAGGAGGCCGCGCTTTCAATTCTTCGCCAGGGCGATCCGACCAATGCGCGCCGGTCGGAGCTTGCATCGGAGCTGGGCAAGAAGGGGTCGGCAGACCGTTACGCCGCATTTCTGGAGCTCGCGCCGGCGCTGATTGCACGGCAGGCACGACAATTGGATGGGCCGGCGCAGGAGCGCGCCCTCGACGCCTACGCCAAGGCGCGTGAACTTGCCGCAGTAGCGCCGCGCGTGTCGCTCGATCCGGCTGCCACCGTGTTCCAGCTCGGCGGCATTCTGGCCGAGGTCGCGAGTTGAAGCGCTAGGACGCCGCGGCTAGGGCATCGTCATGGCCGAGCCCTTCTACATCACGACGGCGATCAGTTACCCGAACGGCCCGCCGCACATCGGCCATGCCTATGAAGCGATCGCGGCCGACGCGATGGCGCGGTTCCAGCGGAGCCAGGGCCGCGATGTCCGGTTCCAGACCGGCACCGATGAGCATGGCCTGAAGATGGCCCAGGCGGCGCGGACGGAAGGGTTGGAGCCGCGCGCCTTTGCTGACAAAATGTCACGCCTTTTCCAGGATATGTGCGACACTCTTAACGTATCGTACGACCGCTTCATTCGCACCTCTCAACCCGACCATTATCGCGCCAGCCAGGCGATCTGGAGCGCGATGGAGGAGAGTGGGGATCTCTACCTCGACCGCTACGAAGGTTGGTACTCGGTCCGCGACGAAGCCTATTACGAGCCGGAAGAATTGGTCAGCGCCGAAGACGGGACCAAGCTGTCGCCGCAAGGCACGCCGGTCGAGTGGACGGTGGAGGAAAGCTGGTTCTTCCGCCTCAGCAAGTACCAGCAGCCCCTGCTCGACCATTATGCGGCAAACCCCGACTTCATCCGGCCCGAAAGTCGCCGCAACGAGGTCGTCCGCTTCGTCGAGGGGGGTCTCAAGGACCTCAGCATCTCCCGCACGAGCTTCGACTGGGGCGTGCCGGTGCCCGGTAGCAACCATCATGTGATGTACGTCTGGCTCGACGCCCTGACCAATTACATCACCGGCCTCGGCTATCCCGACGAGACCGACCTGTGGCGCCGCTATTGGCCGGCGAACGTGCATTTGATCGGCAAGGACGTCGTCCGCTTCCACGCCGTCTATTGGCCGGCATTCCTGATGAGCGCCGGAATCCCGCTGCCCAAGCAGGTCTACGGCCACGGCTTCCTGCTGAGCCGCGGCGAAAAGATGTCGAAGAGCGTTGGCAATGTCGTCGACCCAATGGTGCTGGCGGACAAGTTCGGGGTCGATGCGTTACGCTATTTCCTGCTGCGCGAAGTTACCTTCGGGCAGGACGGAAGCTATAGCGCCGAGGCGATCGTCGCCCGCGCCAACGCGGAGCTCGCGAACAGCTTCGGCAATCTTGCGCAGCGCACATTGTCGATGATTCACAAGAATTTGGGAGGCGTACTTCCATCGTCCGGGAAGAATGCCGAAGATCAGGAATTGCTCGGCCTTGTCGAGCGCGCCGCGATCGAAACGACAGAGCATTTTGATCGCTTCGGCTTTTCGTTCGGGATCGAAGCCTGGATCAAGGCGGTGTTCGCCTGCAACGCCTATGTCGACACGCAGGCGCCGTGGGCGCTGCGCAAGACCGATCCAGAGCGGATGGCGGCAGTGCTCGGCACGCTGGTTGCGGCGGTTCGCGAACTCACCCGGGCGATCGCGCCGATCATCCCCGAGGCTGCGGACAAGCTGATGTTGCTGATCGATGCCGGAGAAGGGGGAACACCCATCCCGCAGCCAGTGCCTCTCTTCCCGCGGCTCGAGCTTCCGGAGGAGGAGGAAGAGGCGGCATGAGGCTGATCGATAGCCACTGCCACCTCAATTACGAAGGCCTCGTCGAGCGTCAGGCCGAAGTGCTCGACAACGCGCGCCGTGCTGGCGTGACTGGCTTTCTCAACATCTCGACGCGGCAGCGCGAATGGGACGAGATCGTCGCCCTTGCCGAGCAGGAGGCCGACGTGTGGGCGAGCATCGGCGTCCATCCGCACGAGGCCGATGCGCATCCCGACCTCGGCGCAGGAGCGCTAGTGAAAGCCACCGACCACCCCAGCGTCATCGCGATCGGCGAATGCGGGCTCGACTATTATTACGACAAGTCGGACAGGGCCGCCCAGCGCGAGCGCTTCCAGGCGCATATCGATGCCGCTCGCCAGACCGGCTTGCCGCTGGTGATCCACACGCGTGAGGCCGAAGCCGACACCGCGGAAATCCTCTCCGAGGCAGTCAGGGAAGGGGGTGTGACCGGCGTACTCCACTGCTTCACCGGTTCGGCCGAGCTCGCACGCAAGGGCCTCGACCTCGGTTTCTACGTGTCCCTGTCGGGCATCGTGACGTTCAAGAACGCAGCCGACCTGCAGGATATCGCGAAATGGCTTCCGGCAGACCAGATGCTGGTCGAGACGGATTCGCCCTTCCTCGCCCCGGTCCCACATCGCGGCCAAAAGTGCGAGCCGGCCTTCGTTGCTGACACCGCGAGGTTCGTGGCGGACCTACGCGGCGAGGAGCCTGAGGCGGTCGCAGAAGCGACAACGGCCAACTTCTTCAACCTGTTCGAGAAGGCCCAAAGGGAAACAGTTTGAAGGTTCGGATCCTCGGCTGCGGAACGTCGACCGGCGTCCCGAAGATCGGAAACGAATGGGGCCAATGCGACCCGAAGGAGCCGCGCAATGCGCGTCTTCGCACGTCGATCCTGGTAAGCAGCGCCGGAGACCGCATGCTCGTCGATTGCGGACCCGACCTGCGTCAGCAATTGCTGGCCGCCGAGGTCAATCGCCTCGACGGCGTCATCGTTACGCATGCGCACGGCGACCATTGCCACGGCATCGACGAGCTTCGGCCGGTCTCGCAGGCGATCGGCGGGCCAATTCCGCTCCACGCGCGCCGCGACGTCCTTGACGAACTCCAGCTGCGCTTTGAATATGCATTTGCTCAGTCGGATTTCTACCGGCCGATCGCTGCTGCGCGTGAGATCGGTGAGGAGGTCCGCTTCGGAGACGTCACGGTCCGTTTCGTCGATCAGCCGCACGGCGGGCCGACATCGCTCGGTCTGCGGTTTGACGAACCAGGCAAGTCAGTCGCGTATGCGGTCGATTTCAGTGAATTGAGCGATGACATGGCCACGCTTTATCAGGGCACCGACGTGTGGATCGCCGACTGCCTGACACGCATGCCGCACCCGACGCACATGCATCTCGACGGCGTCCTCGGCTTTGCGCGGGACCTACGTGTCGGGCAGCTTTATCTGGTGCACATGGGCAATGGCCTCGATTATCGTGAGCTGATGGCCGAGCTGCCCGATTGGGCGGCGCCGGCCTATGACGGACTGGAGATCGAACTCGCGTGACGAACAGCCTGCAGCTCGGCGGCCTGTACTTGCTGATGTCGGCCATGCTTGTCCTCGGCCTGCTGATGACGCGGCGGGAGCGGGCAGCCAGATTGTTCACTTATGGGCTCGCCTGGGTCGCGATCTTCGCGGCAGGCTTCGTCCTGTTCGCATTCCGAGACAATTTCACTTGGGTAGCGCAGCGGCTGCGCGCCGAAGCTGACGGCACGCCGGTCAGCCAAGGGCGCGAAATGCGTATTCCGATGGCCATCGATGGCCATTTCTGGGTCAAGGCCGAGCTCAACGGCCAGGACGTCAGGTTCCTTGTCGACAGCGGTGCAACGACGACCACCATCGACCGCAACACCGCGAGAGCGGCGGGCGTCGAGATTTCCCAGCGCCGCGATCAATATGTTCGAACTGGCAACGGCGTCATCCGTGTCGCCAGCGCGCGGGCGGATGAGATCAAGATCGGCACCATCACACGCCACGACGTGGCGCTTGAGGTCGCCGACAATGACGACCTCAACGTGCTCGGCATGAATTACCTCTCCACGCTGAGCCGTTGGGGCGTGGAAGGGCGATGGCTGGTTCTGGTCTCCTGACTATGACAATACTTTACATAATGCATATTATCATACTTACAGATGGAGCTAGGAAAAAGGCCCCTCATGCCGCTTGACCGGCTCGTCGAGATCATGCGCCGGCTGCGCGATCCGGTCAGCGGCTGTGAATGGGATACGGTGCAGACGTTCGAGACGATCGCGCCTTACACGATCGAGGAAGCTTATGAGGTCGCGGACGCAATCGCGCGCGATGACATGGATAGTCTCGTTGACGAGCTCGGTGACCTTCAGCTTCAGGTCGTCTTTCACGCCCACATGGCGGAAGAAGCCGGCCTGTTCACGCTTGAGGACGTGCTCAATCGAATCTCAGACAAGATGGAACGCCGGCATCCTCACATCTTCGGCGACGCCGAGCATGGCGGCCATCAGCTGTGGGAAATCATCAAGGCCGAGGAACGCGCCGCAAATCCCGACAAGAGCGCGCTGGCGGGCGTTGCCCTGGCGCTGCCAGCCCTCGAGCGCGCTGCCAAGTTGCAGCGCCGCGCCGCCCGGACCGGGTTCGACTGGCCCGACGTGTCAGGTCCCCGCGCCAAGATCGACGAGGAATTGGCTGAGCTCGAGGCCGAGACCGATCATGACCGCAAGCTGGAGGAGCTCGGCGACCTGCTCTTCGCCGTCGTCAACCTCGCACGTCATCTTAACATTGAGCCCGAAGCTGCGCTGCGCGAAGCCAATCGCAAGTTCGAACAGCGCTTCCGCTCAATCGAACAAGAGCCCGGCTTCGCCGACCTGTCGCTCGATGAAAAGGAAGCGCTCTGGGTCCGCGCCAAGCGCGCTCAGGCGGACTCGAGCGCCTGAAACCGGGCCCAGTTGTCCGGCGACAGGCGGACGGACATTTCCAGCTCATCATGATCGAGCTTCTGCTCGAGCACCTCGCCGCGTGAGTGAAGCCAGGCGATCTTGCCGCCGTCCGTAGTGGACAAGCGGATCTGGTGCACCTGCTCGCCGCTCCTCAGCTTCTCGGCCATGCATTCGCGCAGCGCGTCGAGGCCTTCGCCGGTGATCGCGGAGATCGGGATGACATCCTCTCGGCGCCGGGCGTCTTCCTCCAACCGGCTGCGTTCCTCGGCCGGCAGCAAATCGATCTTGTTCCAGGCTTCGATCCGCGGTGGAGCCCCCTCTTCGCCAAGGCCGAGCAAGGCCAGCACGTCCTCGACATCCTCCTGCTGCGCCTCGCGGTCAGGATGCGCCATGTTGCGCACGTGGACCAGCAGGTCGGCTTCGCGCACCTCTTCGAGCGTCGCCCGAAAGGCCGCGATAAGTTCGGTCGGCAAATCCGAGACGAATCCGACCGTGTCCGACAGGATGACCTTGTCGAAACCCGGCAAGCGAATGTCACGCATGGTAGGATCGAGAGTCGCGAACAAAAGGTTCTCAGCGAACACGGCTTCGCCGGTCAATCTATTGAAAAGCGTAGACTTTCCGGCGTTCGTATAACCGACAAGAGCAAC
>Ga0157375_10002421_pt1 | contig 16164 bp, 12 predicted proteins | sample M35metaG_FD_115311 | JGI IMG/M metagenome (GOLD analysis project Ga0157375, IMG submission 115311) | Miscanthus rhizosphere microbial communities from Kellogg Biological Station, Michigan, USA - M3-5 metaG | ecosystem: Host-associated > Plants > Roots > Rhizosphere > Soil | place: USA: Michigan...
GGCAGAAGAGATTTTACAGGCACAGGCCCTGGTGCGGCAGGTGAATATCAGCGAAGACCTGATAAAATATGTGAGCCAGCTGATCCGCACTACACGCCCGGATACTACAGATGTTGGTTATATAAAAGAATGGGTTAGATGGGGGGCAGGCCCAAGGGCAGGTCAGGCGCTGATACTGACCGCAAAAGCAAGGGCATTACTAAAAGGCCGGTACTCAGTAATCATGGAAGACCTCCAAACGATGGCAGCTCCTGTTTTGAGACATAGGATATTGCTGAACTTTAAAGCAGAGGCAGAAAATATTACAACAGATATGGTGACAGCGGAGCTGTTGCAATCAATAGAGCGGCTGAGCCCCATATAATAAAGGGTGGCGCAAGGTGGTGGGCGTTAAATAATTCCGCAATCGAAATTCCGAATTCCGAAATCAAAAAATGCAGCTTGATCCAAAAGTATTGATGACGATTAAGAATTTGCCTTTGCTGGCGAAAACCGTTGTCGATGGCTTTTTGATCGGACTGAATAAAAGTACGGTGAAAGGGCCTGGACTGGAATTTAGTCAGTATCGCAGCTACCAGCCGGGAGACGATCTGCGCTGGCTTGACTGGAAAATGTACGCACGGTCGGACAGGTATTACATCCGCGAGTCGGAAATAGAGACAAGTATATCAGTTAGGTTTTTAATAGATGCCAGTGCGTCGATGAATCACAAGGATAGCAATGGGGTTAAGAAAATAGATTACGCACGTTACCTGGCTGCATCACTGGCCTGCCTGGCTAATTCCCAAGGCGATTCAGTAGGCTTATATACACTGGCAAATGGTGAATTATATTCACTGGCCTCCAGGGCTGACCCACAGCATTTGCAGCGTTTGTACTATCAACTGGAACAGATACAGCCAGCCGGTAAATTTACTCAGCCTGTTCATTATAAGGAATTGTTTGCCGGATCGGGACGCAAGGAGTTGCTGATCTTTATTACAGATATGTACCAGGTTAACGGAGAGATTAATCAGTTGCTCGATTCCCTATCGGCACTAAGACACGAGATCATTGTTTTTCATTTGATGGGACAGAACGAGCTCGATTTTAATTTTGAAGGCTATGGCGCTTTGGAAGATTTGGAAACGGGGGAAAAGATCGCTATAAATTCACGGCAAGCAAAAGATCAATACCGGGAAACACTCGAAAAGCACCTTTCTGAGATCAGGATGCAGTTACTTGGAAAGCGTATTTTCTATCGGATGATCAGCACTAGCCAGTCATTGGATGGGGCATTAAGGGATTTTCTGGTACAAAGAAATAAAGGCTAAATGAACGTTGAAGCTAAAAGGCATTTTAAAATATGAATATATAAGCAGAACTGATAGATTCACCATTCACCGCATAGATGATCTTTCTCCACCCCATATGGTTATTTGCATTAACAGCGATAAGTATCCCTGTAGCAATACACCTGTGGAACATAAGGAAAGGCAAAGCGCTGAAAGTGGGCAGTATCTCACTCGTCACTGCGGCATCCCAAAAAAGAAGTCTCAGTTTTAAATTGAATGATTTGCTTTTGCTGTTATTGCGTTGCTTGTTACTTATACTCCTGGCATTTTTGTTAACAATGCCCTTATGGCGAAGGCATATCAATTCGTCGGAAGTAAAGGGGTGGGTACTTATTCCAAAAGACGGGATTAAGGAAGGTTATCAGAAATTTAAGCCGAAGATCAATTCACTCATCAAGGCCGGATTTGAGTTCCATTATCTCAATAAGGGTTTTACGAAAGCTGATTTCAATAAAACTTTAGGTGACATGACAAGGCACAATGATACTAATGCTTCTTACTGGAGTTTGATACAGCAATTGGACGGACAAATTCCGTCATCGCTACCGGTGTATATATTTACGTCAAATGGTGCTACCTATTTTACCGGAGAAAAGCCACAGGTATCGCTTAATCTCCACTGGCAAACTTATACATCTGCAGATTCTACAGATACATGGATCGAAAGCGCATGGCTAACAAACAATGAGGATATTGAAGTGTTGGAAGGCCATAGCGGCCCGGTGGGTACGTCCTTCAAAAACTATTCTATCCGCTCGGGCGATCAGCAAACAAATTTTACTGTGTATTCTGAAAATGGGAAGCTATCCGTCGGCTTAAAAAACTCAAACGAGTTGGTGCCGGTCGATACTTCCACCTGGCGGTTTTCAATTTACGCTGATAAAAATAGTTTGGATGCCGGATATTTAAAAGCAGCGTTGCAATCGATCGCTCAGTTCACTAAACATAAGGCAGTTATTAAACAATATACTGATGCTGGACAAATACCATCCCATCAAAACTGGTTGTTCTGGTTATCGGCTAAACCTGTCGGTCAACAATTACAATCTGATAATCTGTTTGTTAACGAAAATGGTAAAGTCAATCGTGTTAATTCATGGATAGAGACAGGATCGGAGCACAAAATTGCTCTATACAAGGCAATTAGCGAGCATGATAAAGGTTTTGCATTATGGGAAGATGGTTTTGGTAACCCGGTTTTGAGTTTGGAAAAGCAATCGAACAAGAATCTGTATCATTTTTACAGCCGCTTTGATCCGACATGGAGCGATTTGGTTTGGAGTGCTGATTTTCCGAAAATGTTATTGACGCTGATCACCGAACCATCAACTGAACCTAATGTTAAATATGATAAGCGAATTTTGAGCGATCCGCAAATAATGCCGGCCATTACCAATGAGCGTTTGGTGCCGGTAGAAAAGGTAACAGATTATGTCGACCTGTCGCGGTATATATGGTTATTACTGGCGCTGATGATTTTTGCAGAACGATGGCTGGCGCACCGCGGTACATCCAAATCGATATTGAAGAATGGCTGAGCGGGGTAAAAATAAAGTAGACAAATTGAGGCAGCGGTACATTAAATACCAGTTATTGGCCGATGCTTTTTTTGCGCTTGCTTTGGCCGGATTGATCTGGAGCTTTGGGTATGCCATTTATTCTTTATCGTGGGTATGGGCCATTTTGATTTTTCTTTTTTTTTACGGATGCACATTATGGTTAAGCAGATGGTGGGAGATTACTTCTGGTGAAGTCACAGCGTTTTTGAATATCGAATATCCCGGCCTGGAAGAAAGCAGCGGGTTGGTTTTAAAAGAACCCTCAGCATTAAACCCGTTAGAGAAACTCCAACTTGAGCATATTGAAGAATTCTTTGAGTCTATACCATCAACACAAAAACAATTTACTTACCGGCTTAGATTAAGTATTTTAACGCTGTTAGTAATGCTGATTTTTGGCTGGGAAATAACCTGGCTGCATGGGGAGTGGGGAAACAATGGTCTTAAATTATCAACGCTTACGAAATCGGCAAGTAATGATCGCCCCGAAAAGATTTTGCCTCAGATAAGTTCAGTGATTGTTAAAATTACACCGCCTGCCTATACCCGCAAGCCATCCCGTGAGCAGGATAAATTTACCATCGAAGCGGAAGCGGCCAGTAACATCATCTGGAAGTTGCGCTTAAATGCTTCAGCAAGAAAGGTTGAACTGATCTTTAATGATGGTGAGAAAATCCTGCTAAGAAACACAGGCGGGAATGACTTTGAGGGCCAAAAATCAATCAGCAAATCCGGATTTTACCAGGTAAATATCGATGGTAAACTGTCTGATCTTTATCAATTGCAGGCCATAAAGGATAATCCTCCGGTCATTCATATCAAAACGCCGCAACAATATACCTATATCGATGCGGGTGAAGCACCAAGAGTAACTATTAATGCTGCTTTGGATGATGATTATGGTATAAGTAACGCCTTTATTTATACTACAGTTGCCAAAGGGAGTGGTGAGGCGGTGAAATTTAAAGAACAAAAAGTTGACTTTGGAATCTCCTTTATCGGGCAAAGCCCGCATTACAATCTGAAAAAAATAATAAACCTGCCTTCTCTGAATATGGAACCCGGGGATGAACTTTATTTTTATGTGCAAGCGCAGGACAGCCATAACCAGCAAAGCCGTAGTGAAGTATACATTGTGTCCTTACAGGATACGGCGCAGTTATTAAGCATGGACGGACTGATTGGTGGTGTGAATGTGAAACCTGAATTTTTCAGGAGCGAGCGGCAGATCATTCTGGATTCGGAAAAATTACTGCGCGACCGGGATAGCATCAGCAAAGAAAGTTTTAATACAAAGAGCAACGACCTGGGTAATGATCAGAAGCTGCTACGCTTGCGTTATGGAAAATTTTTGGGCGAGGAAGCCGAGTCAGACATCAACCCAAAAGAAGAACAAAATGATGCCGTGTCCGATCCGAAGAATTTTGGAAACGCGTCGGTTGTGCTGGATAAATATTCAGATAAGCATGATAACGCTGAGGATGCGCAATTTTTTGATCCGGGGGTAAAAGCACAACTGAAAGCCACCCTAACTGAAATGTGGAAGGCCGAACTACAACTGCGTTTGTATAAACCTGAAGCGGCTTTGCCTTTTGAGTATAAAGCTTTACGACTACTAAAAGACCTGCAACAAAAATCAAGAATGTATGTAGCCAAGAGCGCCTACAACCCTGCACCGTTAAAGATGGAAAAACGATTAAGCGGCGACCTGAGTAAAATCGCTCAACCGATGGATCATCAAGAAATAAAAATAAATAACGACGAATACATTGCGCTTAAGAATGCAGTAAGTGTATTGGAATCGCTCAAGTATAAGCAGATTAACAATAACGCGGATATCCGTACCCTGCAATTGGCTAATCAGCAACTGAGCGAAAAAGCGTCAGTTCAGCCTGAAATTTATCTCCCCGCTGTAAGCGCGCTGAGGAAGATCATTTCGCAGGGTAGGGCAAAAAATGCCGACATCAGTACTGTTGAAAAAGCGATACAAAAGATATTGCCAGCCGGCAAACTCCTCCCATCCGCTTCGCAAAATGCAGCCGATATGGGCCTTTCATCCGGATACTATAAAAACCTGGATAACAAATGAGCTGGACAATTATCGTTGTGATCATTTGTTGTTTGCTTGCCGCCTTCTTGGTTTGGAAAGAGATTAGTCGCGCCAATAGACTACACTTGTTCTTGCGGATACTGGCCTCTTTAATAGCGGCAGCATCGCTTGCTTGTGTCATTTTGCCAGTTAGTTACAACAGAGAAATTTCAGTGTTAGATAATAAAAGTGCAGTATTATTAACTCCTGGCTTTGAGCCAGACAGTTTGATCAATTATAAAAGCGACCAAATATTTACCGCTGATAAATCGGTTCAAAAAACTTATCCAAAAGCAAAACTGATCCGGTTGGATGAATTGAAAACCGATAGCCCAGCATTTACTAAAGTGCACGTATTTGGATGCGGGTTGAGTGAAAGTGAATTAAAACAGTTGGATCATTTGCCCCTTGTTTTTCATTTGTCGCTATTGCCTGATGGTATTACTGCGATTAGTTGGAATCGAAAACTAAAATCAGGGGAAAGTTTAGCCGTACAGGGAAGATATAAAAATCAAAGCTCAAAAGCAGTCAAGCTTGTTCTGAGGGGATTAAGTACCCAACTGGATACAGCCGTCATCCCAGCACAAAACAATAAAGAATTTGAGTTAACTACCGTCCCAAAAAGTGAAGGACGAGCAATTTATCAGATATTGGTAACAGCCGGGACTGATACACTTGAAAAAGAAAACCTGCCCATAGAAATCGAGCCGGTGAAACCTTTAAAAATATTAATGCTCCCGGCATCGCCGGATTTTGAAATAAAGTTTTTGAAAAACTGGCTTGCAGAAAATGGTTTTGCGGTAGCTGTGCGATCGACCATCAGCAAGGACAAATTCAGCAGCGAGTATGCAAATATGCAGCCGGTGAAAATGGAGCATTTGACAGCAGGAATATTGGAGCAATTCGATGTCGTGATCGGGGATTTGTCAGTGTTGAAAACGGAAGGGGCTTTGAAATCAGAGGTAACTCAAAAGGGTCTTGGCGTTATTATCAGGGCCGATAGTTTATCAAAAAGGTCATCCTGGCTGCAAGGCGGTTTCCCGCTCGAAAAACTTTCGGTTAAAAATCCGTCACCCGTTGCTTTAATTATTCGCGAACAAAGGAACAAATCAGCCCTTCTAAAAACAGATCAAACTTTTATTCGTGAGACCCCTGCTACTCAATCACTGGTAACTGATGTTCAAAATCATAGTTTGGTGAGTTCATCACTTGCTGGCTCGGGGCGATTGGTTTTTACGGCTATCACAAATTCCTACAACTGGATGCTTGCCGGGGATAAAGATGACTATGCCAAATTCTGGTCGTTGCTGATCAAAAATGCAGCACGCAAAACTCTGGTTTCAGAAAATTGGGGTGTTAAAGGGTTTCCAACGGTAAATGAGCCAATCAACCTGCAATTGCAATCTGTCCAAATTCAGGGGAATATTGTTGCGGATAGCTCGGTGATCGCCCCCACTCAAAATCCAATCCTGCCATTTGAATGGGATAATGCCTATTGGCCGGTATCTGCTGGATGGCATGTCATCCGGCAAAATAATGGGCAACCTCAATGGTACTATGTTTATGCCGGTAAGGATTGGCAGATTGTAAAAGCATCTGAAAGAATAGCTGTAACACGCCATTATGCAGAAACCTATCAGGTGAATAGTTCTGTAACAAAACAGATACACGAAAAGATGTGGATTGAAGTTCCGAAAATTTATTTTTATCTGTTGCTATTGGCCTCGTGTGCATACTTGTGGGCTGAGGCAAAATTAATTAACTGAACAAATCATAAAGGAAAAATAACTTGAGAAGACGAGATTTTATCTATCTGTCGGGCTTGGGGGCTGGTGCTATGCTGCTGCCCGACCTGAAAGCATTCGGGAAACCCATCGATCCGGCACATGCGTTGGACGGTGGCATCGATGTAAGAGCCAAAAAAGAACTGGCTGATGTGGCCCTGAATACAGCCAAATCAAAAGGTGCTACGTATGCGGATATCCGCATCGGTCGTTACTTGAACCAGTTCGTTGTCACCCGTGAAAACAAGGTACTGAATGTAGCGAATACCGAGTCGTTTGGTGTGGGCATCCGTGTGATCGTAAACGGCTGCTGGGGTTTTGCGGCAGGTAACGTGGTAACCAAAGATGGGGTCGCCAAAACAGCCGCAAGGGCAATCGCGGTAGCCAAAGCCAATGCTATAGTAGGTGGCGCTCCGGTGCAGCTTGCTCCGCAAAAAGGGTATGGCGAAGTGAGTTGGAAAACACCCATCGAGAAGAATGCTTTCGAAGTGCCTATTAAAGAAAAAGTCGACCTGCTGCTGAATGCGAACTCAATCGCAATGCAAGGCGGCGCTAATTTCGTAAACTCTAACCTGTTTATGGTGAACGAGCAGAAATACTTCGCTTCCACAGACGGGTCTTACATAGATCAGGATATTCACCGTATTTATCCCGCATTTAATGTTACCAGGATCGATTCATCGCAAGGTAGTTTTGAAACACGGCGTTCATTAAGCTCGCCGGTAGGCATGGGTTATGAGTACCTTACTCCGCTCGATAGTGAGAAAGTGGGAGGTGTTACCACCCGTTACAAACAGCGTTATGATATGCTCGAGGATATCAAGGCCGCCGCTCAGCAAGTGGGGGGAAAGATAAAAGCCAAATCAGTCGATCCCGGAAAATATGATATGGTGCTCGACCCAAGTCATTTATGGCTGACGATACATGAATCTGTAGGGCATCCAACCGAGTTAGACCGTGTTTTAGGTTATGAAGCCAACTTTGCAGGAACCAGCTTCCTCACTTTAGATAAATGGAAATCTGGCAACTTCAATTTCGGCAGCAAGCAGGTAAACATTGTAGCCGACAAAACACAGGTGGGCTCATTAGGTGCGGTGGGTTATGACGACGAAGGGGTGAAATGCAAAAAGTGGGACCTGATAAAAGACGGCATCCTGGTAAACTACCAGGCCATCCGTGATCAGGCGCACATCATCGGACTAAAAGAATCGCAGGGATGCTGTTATTCTCAAAGCTGGCAGGATGTACAATTCCAGCGTATGCCGAATGTGTCATTGCAACCGGGTAAAACGCCGCTAAGCGTGGATGATATGATCAAAAATGTTGAGAAAGGCATTTATATCATTGGCGACGGCTCATTCTCTATCGACCAGCAGCGCTACAACTTCCAATTCGGCGGACAATTATTTTACGAAATAAAAAATGGTAAAATCGTTGGTATGCTGAATGACGTGGCTTACCAGGCCAACACCCGCGAGTTCTGGAACTCATGCGCTCAGGTATGCGATGAAAGAGACTACCGTTTAGGCGGTGCTTTCAACGATGGTAAGGGCCAGCCGAGCCAATCGAGCGCGGTATCTCACGGTTCATCAACCGCGTTGTTTAAAGGAGTTAATGTAATCAACACAAAAAGAAAGATCGGATAATCATGCCTATATTAAGTAAAGAAGAAGCACAGGCGATATTGAAAAAAGTGCTTAGTTATTCAAAAGCCGAAGAATGCGAGGTGAGCCTGAACGGCAGCGAGGGCGGCAATATCCGGTACGCTTTAAATGCAGTTTCAACGGCAGGTGATATCAGTACAATGGGTTTGGCAGTAACCTCAGTCTACGGCAAAAAAGCCGGAACCGCCACGATCGATGAGTTTGACGATGCCGCATTGGAACGCGTGGTACGCCGTTCGGAGGAATTAGCACAATTAGCCCCGCCAAACCCGGAATATATGCCGATGCTCGGTCCGCAGACATTTGCCGAATCCATCACCTATAACGCAAACACCGCGGCGATGACACCCGGCAGTCGTGCCGAAATGGTAGCTAAAAGCTTAGGGGTGACCAAAGAAGCGAAATTGACCGCTGCAGGGTTTTTAGAAAACTCAACAGGTTTTAGCGCGATTATGAACTCGAAAGGGTTGTTTGCCTACAATAAAGGCAGTGATGTTACTTTCTCGGTTACTACGCGTAACGATGAAGGAACAGCCTCCGGTTATGCTGCACGTGGCTTTACCGATGTAAGCAAATTGGACACTCTTTCGGCCACCAAAGTTGCCGCAAATAAGGCGACAGGTTCCGTAGGAGCTAAGGCTATTGAACCAGGGAAATATACTGTGATACTAGAGCCTGTAGCAGCCACTTATATGCTGGAAAACATGTTCCGCTTTGATGCGCGCAGCGCCGAAGAAGGTCGCAGTTTCCTGAGCAAAAAAGGCGGAGGCACACGTTTAGGCGAGCAGTTAGTGGATGAAAAAGTGACCATCTATTCTGATCCATTCAATGCTGAATTACCTTCGGCGACCTGGGGCGGAGATGGTTTGCCGCGTGAAAAGACCGTTTGGATCGATAAAGGAGTACTGAAAAACCTTTCCTACTCGCGCTACTGGGCCGATAAGAAGGGCGTAAAGCCATTACCGGGTCCTGCCAATATTATTATGGAAGGCGGTGATGCGACAATCGAAGATATGATCAAGAGTACAGAAAAAGGTATACTGGTGTCGCGCCTTTGGTATATCCGAATGGTTGATCCGCAATCGTTATTGCTGACCGGTTTAACCCGTGATGGTCTTTTTTATATCGAAAACGGCAAGATCAAGTTCCCGATCAAGAACTTCAGGTTTAACGAAAGCCCGGTGATCATGTTGAATAACGTAGAAGCATTGGGCAAACCCGAAAGAAGCATCAGCGTGGAAAGTTATCGCAGCTATTTGATCCCACCGATGAAGATCAAGGAATTTACGTTTACTTCGTTATCAGACGCGGTTTAGCCAGTTGGCAGTCCCGATAGCTATCGGGATGAGTTGGCAGTTGGCATAGATGAGGCTTACGAAGTTTTCAAAACTTCGTAAGCCTCATTTTCGACTGCTACTGCAACTGCCGCTCCCTACCCCAATTTCGTCATTTCCTCAAAGTAAGCTTGTGTAGTGTTACAGATATCGATATCCTTTCCGGCAACCCATCTTAACGAAATGGCGATTTGAGTACCATAATCGGTTTCCTGTTTCAGATCGACGATCATTTTTGAGAAGTTACGGCCTAATTGCATATCGATGTTCTTTACGTCAGACCATTCGATCACAATATTGCGGGTGTAATCAGTTATGCCTTCTTCATTCAGTTCAAGTGCCACTTGATTCCTCATCGCCGGTAAAAAACGTTTAAGGAAGATATAGATAAACTGCGATAGAAAGATCAGGTCGGCAAATGAGATGAGCACCCAGCTCAAAATAAAGCCATTTGCGTAAGAGTACCGCAGATTGTTAAAAGTGATAATGAAGAAAACCAATGGCAGTGCCAAACCAAATATGGCAGTATTTTTACTGTAAGGGTATTGGATGGTTTCGGTCATGCATCTAAAATAATATATTATTTCTCAATTGCGACTCAAACCTTCCAACATTTCAACTTTCCAACCTTACAACATCTTTCGTAACTTTGCAAAAAACAAAAGAATGCCTTCCATGAATGCAGATGCCGCTAAAGTGCTGCCCGGACGTTACTGTAACTCACTCACTGAATATTCCCGCTTTGTAACCCGCGAGGTTGCTATTGGCGATGTGCCTATGGGCGGAAATAACCCGATCCGTATCCAGAGCATGACCACTACCGATACGATGGATACCATTGGCACGGTGGAGCAATCTATCCGGATGATTAATGCGGGCTGCGAGTATGTGCGTATTACCGCACCGAGCATTAAAGAAGCGCAAAACCTGGCTGAGATAAAGAAGCAGTTACGCCAACGTGGTTATACCACTCCGCTTGTGGCCGATATCCACTTTACCCCAAATGCTGCCGAAGTAGCTGCACGGATAGTAGAAAAGGTAAGGGTGAACCCCGGAAACTATGCCGACAAAAAGAAATTCGACCAGATAGATTATACGGACTCCGAATACCAGGGCGAACTGGAGCGTATTTACCAGAAATTTTCTCCCTTAGTAAAAGTTTGTAAGGAGTATGGTACGGCCATGCGTATCGGAACTAATCATGGTTCATTGTCCGACAGGATCATGAGCCGTTACGGCGATACTCCGCAGGGCATGGTGGAATCGGCAATGGAGTTTATGCGGATGTGCGAGATGATGAACTATTATAACCTCGTGATCTCGATGAAATCCAGCAATCCGCAGGTAATGGTCCAGGCCTATCGTTTACTGGTAGAAACTATGGTAGCGGAAGGAATGAACTACCCATTACATCTGGGTGTAACCGAAGCCGGCGATGGCGAAGACGGTCGCATTAAATCGGCCGTAGGTATAGGCTCTTTATTAGAAGATGGTTTGGGCGATACCGTGCGTGTGTCATTAACCGAAGAACCGGAAGCGGAAGCGCCGGTGGCTATTGCTTTGGTGAACAGATATGTGGAAAGGAACCAAGAATTAAGAATCAAGAACCAGGAGAAGAAAGAAGCTTCTTTTGACTCACCACTCGCTACTCACTACTCACCACACAATCCTTACGAATACAAAAAACGCCACACTTACGAAGCAAATGCTTTCATCGGCGGACACATGGTGCCAAGAGTAGTAGTTGATTTGTCGTCTGCCAATTTGAAAGATCCGGCTGTGTTGAATGATGCAGGATATATTTATTCGCCATTGCTGGATAAATACAATATGGGCGAACAGTCGGTTGATTTTGTTTACCTGGCCGATCAGTTGCCGTCATTCATTTTTCCCGGCAATTTAAAGCAACTATATAACTATTCTACCTGGCAAAAGCTGGATAATAAAACCATGTGCCACCCGGTATTTACCTTGAAGGAATACCTTCAGGCGGATGACCGTTCATCGGCGTTGAATCTGATCAGAATTAAGCCTGCTGACATTGATTCTGATGATTTCGGCCACTTGCCTTTGGATAAATCATTGGTATTTGTTTTAGAGACCGATGCCGTGCATGGCATGGCCGATCAGCGTACTTTCTTCTTTAAAATGGAAGAACTGGGATTGGATGTGCCGGTAATTATTAAAAGAAGCTATTCATTTAGTCCAAAGTCAGAAGTCGGAAGTCAGAAGTCGGATGGCAATCTACGTACAACGTATGACGTAGAGCGTACAACTAATCTTCAGCTATACGCTTCCACCGATCTCGGCGCTCTCTTAGTAGACGGCTTCGGCGATGGTATCTGGATCGATGCTCCGGAAATCGACGCTAAAGTAATTACCTCGACAGCTTTTGGCATTTTACAGGCGACACGCTCGCGGATATCAAAAACGGAATACATATCGTGCCCGAGCTGCGGGCGAACCTTGTTCGACCTGATGATTACCACCCAAATGATCCGCAGCAGGACAAGTCACTTGAAGGGGTTGAAAATCGGCATAATGGGTTGTATCGTAAATGGTCCCGGTGAAATGGCCGATGCAGATTATGGCTATGTAGGTTCCGGAACGGATAAGGTGACTCTTTACCGTGGCAAAGAAGCGGTTAAGAAAAATATCAACTCGGCGAATGCATTGGATGAACTGATAGGTATCATTCGGGAAGATGGCAACTGGATTGAGCCTAATTCAGAGCACTGAATCCTGAAAATAGATTAGCGGCTTCCGCTACATTACCAATTGGTATATAATCGCACACCTCGGCATAATTACCCCACATTTGTAATACGGCAGGGTTAGTGTGCGCTTGTCGGACTGCTTCATCCGATAGCCATTCAAATACCTCTACAATAGTGCCATCCGCCGCCTCCATAATGTACGATTCTTTATCCCTCACCAAACCTTCATGTTTTAGGCATGGCAGATGTGTTTTCATCAACTCTTTTAAAGCAGCTTCTTTGCCCGGCTTTGGCTTGTAAGCAACAATTACTGTATGTCCCATAAATTGGTTTTATTAAGCAATCTACGGATTTTAATCTTAAATCCGACTTACCAAGAATCTGCTCACTATTCGTTACCTATTATCTCATCTATCTCGTTTGCCATAGCTGGGAAGAGGTGCTTTTAGGCTTACAATGTTGCCTTTTTTATCTATTAATACAAGTTTGGGGATCTCGTTGGCTAAATAAGCATTGTTTACACTACCGTTATTAAACAGTTGCATCCAAACTTATTTAAATAAAAATCTAGCAATAAACGCCTATAAATACTGCTTCCACCATTCCGAATTCAGCGGCCCCATCACTTCCGTTGGTTTACCTGGTTCGGGAATAAACAGACTTATCTCTTTTTCTTTTGCGTATTGCAACAGGCGTTCAATAGGCTCATCCCATGCATGGGTAGACAGGTTAAAAGTGCCCCAGTGTATTGGCATCATCATTTTGCCTTTTAATGCGAGGTGCGCATCCGACGCGCTGTCGGGCCCCATGTGGATATCGGGCCAGTATTTACCATAAGCGCCAATTTCCAGCATAGTCAGATCGAATGGACCAAAATGATCACCGATGTCTTTAAACCCCGGAAACCAGCCTGAATCTGCACCATAAAATATATTATGCTGAGGTGTTTTTATAACGAATGAGGCCCACAAAGTTTCATTTCGACCAATAATTCCACGCCCAGAGAAATGTCTTGCCGGGGTAGAAGTGAGAATGCAGTCGTTGGTGATCATCACACTATCGCCCCAATCAAGTTCGGTAATGAAATTACGGAGAATCCCCCACCGCTCCAGATATTTGCCTACGCCCATTGAGCAAAAAAATGGGATCTGTTTATCAGCAAAATATTGAATGGTCTCTTTATCCAGGTGGTCATAGTGATCGTGCGAGATCAGTATAGCATCTAATGAAGGCAGCTCATATAAGGGCAATGGCGCATTAAAGAAACGTTTTGGTCCCATAAATGACAGAAATGAAGCCCGCTGGCTCCAAACCGGATCAGTGAGTATTCTTTTACCGTCAATTTCTATGATCAGGCTTGAATGCCCGATCCAGGTAATCCGTAATCCACTTTTTGGTTCTTGTTGATATACCGCAGTGTCAGTTTTGAAAGGTCCCAGCGCACGTTTGGGTATAGTTTCTGCCTTATTGTTAATGTATTCTCTTAGTATAGGGATCAGTTTGCTAAAGCCGGCCTCATCAGTGGGGATTGGGTTTAGATATTTTTTGCCTTTTTTACGGGCACTTTCAAAACTCATGCACAAGTATCGTTATAATACCTCACCAACGTGGCAGGTAGTTTAAAAGTTTGCCGAAAAATTTCTTTTGTGTCATATTTATGAGCAGTACAACATTAATACAACGCTTTATAGATGTTTGCCGTATTATTGAAAACCTGTATTTAAAGGCGATAGGATGCTATTTATAACCGTTCTAAATTGACGCGTATGACACAGTGTTGACATTGAAACATGGTTAATCCTATTACTTTTGTTGGGTCAAAATTGAAACGGAATTGAAGCATCTAAAAATAATTGCTTTTACGCACAAACAGATTGAACTGAAAGAATTGGGAAAGCTGGTGATCTGCCAGGAAAATCTGTCTGACAAACTTCGTCGCGTTAAATCTCAATTTGACATTCCCGAGATATTTTACCTGGCTACCTGCAACAGGGTGGAATTTATCATGGCTTGCAATCAAACGGTAGACAATGCTTTTGCTCAAAAATTTGTCGGCGCGTTAGAGATAGGCCTTTGTTCGGAACACATGGATGTATTCATGAAAGGAGCTTCTATCTATGAAGACCAGGCGGCATTGAACCATTTGCTGCGTACATCGTGTTCGCTGGAGAGCCTGGTGGTGGGTGAGAAGGAGATACTGCCACAGATGCGAAAGGCGTACGAGCAATGCAAGGAAGCCGGACTAACCGGCGATTATCTGCGAATGGTGATGAACACCGTCGTCAAAACTGCCAAAGAAGTTTATACCCACACCAACATCTCCCGCAACCCCATCTCTGTCGTTTCCCTCGCTTACCGTAAATTAAAAGAACTTAAATTGTGTACCAATGCCCGTGTATTGATCATTGGTGCAGGCGAGACCAATCAGAATATTTCAAAATACCTGCAAAAACATAAATTTACCAACTTTGCTGTATTTAACCGTACTCTTTCGAAAGCACAGCAATTAGCAAACGACCTTGGTGGCGAAGCTTACAAACTTGAAGCATTGAAAACCTACGATAAGGGTTTTGATGCAATTATTACCTGTACTTCTTCTGTGCAGCCAATCATTACGCCTGAGCTTTATAAAACTTTGCTAAACGGGGAGACTGATAAGAAAACCATAGTCGACCTGGCAATACCGAATGATACAGCGCCTGAGGTTTTAACCCAATTCCCGGTTAATTTTATCGAGGTACATTCTTTGAACGATGTGGCTAAAAGCAACCTGCAGGAACGCTACCAGGAACTGGTACACGCTGAAAAGATCATCGACCAAAACATAGCCGAATTTGTTCCGCTGATGAAACAGCGCCGTATTGAAGTAGCTATGCGCGAAGTGCCTGAAAAGATTAAAGAAATCCGCAACAATGCGCTAAATACTGTATTTGCCAATGAAGTGCAAGGCATGGATGAGCAATCGCGCGAGATATTGGAAAAAGTGATCAACTACATGGAAAAAAAATACATCAGTGTACCGATGATCATGGCGAAAGAGATACTCATCAATAGTTGAGGTGAAAGCTCAAAAGGAGGTTAAAGGCGAAAGCTAAAAGGTTTTCTTTTCAATTTTGTCTGAACCATGATTCGCCGGATTTTTCATTGCTCAATTGTTTTTCAAAGGCGTTTAAGAAGGCTATGCCGTTAAACGATTGCCATGATTTTAGCAGGGGTGATCACAATTTAACCTCACTCTCGCCGACCGCCATGCGCCAAGCTTCAATACCTTTCACCTTTTTCGTTTCTCCTTTTACCTTATTCCGTCAGTGAATTTTCATATCCTTCCACTGTTCGTGAAAAATTCAATTTAATTCGTGAAATTCGCGGAATAATTATTACGATCACTTGGACAGAAAATTGATTATTGGTACACGCGGGAGCGAATTGGCACTTTGGCAGGCTAATTTTGTAAAAAGCAGACTGGCAGAGCATAACGTAACTGCTGAACTGAAGATCATTAAAACCCAGGGCGACCGTATCCTAAATTTGAGCTTTGATAAGCTGGAAGGTAAAGGCTTTTTTACCAAAGAGCTTGAAGAAGAGCTATTGGCAGGTACCATTGATTTGGCTGTGCACTCGCACAAGGACCTGCCTACTGAAAACCCTCCGGGACTCATCATCGCAGCAGTTTCAGAAAGGGA
>Ga0157375_10002422_pt1 | contig 16161 bp, 9 predicted proteins | sample M35metaG_FD_115311 | JGI IMG/M metagenome (GOLD analysis project Ga0157375, IMG submission 115311) | Miscanthus rhizosphere microbial communities from Kellogg Biological Station, Michigan, USA - M3-5 metaG | ecosystem: Host-associated > Plants > Roots > Rhizosphere > Soil | place: USA: Michigan...
GGCAACATCGTCGGCGTCGGCAAGTCCGCCGACATCGCCAAACAGTTCGCCGGCGCGGAGACGATTCAGGCGCGCGGCATGGCCATCCTTCCCGGCTTCGTCAACGCGCACACGCATGCGCCGATGACGCTCTTCCGCGGCATCGCCGACGACCGCGATCTCATGGACTGGCTGCAGCACTTCATCTTTCCGGCCGAGGCCAAGAACGTCGATCGCGACTTTGTGAGGTGGGGAACGCGGCTGGCAGCGGCCGAGATGATCGCCTCCGGCACGACCACGTTCACCGACATGTACTACTTCGAAAGCGACATTGCCGCCGAGGCGAAGAAGGCGGGGCTGCGCGGCGTGCTGGGTGAGACGATGATCGACTTCCCCGCGCCCGACAACAAAACGTGGGACGCCGCCGTCGCCTACGTCCGCGACTTCGTCAAGCGGTGGCATGGCGACCGGCTCATCACGCCTGCCCTCGCGCCGCACGCGCCGTACACCGTGTCGCGTGCGCACCTCGAACAGGTCCGCGCGCTCGCCACTGAGCTGCACGCACCGATCCTGATCCACGTCGCGGAAACGAAGGGTGAGGGATCACAGATCAAGGACAACACCGCCGGCCTCTCCCCCGCTGCCTACCTCGACTCGATCGGCTTCCTCGGACACGACGTCGTGGCCGCGCACGGCATCTGGCTGACTCCGGACGACATCAAAATGCTGGCCGCGAAACGCGTCGGCGTCGCGCATTGTCCGGAGAGCAACATGATGCTGGCCTCCGGCGTCGCGCCGGTCGTCGACCTGCGCCACGCGAACGTCTCCCTGGGCCTCGGCACCGACGGCCCAGCCGGCTCGAACAACAATCTGGACATGGTCGAAGAAGCCGCCAGCGCCGCGCGCCTGCAGAAGATCACCCGCGGCGATCCGAAGGCGCTCAGCGCCCGCGACGTCCTGGAAATGGCCACACTCGGCGGCGCCCGCGCCCTCGGCATGGAAGACCGCATCGGCACGCTCGAATCCGGCAAACGCGCCGACGTGATCGTGATCGACCTCCAGCAGCCGAAAACGCAGCCGGTCTACGCCGTCGAATCGGCGATCGTCTACGCCGCATCCGGCAGCGCCGTCGTCACGACGATCTGCGACGGGAAGGTGCTGATGCGCAATCGCAAGGTGCTGACGGTGGATGTGGCCGCGGCGGTGGCGAAGGCGAAGGTGTATCGGGACAAGGTGCTGAAGAGCCTGCAGTAAAACCGTTTTCACCACAAAGGCACAAAGAACACGAAGGCTCTTTGTGTCCTTTGTGTCTTTGTGGTTCAAAGCTGTAACGTCAAGCCGGTGCGGGAGGTGCATTACACTTTCACGCCATGAAACGACTCCTGCTCGCATCGCTCCTGCTCGTTGCGTCCGCGGCTCAGGCGAAAGAAGTCCTGCCGTGGATCGAGAACGACTACACCAAGGCGATCGCCCGCGCGAAATCGGCGGACCTTCCGGTCTTCGTCGAAGCGTGGGCGCCCTGGTGACACACCTGCCGCTCGATGAGGGCTTATGTCTTCACGGACAAATCCCTCGAGCGGTACGCCGGACAGTTTGTCTGGCTCTCGATCGACACCGAAGACGCCAAGAACACCGCCTTCCTGAAAGCGCATCCGATCAGCGTCTGGCCGACGCTGCTCATCCTCGATCCGAAAGACAAGGTCGTCTTCCGCTACGCCGGCGGCGGCACCGTTCCGCAGATCCGCAAGCTGCTCGATGACGGGCAGCACGCCTTCCGCGGATCGCATTCGAAGGCCGACACGCTCCTCGTCCGCGCCGACGCGCTGGCCGGACAGGGGAAGCAGGCCGAGGCCGCGAAAGCGTTCGATGAAGCCATCGCTGCGGCGCCGAAGGATTGGCCGCGCATCGGCCGCGCCTCCGAATCGCTCGTCTTCGCGCTGCTGCAAAGTCAGAATCCGCAGCAATGCGCCGAGCGCGCGCTGGCGCTGTATCCGCGCGTGCGCGGAACAGGATCCGCGGTCAACGTCGCGGCGACCGGACTCTCCTGCGCGACCGATCTCGATGCGAAATCGTGGAACCGTTCCGAGCTGACGGCGGGACTGGAAAAAGCGACCCGCGAGACGCTCGCCGCGGCCGACAAGATCAAGATGTCCGCCGACGACCGCTCCGGACTCTACGGATCGCTCGTCGACGCCCGCGACGAGGCCAAGGACGAATCGTCGGCACGCAAACTCCGCGAGGAGTGGGCGGCGTTCCTGGAAGGCGAAGCGGCCAAAGCGAAGACGCCCGATCAGCGCGCCGTCTACGATTCGCATCGCCTCACGGTCTACCTCGGGCTCAAGCAGCCGGAGAAAGCCATCGCCATGCTGGAGCAGTCCGAACGCGATCTGCCGAAGGACTACAACCCGCCCGCGCGCCTCATCTCCGCCTATCGCGCCGCGGGACGTTTCGACGACTCCATCGCCGCCTCCGACCGCGCCCTCAAACTCGCCTACGGCCCGCGCAAGATCGGCATCTACCGCAGCCGCGCCGCAACGTACATAGCGAAGGGCGACAAAGCATCCGCACGCAAAACGATCGAAGAAGCGATCGCCTACGCCGAGTCTCTGCCCGGCGAACAAGTCAGCCCGGCCATGATCGCGTCGATGAAGAAGCAGCTGGACACGATGTGAAGCAGGGACGAGGGACGAGGGAGATCACCCCCTCGTCCCTGCCTCATCTCCCTCGTCCCTGCTTTACCCATCCGTCGGCGAAGCCGGCGTAAGAACCGTAGCCCCCAGTTTCAACTGGGGGAACTACGGTGCTGGTGCTCTTGTGAGCCCGTTTTAACGGGCGAAAGAAAGCTTTCTCTCGCGCGCCAAGGCGCGCTCCCAAATTGCCCGATCCCTCGGACCCACGGCTCGAAGCCGTGGGCTACGGTTCTTACGCCGGCTTCGCCGACGGTGAGCGCGCGAAAAACTTGCGACGTCAGAAGGCGAACGTACGGAACGCTGGCGTCTCGCCGGCTGGCTCGGCGTGCGTCCTCGCCGCCGAATGGGAGGCTCGCGCAGGTGTCGTTGTTACCAGCTACTGTTGAGGGTTTGGCGGTTCGGCGGCGAGACGCGCGCCGGTCCAGCCGGCGAGGACGCCAGCGCTCCGTCGCGTAACGTCCCTCGTCCCTGCTTCATCTCCCTCGTCCCTGCCTCATCCCCCTGCTTCAATGTCGTACCGCCCTCCCCCTCGGCGGCGCGACCGCTGTCACGATCGCGGCGTTGCTGTCGGTGAACGTCAGGTTGTTGCACGCCGAGGTGAGGCGTACCCAGTAACTCGCGGTGGCAGCGACCGGGCCTGTGGTGAACGTGGGAGAGTCGGTGCCGACCTTCGTGGAGAGGTCGCCCTTCGCGCCTTTGTACCACTGGTAATGAATCGTCGTTCCGGTGATGGTCGCGACCACGTTCAACGTCGCGGTGGTTCCGATCGGAGCGGAAACAGACGCCGGCTGCGTCGTGATCGTCGCCGCGGGGCAGGTCGCGGAAACCGTCACGACGGCCGTGGTGCTGTTGTTGCCGATCGTGTTGCAACTGTTCGAGACGCGAACCCAATACGACGTCGTCACGGTTGGCGACACGGTGACCGAGGCATTGGTTGCGTTCGGGATTGGACTGCCGGTGTTGCCCGAGGTGCCGGTGTACCACTGATAGGAAATCGGAGCGCTTCCGGCGGCGACGACAGTCAATGTTGTCGAGCCGCCCGGAGCGATCGTCGCGGAGCTCGGATGCGTGGTGATCGACGACTGCGTGCACGGCGCGTTCACGAAGACCGTCACGTTGCCGTCCTGCGAACCGCACGGCGCGGTGACGTGAACCCAGTACGCCGTGTTCGTCGTCGGCGAGACGACCGTGCTGCTGCCGATCGCGGCGAAAATCGGATTCGAGGCGTCGCCAAGACTGCCGCGATACCACTGGAAGGTGAACGGCCCGCTGCCGCTGGTGCTTACCGAAAGAGTTGACGACTGTCCCACATTGATCGTCGACGGCGAGGCGCTCACCCCTCCGAACGGGATCGGCGTGCAGTTGACGGTCACGGTCGTGGCGGGACTGTTGAACGTGCCGCATTGGCCGGTCACCCTGACCCAGTAGCTGGTGGTGACCGTCGGACTGACGCTCGTCGAAGAGTTCGTCGCGCCGGTGATCAGGTTCGACGTATCGCCCGACGGACCGACGTACCACTGATAGGTGAAGGGTCCGCTGCCGGTGGGTGAAGCCGTAAGCGTGCTCGATTGTCCGGAGGAAATCGTCGACGGCGAGGCAATGGGCGTCGGAACGGACGGCGATGCGCAGTTCACCGTGACCGTTGCCGTCCGACTATTGACGGACGTGGTGCAACCGCTTACGCGAACCCAGTAACTCGTCGTCGTGCCTGGCGAAACCGTCAACTGATTGCCGGTTCCGTTTGGCGCGGGACTGCTTGTGCTGGGCGCGGTGCCAATGAACCACTGGTACGTGGGACTGGTTCCGGTCGCGGTAACCGAAAGCGTCGTCTGTTGGCCTGCGGTGATGGTCACATCCGTCGGCTGCGATGCGATCGACGGCGCCGTGCAAACAGGGCCGCTGCCGTAAACGGTTTGCGCGGCGTCGAGGTCCCACTGGCCGAGGCTACCGATGCTGTTCGGCTTGTCGATCCTCGAAGCCATGATCGCCTGCCCGATTGCTGCACAAGGAGAAGGCGACTGACAGCCGCCGTCACCATTTTGAGGGCTGAGCGAGTTCGCCGATCCGTCAGCGTGACGAAATCCGAGAGTGTGCCCCAGTTCATGAGTGAGGATCTGGATGTACAGGCTCTGATCAACAAAGGAAGGAAGGTTGGCGCCTGTTTCGATATCCACTTCGGTTGTGGCGAAGTACGTAAAGCCATCGCCGAGATTGGAGTACGGAGGACCGTTATTAGAGATCCCACCGATGGCGACGGCACCGCCGCCGACAATCCCGTGTCGGTCATTGAAAATGATGTCATTTTTTCCGTCAGATCCCGCGTTGCTCAACCCATTCGGCACCTGGTTTTGGTTAGCCTCGGGGCCCGTCAATGTGTAGTTGATGCCTGCGCCTGAAACGCTGTTCCACACGGCCATTGCTGAGGAGGACGCACTCGGTCCGTCGAGCCCTGTTCCGCCGGTTTGCGCGTTACAACAGTGCAGAAATGGAGCTGACGGACTCGGCCAGCGATAATTGCCCGCCAGCAGATAGGAGGGCCGCGTCGACTGTGCTTTGGGGATGAATCTCTCGGCGCGTGGACGAAACTCAGGGAACGTGGCCAGGACGACATCCGACGGATTGACAAAGTACGTTTCGCGGGCCGGAGCTTCGGAGGAGATTCGGCTTTCGACAAACGACAGAAACTCCGGTCCTCCACGCAGTTTTTCAACATGTGGCGAACCGTCAGCCTCGTCGAGCCCGAAAATTCTCTCTTCGGGTTCGCCGCGCGTCAGCAACTCTCGGCCGCGCAGGTCCGAAACGAATTCGAACTTGCCAAGCCCGAAACCGAACGTCATCCACTCGCCGGCGTTGTTGGTGTGCAGAAATACGAGGTAGCGCTTTCCGTCTTCATACCGAGGCGCGCCGGGGACCAACGTCGTGCGGTCTCCTACCGTGCCGCCAAGTTCCACCAGTTGAACCGACTCGGCGAGGGATCCCTTGAGAAGACGATCTACCCGCAGAGTCGCGACCGTCACGATCCGTCCGCCATCCCGCAGTTCCGAATGCGACTCCACCGCCGTAGCGATCACGATGGCCTCGGCGCGCTTCACGAGATCGCGATCGTTCGGAACGATGTACGTGATGGCCTGCAGCGACGTGGCCGCGGCGAGAAAGAAAACGATCAACAACCGAACGGGGATTCGCATCAAGGGTCTCTCTCTGTTGAGTGGGGTTCCGGAATTGTAAGGCGTGCTGCTCTACAAATTGTGTCGCGGGTCACGCCAACGTTACAAGGCGGCGGCGGATTCTCCAGGCGATGAGGCCGGCGAAGTAGCCCCTAGTGCCGGACCGCGCGGCCTTTCGACGGAGCCGTTGCGGTTACGATCGCGGCGTTGCTGTCGGTGAAGGGCAGGTCGTTGCACGCCGAGGTCAGACGGACCCAGTAGCTCGTCGTGACGGCGACAACGCCGGGGGTGAACGTGGCTGAGTCGATGCCCACCTTCGACGAGAGATCGCCTTTCGCGCCCTTGTACCACTGGTAATGAATGGTGGTTCCGGGGGCGGCCGCGACGACCTTCAACGTTGCGGTGGTTCCGATCGGGACGGCGACGCTGGCCGGCTGGGTCGTGATGTTCGGCGCCGTGCAGGGCACGCTCACGGTAACGGTCGTGGCCGCGCTGTTGAACGTTCCGCATCGGCCGGTCACCTTGACCCAGTAGGTGGTGGTGCCGTTCGGAGTCACGTTCGCCGAGGAGCCCGTCGCGCCGGGGACCGCGTCCGAGGTGTCGCCGGAGTTTCCGAAGTACCACTGGTAGGTGAATGGTCCGCTGCCGGCCGTTGTGACCGAGATGATGCTCGATTGTCCCAGGGAAATCGACGACGGAAACGAAAGCGGCGCCGAAACAGACGGCGGCGCGCAGTTCACCGTGACCGTGGCGGTACGGCTGTCCGACGAGGTGCAGGCGGTGACCCGAACCCAGTATTTCGTCGTCGTGGCCGGAGAAACCGTCAATTGAGAGCTGGCGCCATTCGGCGCGGCGGTTGTCGTGTCGCCGGCTGTACCGATGTACCACTGGTACGTGAGGCCTGTTCCCGGCACGTTGGCCGACAAGGTCGCCGTTTGCCCTTCCGCGATCGTCACGTCCGCCGGTTGGTTTCCAATCGACGGCGAGATGCAAACGCCGTTGCCGTAGACCGTTTGTGCGGCCTGGATGTCGTATGTCTGGAGCGATGAGAACGAAGCATTGGCCGTTTCACTCATGACCGCGACCGTCGTACACAGTGGCTGCGGATCGTTGGGAGCCGAGGGGGGAGAACAGCCGTTGTGGCCATTGCTCGGGCTGTCCGGGTCACCAGTACCGTCAGAGTTCCTGAACCCGAGCGTGTTCCCCAGTTCATGAGCCAGCATCATCGAGAATTGATGATCGGTAAAGGACTCCAGCCCCGTGCCGACTTCGACATTCGCCCCGACGATTGCGCGAAACTGTTCTCCGCCGAGCGAGTATGGGGATGAGATCCACGACATGCCGATCGCCGCAATCGTGGGATTCCCCGTGAAGGCACGGTTCATCGCCACGATCCCATTCCAATCGTTGAAGACGATGGTGTTCTGGTTATGGTTGATCCCGTCTTTCTCCGTCGTCGTCCCGCCGTAGGTGTAGGAGATCCCTGCACCAGCCGACGTCCACAGCGAAAGGGCGAACTGCGCGTTCCCGATCCCGCCATCCTGAAAGTGACCGGGTTGCGTTCCGTATGCAAAGAACCTGGCCGTCGGAGACTGCCAGCGCGCGTTGAGGGAGTAGAGGTAACTTCCGCGCGTCACCGCCTGCGGTTTGGGCCTCAGGCTGGCAATCCATGACTGCCCGTCAAAAACGAGCGTTGACGCATCGACTGCGTAGTTCGTCTTCGTCTCCACACCGGCCACGGAATCCGAAATGAATTTCACGAATAGCGCTGCATCCCGGTCGTACTCCCGGTGCTCAGGACCATCAACGTCGAATCCTCGGATTGAATCTTCGCCAACGGCGCGCGTGTAAATCACCCGGCCGTGCAGATCCATGTAGCGTTCAAAGCAGCCGAGTCCCATGCCGACGGTAATCAGCTCCCCAAACGGATTGCGGCTCACAAAAACGAGATATTCGATCCCCGCCGCATAACGCGGCGATCCGGGTACGAGCAAGCCGATGTCATCGAGCATGCCGCCGGGCTCAGTCACGTCGATCATCTCGCCGGCCTGAAAGCTTCCTTTCAGCGGGCGGACGACTTCCAACTGCGCCGTCGTGACAATGCGGCCGTCCGTCGTCCGGTGCGCCCGCGAGCAGACCCCTTTCGCGATGACGATGGATTCAGCCTGGGCGATCAGTTCCCGGTCGGGTGGAACGATGTACGTGATGGCGTGCAGCGGCATCGCCGCGGCGAGAGAACAGACGATCAACGATCGAACCAGGATTCGCATCAAAGGGATCTCTTTTTGTGAGCAACGATGTGGACGGTCAGGCCAACGGCGCTGGGCGGCGGCGAATTCTTGCGGCGACGCCGCCGGTGAGCAGGAGGGCCAGCGTGGAGAGGGAGATGGCCCGGCCCTGCACGAAGCGCGTCGGGAGGAAGGTCAGGCGGATGCGGTGGCCGCCGGAGGGGACGTAGACGCCGATGAAGGCCGCGTTCGCGTAGAAATGCTCGACGCGGCGGTCGTCGATGTAGATGCGCCAGCCGTCCCAGTCCGGCTCGGTGATGACGACCCAGGCGCCGGCGGCGGTGGCGGTATCGATGAGCAGATCGCCGCCGTCGCGCGTCACGGCGGCCACGGTGCCGCCTTCGTTGGCGATCTCGCCGGGCGTGAGCGGCGCCTCGATCCAGGCGCGCTCGTGAAAGTCGGTCGCGGCGGTCATGGCCTTGATGATGCCGTCGAACGGCGTCCCGAAGACGACGCGCGACGGCATGAAGGCGCGCGGAAAGGCGCGCGTGTTTTCCAGCAGTTCCGCGCCGCGCTGCACGGCCACGCGCCGCCAGCCATCGGGAGGGGGGATGTTGTCCGAGGCGATGGCGTAGCGGACGTTGAGCATGGAGAGGAAGGGTTTGGTCAGATCGTCGACGCGGTTGAACCAGACCGGCTGGTGTTTACACCACGCCTCGTACGTGGCCACGTAGCGCGAGAAGGTCATGGCCTCGTATCCGCGAACGTCTTCCAGCTCGTAGAGCGCGCTCGTTCCCGGCACGAGCGCGTGCGCGCGGCCGACGATGCGAAACGGCGCGCCGGTCTCGCGCGGCAGCGAGTTAAGGATCGGAACGGGAGGATAGGCGGCGAAGGCGGGCAGCGTCGGGTAGATGTCGTATCCGGCCAGCCATCGTTGCGTCGTGATGAGCAGGAGGATGGCTCCGGCGATGGCGGTGCCGCGATGTTTCAACACGAACACGGCGATCGCGGCGATGCCGAGGCAGGCCAGCTCGCCGACGAGTGTGTAAATGCCCCACTCGGGGAGCTTGTCTTCCATCACGTGCAGCCGGTCGATCGTGAACGCGCCGGCGGCGAAGACGAGCGTCGCGGCGGCGAGGGCGTAGCCAAGCGATTTGTCGCGCGTGGCGAGGGCGTGTTCGAGGCCCAGACACGCCAGGATGACCATCGAAAACGCGGCGGCGAAGGTGAACCGCTCGTTGAGGGCGATGTCGAACAGCGGGAGCTTCTGCATCAGCGCGGCGAGCGGCGACCAGTCGGCGCCGCAGAGGATTCCGAAAAGTGCCAGCGCGCCGAAGAACTTGGTCTCGCGACGCCGCACGCGCAGGAGTGCGTAAATCGCCAGTGCCACGATGATGCTGCCGGCGGCGGAGGTTTCGAGCGGAACCCAGTGCGGGACTTTGCGCATCCACCAGCGGTGGTGCAGGTGCGGGAAAAAGTCGGTGAGGATGCGCGCGCCGCTTTCGCTCAGCGCTACGCCGCGCGGCACGTCGCGGTAGCCGCCCATGCGGAACTGCTGCTCCATCGTCTGCGGCGCGGCCTCGAACATCGGCAGGAGGTAGATCGCGGAGAGCATCAGCGCGATAATCCCGGCCGCCGCGGCGGCGCCGAGGACGCGTGCGACGTTTCGGCGGACGGCAAGCAGTTCGACCAGACCGTACACCACGCCGCAGAAGACGATGTGAAAGGCCGTTTCGGGATGTCCGGCCAGGAGCATCAGCGTCAGGACGATCATCAGGATCGCCGCCGATCGGATGCCTGGCGCGTGAACGCAGCGGCGTGTGGCGAAGAGCAGCAGCGGCAGGAACGCCCACGAGCTGCCGAGCGACCAGAGGACGAAGAAGGCCATGCCGCCCGCGTACATCCATCCCGCCGCCGCGGACAGCGCGACGATTTCGCGGCAGCCGAGCGCGCGCGCGAAGAGGAACGCGCCCAATCCGGCCAGAAAAAACGTCATAGCTGCGGAGAAGGTGATGCTGTGCGCGACCGGCAGCAGGCAGGCGATCAGCGTGAACGGCGAATACGCCGCCGGCTGCGCCGCCGCGGCCAGCTGCGTCCCGGACAAAATGAACGGATTCCAGAGCGGCCAGCGTCCATGCGAAATCGCGAACTGCACCGCTTTCCGCCACGGGATCATCTGCGCGTACAAATCCGACAGCATCCCGTTGTGCGGCTTGGCCACCCCGAGCGGCACGCGCATGTCGCGCAACGGCTCGGTGAAGTACGGCAGGTCGACCGGGCCGAACACGCCGCCGGTCAGCAGCGCCTTGCCGGTGACGCACATCGGCAACAGGATCAGCACGAGCGCCGCCGCGCGCGTGAGCGGCATCAGCGCGCGGTGCGCGATCCACAGCAGCAGGAGCGCCACCGCGAGGTACAGCAGGAGTGACATTGGGCGCGGAGTGTATCCGGTGAATGTCAATGGCGAACGTTACGTTCGCGACGCCGTGGCGGGATCGGAAGGCGAATGTTGAATGGTGAATGTTGAATGTTCAATGTTGAATGGAAGGACGCTTCGTTCTTGTCATCCTGAGGCTGCCGGAGGCGTTGGAGCGCGAAGCGCGGAACGCCGCAGGACGCCGAAGGATCTCAAGCTTCCCAAGCTGCGTTGAATCCCAGTGGGTTTCAGCCGGAGTTGCACAACTTGAGATCCTTCGGCGCGCTTCGGCATCTTCGCCTGCGGCTACGCGCCTTCGCCAGCCTCAGGATGACAACGCCTCTACCGCCCTACCGCCCGTCGCCACGTGGCAGAAGCCACCGTCATCGTCGCGACGCTGCTGTCCACGCTTCGATCGCTGAAAACCGGCCGGGGGCACACCGTCATTCTGCGCGCCGGACACGCAAATGCGTTATTTGCAGTCAATGAATGGAGGACGAGACGAGGTAAACATTGTGGCCATTCGGGATCGAGGGGAATCGCGTATCGTAACGTTTCAAGTGACGAACCTGACCGTTGATGATTCATCAACCTCACGTTGAGGTCCACTCACGGATTTTTGACAGTCCAAAGTGTCTTTAAGACAGTTTTAAGTGTCTTCAAGACACTTTCCGAGTGTCTTCAAGACACTTCCCGACTGTCTTCAAGACACTTCCCGAGTGTCTTCAAGACACTCCCCGACTGTCTTCAAGACACTTCCCGAGTGTCTTCAAGACACTTCCCAAGTGTCTTCAAGACACTTTCCGACTGTCTTTCGAGACACTCCCGAGTGTCTTCGAGACTGAAGGAAACCAATTTCACGCGGAGCCGCGGAGATCGCGGAGCTTCTTTTCTCCGCGTCTCCGCGTCTCCGCGTGAACCGTCTCCCTGTTCGTCATCGAGACCTCACCGATCTGGCGATTCATCGCCCCACCGCCCGCCGCCGCGGCGTCGTCGCCACCGTCACCGTCGCCACGCTGCTGTCCACGCTTCCGCATGGTCCGCCGATGCGCAGCCAGAACTGTGACGTGGCGTTGAGCGTGGGGACGAAGACCGACGGCGCGTTGCCGCCGATCGGGTGCGTGAAGTCGAGGTAGGGTCCCTGGAACCACTGAAACGAGAGCGACGCGCCGAGGACGACCGCGGAGACGGTCACGTTCGATCCGGCCACCACGCTCTGGTTCTGCGGCTGCGAGACGATGGTCGGCGGCGCGCACGACTGCACCACCGTCAGGTGCGCGGTGTTGCTGTCGGCGGCGCCGCAGTCGCTCGACACGTGCAGCCAGTACGATGTCGAGGCGACCAGCGACGGCACGGCCAGCGTCGCCGACGTGCCGTTCGTCGCGGGATGAGACGTGTCGGGGAATGTCCCTTCGTACCATTGATAAGCGATCGGCTGCGTGCCTGTCACCGCGGCGTAGAGCGTGGTTCCGCTGTTCGAGACGATGTTCGCGCTGGGCGGTTGCACGACGATCTTCGGCGCCGCGCACGGCAGGACGGTGATCGTGATGCTCGTGCTGTCGATCGACGATCCGCAACTGTTCGATGCGCGCAGCCAGTACGACGAGGTCGCCGACGGCGTCACGGTCAGGCTGCTGCTGTTGCCACCGCTCACCGGCGCCGACGTGACCCCGCTTAAGCCCGCGTACCACTGATACGAAATCGTTCCGCCGCTGGCGGCGGCGGTGAGCGTCGTCGATCTCCCCTCCAGGATCGTGGCGTCGGCCGATTGCGAGTCGATCGTCACCGGCGGACAGTTGTTGACGATGGCGAAGACCGTTCCGCTGTCCGCCGGCGGATCGCAATCGTTCGTAATGCGCACCCAGTACGCGGTGGTCACGGCCGGCTTCACGGTCAGCGACGACGTCGTGGCGTTGCCGATCGGAGCCGCGGTGTTGCCGGAACTTCCGGCGTACCACTGGTAGCGCAGCGGCGCGTCGCCGGTGGCAGTTACAGTGAAGGTCACCGAGGTCGTCCCGACGTTCACGGTCTGCGGCGCTGTAGCGATCTTCGGCGGATTGCACGACGGCACGACCACGCCCGAACCATAGACGGCATCGATCGCGGCGATGTCCCACGCCTGCAGCGCCGATCCGATCGGATCGGAATTGAAGACGAGGGTCGACTTCATGATCGCGAAGTCGGAGCAGTCGAGCGGCGCGCTGCACGGCCCGGAATCATTCGCGGTCTTGTCGGAGTGGCGCAGGCCGAGCGTGTGTCCGAGCTCGTGCGTGAGGACATGATCGAAGCCGTTGCCCGTCAGCCCCGCGCCGCTGATGCCGTCCTGCACCACGAGGTCGGCCTCGAAGATGGTGAAGTACTGCTCGCCGTGCGCGGAGTGCGTGGCGGTGCCGAACCACGCGCCGCCAATGGCCAGGATCGCGCCGTCGCCCGCCGAAAACGATCCCGGAATCTCGCCGGCCGGATCGTTGAACTGAATGGTGTTGACGCCGTCGAGGTTGCCGTTGTTGAAACCGGCGTGCGCGATCGTCGTCGTCCCGCCATAGCTGTAGATGATGTTCGATCCGGCGTCGTTGGTCCACGCCGCGAACGCGCGCTGAATCGACGTGAGCCCGCCGTTCAACGCCCCCGGCTGCGTGCCGTGGCTGAGAAAAACGACGGGAAAGTTCTCCCAGCGGACGCCAAGCCCGCCGCCACCATGCAGCAGATACGAGCTTGGCGCGAATGCCTGCGCAGTCTCCTCGGCGGCAATTCTCCGCACCGGCTGCGAATCGCGAACGATGTAGTCGTCAGAGGCGTCACGTCCTTGCGCGATGGCGCGAACGAAGTTGAGGAAGCCGTCCTCCATCCGCACCGGCTCGCGATGCACTTCGCCGTCGGTTTCCCACCCGACGATCTCGCTGCTGTCGCGCACCAGCAATCGGCGCCCACGCGCATCCTCGGCATGCTCGAATTTGCCGACGGCCATGTTCTTCGCCACCCACTCGCCGCGATCGTTCGTCTCCAGAAACAGCAGCACGCGCTGCCCTTCCGCATACCTCGGGCTCCCCGCGACGACATAGCCGATGTCGCCCACCATCCCGCCCAGCTCCGTGACGTGAATCGTCTCCCCCGCCGCGACCGCACCCTTGATCGCTTCCTCGACGCGCAGCTCCGTCACGGTCTCGATCCAACCGCCCGGCGCGTATCGTCCATGCGATGTTCCCGCCGTCGCGACGACGATCGCCTTCGAGGCCGTCACCAGCACGCGATCCGAGGGGACGATGAACGTCGCAGCATGCGCGACGGATGCGAAGAGGACGAGGGGAATGAGGCATCGAGCGCGCATCGGTCGTGATGATACAGACGGCATGCACGCAACATTGATGACAGAAGTCACGTCAGCGTGACAGCAGCCGGTTTTCGCAGCGCAGCGAACGCGACGGAGCGCTGGATTCCTGCCGGCGTAGCCGTGCGTAAGAACCGTAGCCCACGGGTTCACCCGTGGGAAATCAACGCCGCGATTATTTGTGAGCCCGCTTCAGCGGGCGAGAGAAAGCTTTCTTTCGCCCGTTTAAACGGGCTCACAAATCCGATCGTATCCGTTGTCCCACGGGTGAACCCGTGGGCTACGGTTCTTACGACGGCTTCGCCGCCGACGCACTTTCCACACATCACCGCGAAACCAGCATCGCAATCCCCAGCGCGATCAGCAGCGCGGCCACCAGGCGGCGGAACACGCTTTCCGGAACGCGTCCGAGAAGTGTCTTTCCGAAGAACGTGCCGAGGATGACGGCGAAGCTGGCGCCGGCGATGAGCGGCCAGACGGTCAGCAGCTGGCGGCCGGTGCTGAAGGCGTAGACCGGCAGCCGCGCGCCGTCGACGATCAGCGCGATCGCCACGGCCGTCGCCACGAATACTTCTTTGCGAACGTCCAGCGCCAGCATCGCCGCGGCGCGGATGCCGCCCTGGTTTCCGACTAAACCACCAAGCAGGCCGGATACGCCGCCGGCCACCCACGCGCCGCGGCGTCCGAAGCGGAGGTGATCGCTCCATCCCGTCACGCCGAAACATCCGACGATGATCAGCACGATCGCGAAGACCACCTTCAGCGCCTGCGTCGCCGCGACGGCGTGCAGCAGCGCGCCCGCCAGCGCGCCGGCGCCGCTCATCACGCCGAAGGTTTTCAGCACCTGCTTGTCGACGCGGTCGCGCAGCGTCCAGAGCCGCAGCGCGTTGCCGATGAAGTGCGGGATCGCGGCGCCGGCCACAGCCAGCTTGACTCCGATCGTGAGTCCGAGAAGCGGCGTGAGGATGCTGCCGATGCCGAAACCAGCCACAGCCGAAATCGCACCGGCGAAGAACGCCGCGATGGCGATGAGGATCGCCGACAGCATCAGGAAGTCCGCGCCCTCGCCAGTTCCGGTCTGGGCGCGTTCTGCAGCGATGCCGGCAACTTCGCCGCGCAGCAGACGCGTTCGAGCGTCATGCGGTCGCGCTGCATGACCCGCTCCTTCGACGACACCTCCAGAACCTTCCGCAACACGTCGGCGACGGCCGGATCGGCGGGCATGGTCAGGCTGTAGTGCATCCACTTCCCGTCGCGGCGCGCGGTGACCAACCCCGCGCGGCGCAGGTAGGCCAGATGCCGCGAAATCTTCGGCTGCGGCTCATCGAACACCTCCACGAAGTAGCAAACGCACACCTCGCCCGCGGCCATCAGGTTCAAAAGCCGCAGCCGCGTCGGGTCGGCCAGGGCCTGAAACAGCGTGACGAGGCTCGTTTTCACAGCGGGCGAGTATAGCGGGGACGACGCCGCAACATCCTGCCGTAACGATCGTTACTGTCGCGTCCGTGTCCACAGGGACGGCAACCTATCCGCGTCATAACTCAGGAAGGTTGAACTTCCGTACGGAATGCCGTATAGTGCTTCTCAAGGGTCCGGTGAGGGTTGGCCACCTTGCCGAGCGGAATGATGGACCGGACGAGTCGATGGGCCTGCGATCTCTCTCTTAGTTCTGTCGACTACCTTCACCTACGCCAGTCGATCTTCACCGGATCCTGCTTTTAAGCCCGCCGCACCAGGCGCCGCGCAAAGTACGCGGCGCCACCCGCTCCCACCAGCGCAACGACCACCACCAGCGTCGTCGCCGTCGAGGAAAAAAGGAACGGATAGCGGATCCGATTCAGCACGAGGATGCCCGCCACGATGACGAACAGCGCGATGCGCACCGCGTAGAGAATCGCCGGCGTGCGCGCCTTGCGGATGGTGTCGCTCCAGATCAGCCAGAGCATGACCGTGAGCGCGGCGATGGCCATCCCGGTCGGCGGAATCATCGGCAGTCCGGTGCCGCCGGCGGGAACGGTCGGCATCATTTGTTGCGCACCCACCACGCGTCCGCGGACGCGGCTGGCTTCGGAGGCGGCTGCGCCAGCGCGGTCTTCGGCGCGTGCTCATCGAGCATCTCCTGCACCTCGGGCGTACAACTCCCGCCGCAATGTCCGGTCGTAGCCGTGGTGCACGCGGCGATCTGCGTGAGTGTGCACGCCCCGCGGCGGATGGCGCGCTCGATCGTCCGGTACTTGATGTTGTTGCAACGGCAGACGGTCTTCAGGCCGCGGATCGCGGGATGCTGTTCCTGATCGTCACTTCCGTCCATTGCGATTCGCGCTAACAGGATCGCGCAGCGTCGGCTTCCCGA
>Ga0157375_10002425_pt1 | contig 16144 bp, 12 predicted proteins | sample M35metaG_FD_115311 | JGI IMG/M metagenome (GOLD analysis project Ga0157375, IMG submission 115311) | Miscanthus rhizosphere microbial communities from Kellogg Biological Station, Michigan, USA - M3-5 metaG | ecosystem: Host-associated > Plants > Roots > Rhizosphere > Soil | place: USA: Michigan...
CTCGCCGACCACCTGAAGCGCGACCTGCGCGCCGTCTACACGGTGTGGGGCGACGAGCCGCTGCTCGCCCAGGAAGCCGCCGACGCGATCCGCGCCGCCGCGCGCGCGGCCGGCTGCAGCGAGCGCCAGGTGCATACCGTCGCCGGCGCGAACTTCGACTGGAGCAGCCTGCTCGGCGCGTCGCAGGCGCTGAGCCTGTTCGCCGATCGCCAACTGGTCGAGATCCGCATCCCTTCGGGGAAGCCCGGCAAGGACGGCTCGGAGGCGCTGCAGCGCTACTGCGAGATCGCCGTCGCCGGCGCCGGCCGCGACGTCATCACGCTGGTCCAGCTGCCGCGCCTCGACCGCTCGCAGCAATCGAGCGCCTGGTTCGCTGCGCTCGACCGCGCCGGGATCACCTTGCGAGTCGATCCGGTCGAGCGCCAGGCGCTGCCGGCGTGGATCGCCGCCCGCTTGGCGGCGCAGGGGCAGCATGTCGCCGCCGGCGCCGAAGGGCAGCGCGCGCTCGCCTTCTTCGCCGATCGCGTCGAGGGCAACCTGCTCGCCGCGCACCAGGAGATCCAGAAGCTCGCGCTGCTGCATCCGGCCGGCGAGATCGCCTTCGAGCAGATCGAGGCCGCGGTTCTCAACGTCGCCCGCTACGACGTCTTTCGCCTCGGCGAGGCCGTCCTCGCCGGCCAGGCGGCGCGCGCCCTGCGCATGCTCGACGGCCTGCGCAGCGAGGGCGAGGCGGCGGTGCTCGTCCACTGGACGCTGGCCGAGGACATCCGCGGCCTGAAGCGCGTCAAGGACGCGCTCGGCGCCGGCAAGCCGCTGCCGCTGGCGCTGCGCGAGGCGCGCGTCTGGGGCGCCAAGGAGCGCGTCTTCGAGCGCGCCGTGACGCTGATGAGCGAGTCGACCCTGGCCCATCTGCTCGACGCCGCGCACGTCTGCGACGGGCTGATGAAGGGGCTCAAGCATCCCGACTGGCCGCTCGATCCCTGGGAAGCGCTGAAGCGGCTCGTCCTGCTGCTGGCCGAGCAGACGGCGCGCGTCGGCGCCAGGCCGATCGCGCGAATGGCGCTGACGGCCTAGCTTCGCTCGTCGTCGCGGCCCGCGCGTCAGCGCGGCGAGACGGGACTCGCCTCGATCCGCGCCAGCAGCAGCTCGAGGGCGACGACGACCGATCGCTCGCGCACGGCGCCGCGGTCGCCGCTCGCGTTCAGCAGCGTCGCCTCGGCGCCACCGCCGCGGTGCGCGGTCGCGATCCACACGGTGCCGACCGGCTTGGCCGGCGTGCCGCCGCCCGGCCCGGCGATGCCGGTGACGGCGACCGCCCAGGCGGCAGGCGAGCGGGCGACGGCGCCTTCAGCCATCGCCCGCGCGACCTCGGCGCTGACCGCGCCGTGGCCGGCGATCAGCGCTTCGGCGACGCCGAGCAGCTCGACCTTGGCGGCGTTCGAATAGCTGACGACGCCGCGCTCGAACCATTCGCTCGATCCCGGCCGCGAGGTGCACGCCGCAGCGATGAGGCCGCCCGTGCACGACTCCGCCGCGACCATCGATTCGCCGCGCTCGACCAGCGCGGCGCCGATCCGCGCGACCAGGCCCTCGGCGTCCATGGCCGCGCTCACACGAACCGCCAGACAGCGATCACGAGCAGCGTGCACAACGCGGCGACGACGTCGTCGAAGAGGATGCCGAAGCCCTGCGCCCAGCCGATCGGCTCGCCGCGGCGGCGCTTGTAGCGCTGGTCGGCCCACGCGACCGGCCCCGGCTTGGCGGCGTCGAAGAAACGGAACAGCGCGAACGCGGCCGCCTGCGTCGCCAGCGACGCCGGCGTGACGAGCCAGAGGATCAGCCAGAAGGCGATGACCTCGTCCCAGACGACCGCCGACGGGTCGGCCTGGTCGAGATCGCGGGCGGTGACGGTGCACGCCCACCAGCCGATGCCGATCGCGACCCCGATCACCGCCGCGCGGGCGGCGTCGTCGAGGAGCGGGGCGAAGGCGGCGTAGGCGATCCAGGCGAAGAGCGTGCCGGCGGTGCCGGGCGCGATCGGCGCGAGGCCGCTGCCGAAGCCGAGGGCGACGAGGTGCGCCGGGTGCGCGACGAGGAAGCGCCAGCCCGGCCGCCGGCCGGCGCCGGCGAGGGGAGGATGAAGTCGAGGCTCGGGGTTCATCGAGAGTAAGGCCGGGCTCAGGGCAGCGGCAGTGCAGCGATGCGATCGTGCGGCTGCCGCTCAGACGCGGAAGTGGTCGAACGAGCCGAACCGGCTCGTCACGCTCTCGCCGGCGCGGTCGACGAGCCTGAGGCCGGCGCCGGCCTCGATCCGGCCGATCCGCGTCACCGTCGTTCCGGCGCTGGCGCCGGCGGCAGCGACCGCGTCGCGCCGCGACGGCAGCGCCGTGAAGACGAGCTCGTAGTCGTCGCCGCCGGCAAGCAGGCACTCGCGCTGCAGCTCGATCGGCTGGGCGGCGAGCACGGCGCTGCGCGGCAGGGCGTCGACATCGACGGCGGCGGCGACGCCCGATTGCTGCAACACGTGGCCGAGGTCTCCGGTCAGGCCGTCGGAGACATCGATCGCGCTCGTCGCCAGGCCGCGCAGGCGGATTCCGAGCGCGGTGCGCGGCGTCGGCAGCTCCATCGCGTGGCGCACGTGGGCGAAGGCGGGGGCATCGAGCGCGACATTGCCGCGGAACGACTCGAGGGCGAGCCGGGCATCGCCGAGCGTGCCGCTGACGTAGAGGTCGTCGCCCGGCCGTGCGCCCGTGCGAAGCAACGCCGCACCGACGGGCAATTCACCGAAGACGGTGACGCAGACCGTCAACGGCCCGCGCGTCGTATCGCCTCCGATCAGTTCGCACGCTTCACGGTCGGCGAGGGCGAACAGCCCGCGCGCGAAGGCGGCGAGAAAGGCCTCATCGGCGCGCGGCAGCGCCAGCGCGAGCGTGAACGCCACCGGCTGCGCGCCGCAAGCGGCGAGGTCGCTCAGGTTGACCGCGAGCGCCTTGTGGGCGAGCCGATCGGCGGGAACGGTCGAGAGGAAATGACGCCCCTCGACCAGCATGTCGGTCGACACCGCCAGTGTCGTCCCGGGAGTCGTCTGGAGGAGCGCGCAGTCGTCGCCGACGCCGAGCGTGGCGCGTCGCGCCGGCCGCGTGAAGAAGCGCTCGATGAGCTCGAATTCGCCGAGGTCAGGCATGGTGCCGGCCGATTATCGGGGCCGTACCGTCGGCCCGGATCGCGCTACCCCGGGGGAACATCCGGTTCGCCGGCGCACGGCAATCTGCAATGATGGTCCGACCGCACTCGCCGCGGCCCGCCCCCGTCTTGCTTCCGAACGAATCCATGTCGAACTCCGAACAGAAAGCCGCCGAACTGCGCCGCGCCGCGCTCGACTATCACGAGTTCCCGACGCCGGGCAAGATCGCGATCGCGGCGACCAAGCAGCTGGTCAACCAGCACGACCTCTCGCTCGCCTATTCGCCCGGCGTCGCCTCGGCCTGCGAGGAGATCGTCGCCGATCCGGCGAACGCGTTTCGCTACACGTCGCGCGGCAATCTCGTCGCGGTCATCACCAACGGCACCGCCGTGCTCGGCCTCGGCGACATCGGCCCGCTCGCGGCCAAGCCGGTGATGGAAGGCAAGGGGGTCCTGTTCAAGAAGTTCGCGGGCATCGACGTCTTCGACATCGAGGTCGCCGAGAAGAACCTCGACAAGCTGATCGACCTCATCGCCGCGCTCGAGCCGACCTTCGGCGGAATCAACCTCGAGGACATCAAGGCACCGGACTGCTTCTACGTCGAGCGCGCGCTGCGCTCGCGGATGAAGATCCCGGTCTTCCACGACGACCAGCACGGCACGGCGATCGTCGTCGGCGCGGGCGTCCTCAACGCGCTCAAGGTCGGCGGCAAGAAGATCGACGAGGTCAAGCTCGTCACCTCGGGCGCCGGAGCGGCCGCGCTCGCCTGCCTCGGCCTGCTCGTCAAGCTCGGCATCCGGCCGGAGAACATTTGGGTCACCGACCTCGCCGGCGTCGTCTACAAGGGCCGAACCGAGCTGATGGACGAGGACAAGATCGCGTACGCGCAGGACACGCCGCATCGCACCCTGGGCGACGTGATCGTCGGCGCCGACATCTTCCTCGGCCTGTCGGCGGCGGGCGTGCTCAAGCCGGAGATGGTCGCCAAGATGGCGCCGCGGCCGGTCATCTTCGCGCTCGCCAATCCGACGCCCGAGATCCTTCCCGAGGAAGTGCACGCCGTCCGCAACGATGCCCTCGTCGCCACCGGCCGAACCGACTATCCGAACCAGATCAACAACGTCCTCTGCTTCCCGTACATCTTCCGCGGCGCCCTCGATTGCGGCGCGACGACGATCTCGATCGAGATGGAGATCGCCGCCGTCCACGCGATCGCCGAGCTCGCGCAGGCCGAGCTGAGCGAGGTCGTCACGGCCGCCTACGCCGGCGCGACTCTCAGCTTCGGCCCCGAGTACCTGATCCCGAAGCCGTTCGATCCGCGCCTAATGATGCGGATCGCGCCGGCGGTCGCGGCGGCGGCGGCCGAATCGGGGGTCGCCGCCCGGCCGATCGCCGACATGGAGGCGTATCGCGCCAAGCTGCAGACCTTCGTCTATGCGTCGGGGACGGCGATGCGGCCGATCTTCAACCTCGCCAAGCTGGCGCCGAAGAAGCGCGTCGCCTTCGCCGAGGGCGAGGAGGAGCGCGTCCTGCGCGCGGTGCAGGTCGTCGTCGACGAAAACCTGGCGCGGCCGACGCTGATCGGCCGGCCCGAGGTGATCGCGCAGCGCATCGCCAAGTTCGGGCTGCGCCTCCAGGCCGATCGCGACTACGACCTCGTCAACACCGAGGACGATCATCGCTACCGCACCTACTGGCAAAGCTACCAGCAGATGACGGCGCGAAAGGGCGTGACGGCGCAGCTCGCCAAGATCGAGATGCGGCGGCGTCTGACGCTGATCGGCTCGATGCTGCTCAAGACCGGCGAGGTCGACGGCATGCTGTGTGGGACGTGGGGGACGACCGGGATCCACCTCCACTACATCGACCAGGTGATCGGCCTGCGCGAGGGCGTCAAGACCTACGCCTGCATGAACGCCCTGATCCTGCCGGGACGCCAGGTCATGCTCGTCGACACGCACGTCAACTACGACCCGACGGCCGAGCAGATCGCCGAGATCACGATCATGGCGGCCGAGGAGATGATGCGCTTCGGCCTGCGCCCGAAGGCGGCGCTGCTTTCGCACAGCAACTTCGGCACCAGCAACGAGCCTTCGGCGGTGAAGATGCGCGAAGCGCTCTCGATCCTGCACGCGCGCGCCGCCTGGCTCGAGGTCGACGGCGAGATGCACGGCGACGCCGCGCTCGACGCCCCCTATCGCCACGATCTCATGCCGACGAGCCCGCTCACCGGCGAGGCCAACCTGCTCGTCATGCCGAACATCGACGCCGCCAACATCGCCTACAACCTGCTCAAGACGGCGGCCGGCGGCGGCATCGCGATCGGCCCGGTGCTGCTCGGCGCGGCGCTTCCGGTGCACATCCTGACGCCGTCGGCGACGGTGCGCCGAATCATCAACATGACCGCCCTCGCCGTCGCCGACGCCAACGCGGGGCGGTGACCGGCAAATCACCGCTGCATCGATTTTGCTGCCGCCCGAAAACGCGAGCAGATCACGCTCCGTACGAAAGCTAGCGCCTACTTAAACCCTTCTGGCGGTGCCCTATTTTGTGGCAAAGGGTTGAGGTTTCCGCACTGATTCGGTAACATCGCCGATTGTTTCGTTCAGGGATTTCCCGTGTTTTTGTCGGGTCGGCTGCAACTGTGGCGGCCACTGCTCCGGTGGGGAACGGGCGTCGGCGTCGCAGCTTTCCTGTCGGTCGCGGCCGTCCAGGCGCACGAGCCGCAGTCTTCTCCTCCCGTCGTCGCGGCCGCCAGCCTTCCCGATGAGGCCCGGGAGGTCGAACGTGCCATTCGTGTCGGTGGCCCGTTCGCATTCGCCAAGGACGGAATCGTCTTCGCCAACCGCGAGCGTCTGCTGCCGTCACAGCCGCGCGGCTTCTACCGCGAGTACACCGTGCCCACGCCGGGTGCGCGGGACCGGGGCGGCCGTCGCATCGTTTGCGGCGGCGCCCAGCCGACCGCGCCCGTGGCGTGTTACTACACCGCCGATCACTATTCGAGCTTTCACCGGATCACGCCATGAGTGCAGCTGCCATTTTTCTTGAACAGGAGGAACGCGACATGCTCTTGCAGACAGTCCGTCCGAACATCGTGCAATCGATCCGCGCCTACCGCGTCGACGATCTGATGCACGCGGCGCACCACGCCGACCAGCACTTCCTCTATGCCAATCTGACAGCGGCGCAATCCAAGCAGGACGTTCTCGAAGCGATCGCCGAGTCGTTCACCTTCCCGTCGCATTTCGGCAAGAACCTCGATGCGCTGTTCGATTGCATGACCGACCTGGTTCACAAGGCCGGGCCGCAGCCGGGCTTCGTCGTCGTCCTCGAGCAGCTTCCCGACAACCCCCGCTTCGATCGCGAGGCGCGCGAGCAGCTGCTCGACGTCTTTCGCGATGCCGCCGACTACTGGGCGGAACGCAAGATCCCGTTCAGGTGCTTCTATTCTTTTCAGTAGCCCGCTCCCAAGAATCAGGGTCATGGGAGCGGGCGACGGAAGTGGCCCCAGGAGCAAGCAGCGTGAATGGCGGCGACAAGCCGGTGAAAGCGGCCGCCAAGACGGCGGCGAACAGCAGCTTCGGCGCGAACATGCCGGTCATGAGCAGCGCCTTTGACACGGCCTGGGTAGAGGCGGCGTAGCGCTGCGCGCTGCGCCTGCGGCTTTCAGGGCGCGCTGCGCCTGCGGCTTTCAGGGCTGCTCCCTCCCCGCTGCGCTCCCCTCCCTCCGAGAGGGAGGGGCCGACCCCTCCGGGGTCGTTTTTTTGATCGCAGCGGCGAGAGCGATCCATTCCTCGACCGGGACTTCTTCTGCCCGTCGCTGCAGGTCGAAGGGTTGATCGGCGCCGCGCGCGTCCAGCCAACGACCGACCGTATGGCGAAGGAGCTTGCGCCGCTGCGAAAAGCCGACGGTGACGATCTCGCGCAGAAGCGTCGGATCGACGTCGTCGCGACGCGGCAGCGGCGTCATTCGCAGCACCGCCGAGTCGACGCGCGGCGGCGGGTCGAACGACTCCGGCGGCACGTCGAGCAGGGGCTCGATCTCGTAGCGCCACTGCAGCATGACCGTGAGCCGTCCGTAATCCTTGTTGCCCGGCGCCGCGGCCATTCGCGCCACGACTTCCTTTTGCAGCATGAAGTGCTGGTCGACGATGACGTCGCTCGCGTCGAGGAGATGAAACAGGATCGGCGTCGAGATGTTGTACGGCAGGTTGCCGACGACGCGGAGCTTTTTTCCCGACGCGGCCGCGGGCAGGCCGGCGAAATCGACGTCGAGCACGTCGGCCTCGACGACCTCGAGGCCCCGGGTTCGGCGCAGCCGGGCGGCGAGATCGCGATCGAGCTCGATCACCGTCAGCGTTTCGCAGCGCGCCAGCAGCCGCCCGGTGAGCGCACCTCGCCCTGGACCGATCTCGACGATGGCCTGGCCCGGCTTCGGATCGATCGCAGCGACGATCCGATCGATCACCGATTCATCGACGAGGAAATGCTGGCCGAAGCGCTTCCTCGCCTGCTGCACGGCTAGGGCCTGTTCACGCCGTCGGTGCGCGCCACGCCGGATCGCTACTGCGGCGGGTCGCGCAATTCGATGTAGGCGCGGCCGCGCAGGTCGCGCAGCCATTCGGCGAAGGCGGTCTCGAACTTCTGCTCGCGAATGATGTTCCTCGCCTGCTCGCGCAGCTGGCGATTGTCGAGCGTCGTCTGGCGCCGGTCGACGACCTGGATCAGATGCAGGCCGAAGCGCGTCGTCACCGGGTCCGAGATGCCGCCGACCGGCAGCTTGGTGACGACCTCCTCGAACTCCGGGACGAAGGATCCCGGCGCTGCCCAGCCGAGGTCGCCGCCCTGTGCGGCGCTGCTGTCTTCCGAGTTCGCGCGCGCGAGCTGCTCGAAGGTGCGCGCGCCGGAAAGGATCTCGCGCTTGAACTCGACCAGTCGCCGCGCCGCCGCCTCGGGAGTCAGCTCGCGCGACGGCCGCAGCAGGATATGGCGCGCGCGCGACTGGTCGACCGTGAAGGCGCCGCTCTCCTTGCGGTCGACGAGCTTGAGGAGGTGAAAGCCGGCGCCGCTCCTGGCCACCTCGGGCGCGACCTCGCCCGGCTTCAGCCTTTCGGTGGCGCGAACGAACAGGTCGGGCAGCCGATCGAGCGGTCGCATGCCGATCTCGCCGCCCTGGGCGCGGTTGCTGTCCTCGGAGACCTCGCGCGCGACGGTGGCGAAGTCGGCACCGGCGCGGACGCGGGCGAGCGCCGCGTCGGCGCGGCCGCGGCGCTCGGCGACGACACCGTCGGCGGCGCCTTCCGGAACCGTGACCAGGATCTGCGCGATGTTGACCTGCGTGCCCACGCCCGCCGCGACGCGGCGCTTCTCGATCAGGTCGTCGATCTCGGCATCGCTGACCTTGATCCGGCTCACGACCTCGCGCTCGCGCACGCGCTCGACCAGCATCTGATCGCGCAGGTTGTCGCGAAACTTCGCGAACGGAACGCCCTCCTGGCGCAGGCGCTCGCGCAACTGCGCGAGCGTCAGCTGGTTCTGCGCCGCGACGTTGGCGACGGCGCGATCGATCTCGGGCTCCTCGATGCGAGCGCCGGTCTCGCGCGCGTTGGTGACGAGCACGCGCTCGTCGATGAGCGTGTCGAGCACCTGCTTTCGCAGCGTCGCCGCCGGCGGCAGCGGCGCGCCGCTGCGCGCCGCATCGTCGCGGACCCGTGCCAGCCGCTGCTGCACTTCGCCCGCCGTGACGAGCTCCTGATTGACGACGGCGACGATGTAGTCGGCGGTCTGGGCACCGGCCCAGGCGGCGGCGAGGAACAGCGCTCCGGCGACGACGGCGCGGCGCGAGAGGAGTTGCAGATCAGTCATTGGGAGTGAACGGTGAGGTCGTCGTGCGCTCCTCGCGCAGGAGCTGGTAGCCCGGAACATTGTCCTTCAAGACCTTGAGCGGATTCGATCCGATCCGCGACAGGCCGACGAGTTCCAGCTGGAGCAGAAGGCGCGTCGTCGCCTCGCTTCGCCCGGTCGAGAGCCGCTCGACGACGACCCGGCCGATCCAGCAGCCGGCGTCGTACTCGAGGCCGACGATACCGTCGGTGAGGCGGCTGTCGCGGGTGCTGTAGTTGAGGTGGCCGACGCCGTAGAGCGTGCCGCCGCAGCCGTTGCCGCTCGCCGCCTGCTCGCCGCGCTCGCCGGGGCCACGGCCGTAGATCGGCCATTGCCAACCGAGCTCGACCTGCTCGGAGAGGCCGCGCGAGAGCCGGTACGTCAGACCGACGGTGCGATACGGACCGGGCGAATAGCGCATGCTGGCGAGCGAGCGCTGGATGCGGTGGCTGTCCGGGTTGAACTGGATGCCGGTGTCGAAGAGCCAGCGCGGCACCAGGCTCGTCGAGCCGAAGACGAGAACGTCGGAGAAACGCTGCGTTTGCGGCACGTCGTCGGGCGTGACGAGCTGGTCGCGAAAGCGATAGCGCTGAGCGAGGCCCACCCGCAACGCCTCGGCGCCCGTATCGGGATCGAGGATGCGCGAGATCACGCCGGCCGTCAGCTGGTTCGAATCCGAGACGCGGTCGACGCCGGAAAACAGGTTCTCGGTGAACAGCGAATCGAAATTGAAGTCCTTCAGCGCCGAGTCGAAGTTCGGCAATTGGGCCTGGCGCACGATCGGGGTATCGACGTAGAAGAGGCGCGGCTCTAGCGTCTGGCGAACGGCGCGGCCGAACAGAGTCGTCTCGCGCTCCAGCGTCCAGGCGCTGTCGATGCTGACGGTCGGGATGACGCGCGACGCGCTCGTCCGGCCGTCGGCGAGCGGCAGGTCGAGCGAGTAGCTCGCGGCGTTGAACGAGACCTTGGGCGTCACCGACCAGCCGGGCGTGAAGAACGGCCGCGCGATGCTGCCGATCGCGTGCGTGCGAACGCCGGTCTGGCGTTCGGCGAGGTATTTGTCGTCGGGGTTGGCGAAACGGTTGACCTCCGCCTCGAAGCCGACATCGAAGCCGCCGCGCCACGGCCCGGCATAGCGCGCGCCGACCTGCGGCGCGCGCTCGTACGGCGAATCGATCCGCGTCGTCGGATCGACCGTCTGCAGGACCTGCCAGCGCAACACGCGCGCATAGGTCGACCAGTCGCCGAACGGGCGCGACACGAGCAGGTCGGTCTGCAGGAGGCGCGGCGTCAGGCTCTTCACCTCGCCCGGGAAATCCTTCCAGTAGTCGTCGTCGGAGACTCGCATCACCTTGAGCTGGGAATAGGCGCCGTAGGGCAGCGCGCCTTCGTGGTCGACGCGCAGCGAATAGCGCTCGCGCTCGGCGACCATGTCGCGCGGCATCAGCTTGGCATTGACGGAGCCGAAGAACGACGGCTCGAGATAGCGGAACTCGCTGTCGAGCGACGGCCCGCGGCGAAAGGCCTCCTGCATCGTGAACGTCGCGTCGCGGTTCGGCGCGATGTTCCAGTAGTACGGGATCGCGGCCTGCAGCCCGCTGCGGCTGTCGATGCCGAAGCTCGGCGGCAGGAAGCCCGACTTGCGCTCTTCGCTGAGCGGAAAGCTGAGCACCGGCGAGGCGAGGATCGGGACGCCGTAGAAGCGCAGAACGGCGTCGCGGGCGATGCCTTCGTTGGTCTCGTGGTCGAGGTGAAGCTCACGCGCCTTCAGGATCCAGACCGGCTCGCCGTCGGCGTCCTCGATGGTGCAGCTCGAGTAGGTGGCGTCGGTGGCAGAGGCGCGCTGATCGTCGATGAACTCGATCAGGCTCGCCTTGCCGCCGGCGCCGGTGCGCGCGAAGCGATAGGTCGGCGTGCGAAAGAAGCCTTCGAAGCGCTCGACCTTGAGCTGCAGTTCGGGGCCGCTGAAGACGTTGCCGTCGCGGGTGACGACGACATGGCCGGTCGCCCGCGCGAGGTCCTCGGCCTGGTCGTAGGTCAGCTTGTCGGCATGGATCACCATGCCGCCGCGCCGGAACTCGACATCGCCCTCGGCCGAAGCGTCGAGGTCGGGGCGGCCGTGCAGCTCGCGCGCGCGCAGGATGATCGGCAGCTGGCGGGCGGCGTCGCCGCGCGGCGGTGGCTGCAGCGACTCGGCCCGGCGCAGCTCGATGGCAGGAGAAGCGGAGCTCGCAGCTGCGCCTGGTGCCGTCGCGCCTGTTGTCGTCGCGTTTGCGCCGGTGGCACGGGTGGTCGCCGCGCCTGTTGCCGCCGCGCTCGCCGCAGCGGCCGGCGCCTCCGGTTGCGCGGACGCGCCGGCGGCGAAGGCGGCGAGCGCCGCGACAAGCCAGGATTCGCGGACCCGGGGTCGTTGCTCGATTCGCGGTCGTGAATCTTGGCGGGCGGCTGGACTCACGGGACGAGACGGGCGGATGCGCGTGAGGCGAGAGGCCGGCTTTCGCGCGCGCCGCCGGACGAGGAGGAGCCGCGCCTTCGGCCGATCCGGCACTGATTTGTAGAATCGATTATCCACGAGGCGCTTGCTCGCTCGCTCTCGCGCGCCCCTGACCCGTGACCCCGCCCGCCTCGCCTGTTACTTCGATCGCCTGGAGCGAACCCGACCGCGCCGCGGCGTTCTTCGCCTGGCTCGCTCGCGTCGGCCCGCGCCACGCGGTCGTCGCTTCGACGTTGCGGCCGGCCTCGAGCGACGCGAGCTTTCGCCGCTACTTCCGCGCCGACCGCAGCGACGGCGGCAGCGTCGTCGTCATGGACGCGCCGCCGCCGCAGGAGGACGTCCGGCCCTTCGTCCACGTCGCCGGCCTGATCGCCGCCGCCGGCCTGCACGCACCGCGCGTCCTCGAGGCCGACGCCGCGAACGGCTTTCTTCTTCTCGACGACCTCGGCAGCGAGCTCTATCTCGACGCCCTCCGCGCCGCGCAGGCGAGCGGCGACGTGCGCCGGGCGGACAGCCTGATGCGCGATGCGATCGCCGCGCTCGTCGCGTGGCAGCTCAAGGTGCCGGCGGCGGCGCTGCCGCCGTACGACGACGCGCTGCTCCGGCGCGAGCTCGCGCTCTTCCCCGACTGGTGCGTCGCGCGCGAGTGCGGCGTGACGTGGGACTCGCAGGCCGCGGCGACCTGGGCCGCGGCCTGCGACCAGCTCGTCGCCACCGCGCTCGCGCAGCCCGTCGTCGCCGTGCATCGCGACTGGATGCCGCGGAACCTGATGGTCGCCGACCCCAACCCCGGCATCCTCGACTTCCAGGACGCCGTCTCCGGCCCGATCGGCTACGACCTCGCCTCGCTCCTGCGCGACGCCTTCATCTCGTGGGACGAGGAGCAGGAGCTCGATTGGGCGATCCGCTACTGGGAAGCGGCGCGCCAGGCCGGGCTGCCGGTGGCGGCGGATTTCGGCGAGTTCTGGCGCAGCGTCGAGTGGATCGGCCTGCAGCGCCACCTGAAAGTGCTCGGCATCTTCTCGCGCCTGAAGCATCGCGACGCCAAGCCGGCGTACAGCGCCGACCTGCCGCGCTTCTTCGCCTACGCGCACAAGGTCGCGTCGCGATACTCGACCTTGCGCCCGCTCGGCCGCCTGCTCGAGCCGCTGATGGGCGCGACGACGATCGAAGCGTTTTACTGACGGCACCGGCGCGGCACCGATCGCGCGCTGGCGAGTCGCGACAATCGGCGTCGCCCCGCCGCCGCCATGATCCGCATCACCGAACTCCGCCTGCCGCTCGAGCACAGCGACGCCGACCTGCGGACGGCCGTGATCGAGCGTCTCGGCGTCGACACGTCGGCGTTGCGCTCGCTCACCGTGTTTCGCCGCGGCTACGACTCACGCAAGAAGGCGGCGATCGTCTTCGTCTACACGGTCGACTGCGCGGTCGTCGACGAAGCGGCGGTCCTCGCCCGCCACGCGGGCGATCTTCACGTGCGGCCGGCGCCCGACACCAGCTATCGCCCGGTCGCGAAAGCGCCGGCCGACTTCGCCGCGAGCGGCCGGCCGCGCCCCGTCGTCATCGGCTTCGGGCCGTGCGGCATCTTCGCCGCGCTCGTCCTCGCCCAGATGGGGCTTCGGCCGATCGTCCTCGAGCGCGGCCGCGCCGTTCGCGAACGAACCCGCGACACGTGGGGACTGTGGCGGCGCGGTGTCCTCGATCCGGAATCGAACGTGCAGTTCGGCGAAGGCGGCGCGGGAACGTTCTCCGACGGCAAGCTCTGGAGCCAGATCAGCGATCCGCGCCACCTCACCCGCAAGGTGCTCGACGAATTCATCAGCGCCGGCGCGCCCGAGGAGATCCGCTTCGTCGCCAAGCCGCACATCGGCACGTTCCGGCTCGTCGCCGTCGTCGAGCGGATGCGCCACGAGATCGAGCGGCTCGGCGGCGAGATCCGCTTCGGCGCCCGGGTCGTCGATCTCGTCATCGAAGGCGGCGCCGTTCGCGGCGTCGTCGTCGCGACGTCGCCGCGGCGGCCCGCGGCCGGCGAAGGCGCGGCGACGCCGGCCGATGCGGCCCGCCCCGGCAGCAGCGACGGCGATCCGGAGTCGCGCCACGAGATCGTCGCCGACCACGTCGTCGTCGCGCCGGGGCACAGCGCGCGCGACACCTTCGAGATGCTGCACGCGCGCGGCGTCCGCCTCGAGGCGAAGCCGTTCTCGATCGGCTTTCGCATCGAGCACCCGCAATCGCTGATCGACCGCGCCCGCTTCGGGCCGAACGCCGGACATCCGCTCCTCGGCGCCGCCGACTACCGCCTCGTCCACCACGCGCAGAACGGCCGCGCCGTCTACAGCTTCTGCATGTGCCCCGGCGGCACCGTCGTCGCGGCGACGTCGGAGACGGGTCGCGTCGTCACCAACGGCATGAGCCAGTACTCGCGCAACGAGCGCAACGCCAACGCCGGCATCGTCGTCGCGATCTCGCCGACCGACTACGCACTGCCGACAGCGTCAGAGAACAGCTCGACCGGCCGTCGCGACGACGGAGACGGCGAGAAGAACGCCAGCGTCGGCGCGCTCGACGGCATCGCCTTCCAGCGCTTCTGGGAATCGCGCGCGTTCGAGCTCGGCGGCGGCGGCTACCGCGCGCCCGGGCAGCGCGTCGGCGACTTCCTGCGCGGCCAGGCGTCGGTGGCGTTCGGCGCGGTGATGCCGTCGTACCAGCCGGGCGTGAGCTGCGTCGACCTCGGCGCCGCCGCCCGGCCGGCCTTGCCCGCGTATGCGATCGAGGCGATCCGCGAATCGCTGCCGGCCTTCGAGCGGCAGATTCCCGGCTTCGCGATGGCCGACGCGGTGCTCACCGGCGTCGAGACGCGGACGTCGTCGCCGCTGCGTGCAACGCGGGGCAAGAGCCGCGAGAGCGTCAACGTGCGCGGCCTCTACCCGGCCGGCGAAGGCGCGGGCTACGCCGGCGGGATCATGTCGGCGGCGGTCGACGGCATCGAGACCGCCGAAGCGGTCGCGCTGGCGATCCTCGGCGGCGGCGCCTCGCGCGACTGAGCGCTCGCGCGCGCTAGGCGCAGGCCGCCATCACCTGCGCCACTGCGGCGGTCAGCTTCTTGCCGTAGGGCACGTGCAGGAATTCGTTCGGCCCGTGCGCGTTGCTCTTCGGTCCGAGGACGCCGCAGACCATCATCTGCGCCTTCGGAAAGCTCTGCTGCAGCATCGCCATCAACGGGATCGTCCCGCCCTGGCCGATGAAGCCGCACGGCGCGCCGTACTGCGCCTGCGAGGCGGCGTGCAACGCGCCCTCGAGCCACGGCGCGAGGCTCGGCGCGTTCCAGCCGGTCGCTCCCGACGCGTCGCTCTCGTGGCCGGCGCGGGCGTCGGTGCAGAAGGTGACCTTGGCGTTGTACGGCGCGTTGTCCTCGAGCAGCGTCTTCAGTGCGTGCGCGGCGGCGTTGCCGTCGACCAGCGGCGGCGTGCGCAGGCTGAGCTTGAACGCGGTGTACGGACGCAGCACGTTGCCGGCGTCCTTCAGCGCGGGAATTCCATCGACGCCGGTGACCGACAGCGTCGGCCGCCAGGTGCGGTTGAGGAGCGCCTCGACCGGATCGGTCGTCGTCGGCAGGGTCGGCCCGCCGTCGGCGCCGCACGCCCACGGGAAGCGCTTCCACACCTCGTCGCCGATGATCTTCGCGGTCGCCTTCGCCTGCTCGATGCGATCGGCGGGGACCGCGCAGTGGAAGCTCTCCGGCAAGAGGCGCCCGGTCTTCGAATCCTCGAGACGGTCGAGGACCTGGCGCAGGATGCGAAAGCTCGAGGGCACGAGCCCGCTCGCGTCCCCGGAGTGAACGCCTTCGGTCAGGATCTCGACCTTGAGCGTGCCGGTGATGTTGCCGCGCAGGCTGGTCGTGAGCCAGAGCTGGTCGTAGTTGCCGGCGCCGCTGTCGAGGCAAACGACAAGGCCGATGTGGCCGAGCCGCTCGCGCAACGCGTCGACATAGAACGGCAGGTCGGGCGAGCCGCTTTCCTCACACGTCTCGATCAGGCCGACGCAGCGCGGCCGGGCGATTCCCTGCAGGTCGAGCGACTTGATCGCCATGACGGCGGCGTAGATCGCGTAGCCGTCGTCGGCGCCGCCGCGGCCGTAGAGCAGGCCCTTCTCGTAGCGTGGCGTCCACGGGCCGAAGCCGTTCTTCCAGCCGTTGAACTCGGGCTGCTTGTCGAGATGGCCGTACAGGCAGATCGTGTCGGCGCCGGCGTCGTTGCCGCCGGGGCGGGTCGCCGCCACGTCGAAGAAGATCACCGGCGTGCGGCCCTCGAGACGGATCACCTCGAGCTTCAATCCCTGCACCTGCTGGCGCTCGACCCACGCGGCGGCGTCGCGAACGACCCGGTCGATGAAGCCGTGCTCCTGCCACTCGGCGTCGAACATCGGGCTCTTCGCGGGCACCTCGATGTACTTCGTGATCTGCGGGACGATCTCGTCGTCCCAGACTCGCTCGGCGAAGCGGCCGAGCGCCTCGGCCTCGTCTTTCTGGATCGGTTGCAGCGGGTCGCGTGCGTTCATCGCGGGCTCCTGGTCATCGACGA
>Ga0157375_10002428_pt1 | contig 16136 bp, 14 predicted proteins | sample M35metaG_FD_115311 | JGI IMG/M metagenome (GOLD analysis project Ga0157375, IMG submission 115311) | Miscanthus rhizosphere microbial communities from Kellogg Biological Station, Michigan, USA - M3-5 metaG | ecosystem: Host-associated > Plants > Roots > Rhizosphere > Soil | place: USA: Michigan...
GCCGGGATTTATGAACTGGTCGCGCTCGAACTTGTATTGCTTATCGTAAAGCTGCCGGTATCGCCCGTCAGCCTCGAGCAGCTCTTCGTGAGTGCCTCGCTCGACAATCTCACCGTCCTCCAACACCAGGATTTGATCGGCGCTGCGAATGGTGGACAGCCGGTGCGCGATCACGAAGGTAGTGCGCCCGCGGCGAAGCTGGCGCAGGCCGTCCTGAATCAGCGCTTCGCTTTCGCTATCCAGGCTGGATGTTGCTTCGTCCAGGATCAGCAGTTTTGGATCGGCGAGAATCGCCCGCGCGATGGCGATGCGCTGGCGTTGTCCGCCGGAGAGTTTTACTCCCCGCTCGCCCACGACCGTGTCGTATTTCAGCTCGAATTTTTCGACAAACTCTTCGACGTGCGCGATGCGGCTGACCGCTTGAATCTCTGCGCGCGTGGCGTGTGGTTTGGAGAAGGCAATGTTCTCAGCCACCGTTCCGTCAAAGAGAAAGTTGTCCTGCATCACGACCCCGAGGTACGAGCGGAAGTCGCGCAGGCGCAAAGTGTTCAAGTCTTTACCATCGACTTTGATGGTGCCAGACAGTGGGTGATTAAAGTTCATCGCCAGACTGATCAGAGTGCTCTTGCCGGAGCCGCTGGAACCGACGAGCGCCGTCGTTGACCCCGCCGGGGCTTTGAACGAAACATCTTTCAGCACGGGCACGCCTTCGTTGTATTCGAACCAAACGTTCTCGAATTCAATCTCGCCTTGCACTTCCGGCAACGGTTCGCGAAAGACATCCTGATCGTCTTCGGTTTTCATGTCCATCACTTCGCGAATGCGATCGAGGCCGGCAAAGGCTTCGGTGATCTGCGTCCCGATCGCCGCAAACTGGATGAGCGGCATTGCCATCATTCCCGTGAAGAGCACGTACATGAACAGATCGCCAAGGGTCATTTTCCCGCTCACGACCGAAGGTCCACCAACCAGAATGATCACTACACCGACCGCGCCAACGATCAAGCTGGAGAACGCGGTGGTGGCTGAGACGCCGGTCATCGACTTGGCGATGTTACGGAAAAGATTGTGCGCGCCGCGCGCGAAGGTCAGCTCTTCGCGCTTCTCGGCGGTGTATGCCTTGACGATGCGAATGCCGCCAAGTGATTCGGCCAGCCGACCAGTAAGGGTCGCGGTTATCTCACCGCGCTCGCGGAACAAAGGTCTGAGTTTAGTGAAAGCGAAAGCCAGAGCTGCCCCGAAAGTCCCCAGAACCAGAATTGTGATCGAGGTCAGACGCCAGTTGAGCCAAAAGAGAATGCAAAGCGCGACGATCGCGGTGATAAAGCTCCCGACTAATTGAACTAAACCGGTGCCGACTAGATTCCGAATGCCCTCGGCGTCGTTCATGATTCGCGAAATGAGCTTGCCGACCTGGGTCGAGTCGAAATAGCTGACCGGCAGACGCGCAATCTTGGCCTGCACCTTCTTGCGCATTTCCGTGATGGCGCGTTGGGCCGCGACTCCGAGAACCTGCGACAGGCTGAAACTGGTGAGGGCTTGGATGATGGTCGCTGCGCCCGCCGCGACGGCGATCTTCCAAAGCAGGTCAGTGCGGCCTTTGACGATGACCTGATCGATCAGGAACTTGGTCGAGGCGGGCAGCACGAGCCCCATCGCCTGATTAATCAGCATCAACACGGCGCCGAGCAGCAGCCGCCGCCGGTGCGTCCAGATCAATTCGCGGGCGTCGCCCCACGCGGCCGACCAACGGATCTTTTTCTTTTTTGGCTCAGCCATTTTGTTTGTGCCGGGGCAGTAGCCCGACCGTCAGGGAGGGGCGTATGGTCCCGCGTTCACGCCCTCCCTGACGGTCGGGCTACTGCCCACTCGGACCGAGACATAAAAGGCCACCAGTCTGGTGGCCATTGTCGCCTGCTTACTGCCTTCTGCTTACTGCTTACTGCTCACTGCCTACTGATTTTTGGCAGCGCATACGGGACTCGAACCCGTGATCTCTGCCTTGAGAGGGCAGCGTGTTAACCAACTACACCAATGCGCCGCGAAGTTGGGATTATAGTGGGCGAGTGTCCCCCTCGCAAGTTCGACGTCCTCGTGCGAGCGCGGTCACTTCACAGGCTTCCTGCGCATGTTATACTCCGCGTTCGCAATTCTACTTCAGCCGATTCGGTGAATCCTGACTAGCCTTAGATGAACATTGCGGTGCTGAACGAAACGTCTTCAGGCGAAGCGCGCGTAGCGCTCATGCCCGATTCGATTCAGAAGCTCGTCGCCGCAAAAGCATCGGTGTCTGTCGAAAGCGGCGCGGGTCTCGGCGCGGCGCGCACCGACGATGATTTCCGCAATGCAGGCGCAAGTGTCGTCACCGACCGCAAGGCGCTGCTCGCAGATGCTGACGTTCTGGTCTGTGTGAGCCATCCCGGCGACGAAGTCTTTCAAGCAATGAAAAAAGGCGGGGTGGTGCTCGGATTTCTACGCCCGCTCGATGAACCTACCAAGTTAGTGCTCGCGCTGGAAAGCGGACTGACAACTTTCTCGATGGAACTGGTGCCGCGCATTACGCGCGCGCAAGCGATGGATGCGCTTTCATCGATGGCCACAGTCGCTGGTTACAAAGCCGTTTTGATGGGCGCCGATTACATTCCGCGCATGTTTCCTTTGTTAATGACTGCAGCCGGAACCGTGCCGCCCGCACGAGTGCTCGTGCTCGGCGCAGGTGTCGCGGGCTTGCAGGCCATTGCCACCGCCCGACGTCTGGGCGCAGTTGTCGAAGCTTACGACGTGCGTGCGGCGGCCGGCGAACAAGTCCGTTCGCTCGGCGCGAAGTTCCTCGAAGTCGATCTCGGTGGCATTCAGACGGAAGACAAAGGCGGATACGCCGTGGAACTTTCCGAAGAAGCGCTGAAACGCGGGCGCGACCTGATCGCTGAACAAGCAAAGTCTGCCGACGTCATCATTACCACGGCACAGGTCCCCGGACGTCGCGCGCCCGTATTAATGGACGAAGACGCCGTTAACGGAATGAAGCGGGGGTCGGTCGTCATCGATCTCGCGGGCGCGACTGGCGGGAACGTGACGTTAAGTAAGGCCGACGAAGTTGTCGAGCGCAACGGCGTGACGATTATGGCGCCGACGAATCTTCCGGCGACCGTGCCGGTTCATGCGAGCCAACTCTACTCGCGCAACGTGACGGCGTTTCTGAACCTTTTGATCAAGGACGGGGAGCTTCACATCGACATGAACGATGACGTGGTCGGCCCTTCGTGCGTGACCCATGAAGGCAAGTGGGTCAATCAACGGGTCGCGGCAGCGATGGGAACGGGATGATTGTCTTTGCGAAGCTTGGCGCCTTTCGCGTGAGGCAGGCTTCACGCCAAGCTCGCAAAGACGCCAAGAAACGCAAAGTTAAGGGAGCGACGAGATGAGTTTGAACATCATTTCAATGCTTTTGTTCCAAGGCAGCACCGAGAGCATGTCCGCGGCGGCGATCATCGCGGCGCTTTATGTCTTCGCGCTGGCCGCGTTTCTTGGTTATCAGGTCATCTCGCGCGTTCCACCGCTTCTGCACACGCCTTTGATGTCAGCGACGAACGCCATCTCGGGTATCTCGCTGGTGGGTTCGATCGTAATCGCCGGCGGCACTGGGCCGCATCACGCGAAGGTGGCCACGATTCTCGGCTTTATCGCAGTAGTGTGTTCGACTTCGAATGTGGTCGGCGGATTCGCGCTTACCGATCGCATGCTGAGGATGTTCAAACGGAAGAAATGAAATTTCAAGTTCCAAGTTTCAGGTTTCAAGTTAGCCGCACAAACTTGAAACTTGGAACCTGAAATTTGAAACCGCCTTATGGTCTGGCAAACCTACTTCATCGAATTCAGTTATCTGCTCGCGTCGATACTTTTCATCTTCGGCCTGAAGGGCTTGAGCCACCCCGAGACCGCGAAGCGCGGCATGCACCTCGCCGAAATAGGCATGACGCTGGCGATCATCGGCACGCTCATGCACTTCGAGATCGTCAGCTATACCTGGATCATCGTTGGCCTCTTGCTGGGCGGACTACTCGGCGCGGCCATGGGCGTCTGGGTGCCGATGACGGCGATGCCACAACGAACTGCACTGTCGCACGCGTTTGGCGCGTTCGCCGCGGCGCTGGTCGGCATTGCTGAGTACTACAGCTACACCCACGGCTTCAAAGACATCGCGCAATTGGGCCATGTGAAGATGGGCGCGATGGGATTCGAAATCATGCTGGGCGCACTGACGACGACCGGCAGCTTGATTGCTTTCGGAAAACTCCAGGGCATAGTGCCGGGGCAGCCGCTGATTTATCGCGGCCAGAACATCTTCAATATGGCCCTGCTCGCCACGACGGTCGGGCTTTTTATTTATTTGATCTTCGTGCCGACGGCCGTGATTCCGTTCTACGTGATGCTGGCACTGGCGTTTGTGTTCGGCGTATTGCTGGTGATGCCAATCGGATCCGCAGATATGCCGGTGGTGATGTCGCTTTTGAATTCCTACGCAGGTCTCGCGTCAGCGGCCACAGGCTTTGTGCTCGGCAATAACGTCCTGATCATCGCGGGGACGTTGGATGGATTTTCGGGATTCATCCTCTCGATCCTGATGTGCCGGGCGATGAATCGTTCAATTAATAACGTCTTGTTTGGTGCGTTCGGCAGCGCGGCCACCTCGGCGGCCGCAGCGGGTGAGCAAGGGACGATGCGCGAAGTCAGTCTTGACGACGCGGCTGTGCAGCTCGCCTATGCCAGCAAGGTTGTGTTCGTTCCCGGTTACGGCTTAGCCACCGCGCAAGCCCAGCACGCAGTGCGCGAGTTGGCGAACACGCTTGAAGAGAAGGGCGTCACAGTGAAGTACGGCATCCATCCGGTGGCCGGCCGTATGCCCGGACACATGAACGTCTTGCTTGCTGAAGCGAACGTTCCCTACTCGCAACTGTACGAACTCGAGCAGATCAATCCGGAACTCGCCAGCACAGACGTCGCGGTCGTCATCGGCGCAAACGACGTGGTGAATCCCGACGCGCGCGACAATCCAGGAAGCCCCATCGCCGGCATGCCGATCATCGAAGTCGATCGCGCGAAGTCCGTTATCGTTCTCAAGCGCGGTCAGGGCAAGGGATTCTCCGGCCTCGAGAATCCTCTATTCTTCAAGCCTGTGACCGGAATGCTCTACGGCGACGCGAAAGACTCACTGACGAAATTGGTTGGCGCAGTCCAGCACGCGTGATTCAGTATTCGCTCGTTAGAGCGAAACATTTATAGAACGCGATTTAGCAAACGTTGGTTCAAGCTCCTTTAGGAGCGCACTGTGAATATCAACGCGTGTTGGATTGCGCTCCCAAAGGAGCTGCTGCATCATTAGGCGCTTGCGGTTCTACAAATATTTCGCTCCTTCGGGACCCAGTCATAATCTCATGCACAAAAGATTATTTTCGTTAGTCGTCATTCTCAGTCTGTCGCTTTCGCTGCCGGCTGCCCTTGGCCAACATCACGCGCCCGCAAAAACATCAGCAAAACCCAGGGCAACAACTCTTGCCGCTCGCGGGGTCGACACAATCACTGCCGCGCAATTGCGCAACTATCTGACATTCATTGCCTCGGACGAAATGGAAGGGCGCGACACGCCTTCGCGCGGACTCGACACGACGGCAAAATTCATCGCGATGAATCTCGACCGTTGGGGCTTCAAGCCAGCGGGCGATGACGGCACTTTCTTTCAGAAGATTGCGCTGAAACGTGATGCGCTCGATGCGACAAAAACTGCGGCAGAAATCAATGGTCAGAAGTTCACGTTTGCTGACGACTTTCTGCCGAACGCCGTGTCGGGCACCATTTCCGGTCCGCTTGTCTATGTGGGAACTGGATGGGTGATCAAGTCGAAAAAGCTGAATCCCTACGAAGGCATCGACGTTAAAGACAAAATTATGGTGGTGCTGGGCGCGCCGTTTCCCGGATTTCCTCGAGGTCTTACGCGCGCTGATTTGTCCGGAACGCAGGGTGTCGACTGGAGCAGTCCGGCGATTTACGCGCAGCAACACGGCGCAAAAGGAGTTCTGGTTATTCCCGATTCGCAGACTGCGCAAAATTGGGAGCAGCTTCGCGCGCGCCTCTTGCAACCGGCACGTTCGACAGTTGAGAAATTCAGCACGCAACCAAATGTGCCGCCTGTCCCCGCGGTCACAATGTCGATGAAGATGGCGAACGTTTTGTTCGACGGCGAGAAGTTCGATGCAACGACGCTCGTCAAAAAGAATGAAGCGGGCGAAACAGTTCCCGCGTTCGAGTTGAATTCCTCAAAGAATGTCAACGTTACGATCGCCATCAAAGCTGAGCGCCCGATGACGCAGAACGTCGTCGCCGTTTGGGAAGGCGGCGATCCCGTTTTGAAGAACGAATACGTTGCCGTCGGCGCTCATTACGATCACGTAGGCATCTGCGCGCCGGGCCAGGCCGATCCGATTTGCAACGGCGCAGACGACGACGGTTCAGGCACCACGGCGCTGCTGGGCATGGCCGAGGCAATCTCGCACGCGAAGCAAAAACCAAAGCGTTCCGTCTTGTTTGTTTGGCATTGTGGCGAAGAGAAAGGATTATGGGGGTCGCGCTATTTCACCGACTATCCCACAATTCCGCTGGACAAGATCGTCACTCAACTCAACATCGACATGATTGGTCGCAGCAAAAAGGATGGCGACATCAACCCGCGCAACAAAGATCTGACCGGCCCTAACGCGATCTACGTGATTGGCTCGACGATGATGAGCACGGAACTCGGCAATCTGGCGCAGCAGGTCAATAAGTCATTTCTGAATCTCACGTACGATACAAAGTACGACGATCCCGCCGATCCCAACCGTTTCTTTTTCCGCAGCGACCATTACAACTACGCGCGCAAAGGTATCCCGATCATTTTCTTTTTTGACGGCGTGCATGAAGACTATCACCGGCCCGGTGATGAACCGCAGAAGATCGACTACGACAAAATGGAGAAAGTTGCGCGCACCGTTTACCTGACGCTGTGGGCGGTCGCGAATCTGCCGGTGCGTCCGAAGGTCGACAAGCCGTTGCCGGCGCAACTCAATCAGCGAACTGGTCTATGAATCAGGCTCAGTTTTGACAAGGCCACATCGCGAGTCAGCGCCGTGGCACGCGCCGCGCCCAGCACACTGTGACGTCGATGCGGATAAAGTTCCAGCGAGCGCTGGTATGCCGGGAGGGCCTTTGCCGGCTGTTTCCGTTCCATGAAGAGATCTCCGATCAGTTCTTCGGCCGGCAGCGTCGGGCCGGGCGTCACGGGAGCTTTCGGCGTTGACTCTTCGAGATCGGCGGCCTCCCGCATGAGCGAAACAGCCACGTCCTCTTTGCCTTCGACGTGAGCTATCCACCCCTCGAGCTCAAGCCTCAGCATGCGAATGTTCCGGGCGAACAGATCTTCGTGCATCTGCACGGTTGCCGTTTCCAGTTCGTTTAGTCGCTGGCGTTCGGCTTTAGCTTGATCGAGGCGGCCGAGGTGGGCCGCGCCAAGTCCGCGCGCGAATCGAACGATTGCCTCCGGCCACGTGAAGCGATCCCAATCGAGAGTCGACGGCTCGCGCGGAACAAGCACGGCCGCTTCTTTCCAAGCGCGACGCTCTAACGTGTAGCGGGCTTCAGTTGACATCAGGTGAAACGCGGTCTTGAAACTTGGCTCAAGCCGCTCGGTAGTACGCAGGCGTCTGATCTGCGCCGCGGCCGCTTTGTTGTCGCCTTTTTGCAGATAGGCATAGACGAGATACTCGATCGCGTGACAGAACTCGTCCCAAACAAACTGTCCGCGATCACCCGCCGGATAACGTAACGCCGCATCTGCCGCCCTCAGATTTCCGCTAATCACGCCGTTCCAATCGCCCACGCGCGTGTAGATGTGCGTGGGCATATGCAGCGCGTGCGGATTATCTGGCGCAACGCGATCGTACTTGCGCGTGATTTCCATCAGCTCACGCTCGCGTCCGGGCACGTCGTTGGCGTGAACGAGATAATGCATCGCGCCCGGATGATTCGGATTTTTCCGATAAATGCGCAGAAGGATCTCTGCCGCCCGATCCGCGTGGTCGCGAGTGATGCGATCAGAAGGTGTAGTCGCCAAATGCGCGAGCGCATAGAAGGCGCCTGCTTCCGGATCGTCCGGGAATGCCGCATAGACCTTCTGCATCGCCTCTTCCCACCGCTGAATCCGCAGCCAGTAATCCTTCGAAGCCGGATCGCGAAAGAAGGCTTCAGCCGCGGCGATGAACATCTGTTCGCGCTGCGTCGGTGGCTGGAGCGACTTAGCTTTTTCCACTGCCGTCCAGCCTTGCTGCAACGCCGCCGGTCCCGGTCGCGTCGGCCAAAGTGGTTGAAAGAGCGTCATGGCCTCGCCCCAGTACGCCATCGCGCAACGCGGGTCGATCATCTCGACGTGCTGGAATGCCTCGCGCGCCTGCGCATATGTCATGTGATGCAACAGCGCAACTGCGTGATTGAAAGCTGACTGTGCCTGTGGTGAACAGCTCACCGGAAAATTAACCACGCCTAAATCGTGGCGGCCATGCCTCATTTGCGCGGCACCTTCGATGGGCCAGCCACTGATCAGAAGCACGATCGAAATCAATTGCAGGCGGCAGAGTGTAAGCGGAAGCATTGTGTTAATCGAAGAGACGTCAATCGAAACGCTTGTATTTAACCACACGCAAATGCTCCACGGTTATGGACAGCTGTGTTGTCACGAAATTGCAACTAAAGCGGCGGTTCATTCCAGAGCAGAGGCAGAGGCGACCGCGAGACCGCGCTTGGCTTTTGCCTCGAGCAGCATGTGCACGATTACGGACGCAATAATGATCGCGCCGCCGATAATGGCCCAACCGGAAGGCCGCTCGCCAAGAAACAGAAAAACCCAGATCGGATTGAGCACCGGCTCGACATAGCCGACGATTCCCGCATCGAGTGAACGCAGTCCGCGCGCCATCGCCAGCGTGAATAGAAGATATGCAAAACCAATCTGCACGATGCCGAGGTAGGCAAGTCGCCCGTAATCTTCAGGGCTGATTCCACGTCTGACCGCGCCAAAAAATGCCGGCGCGCAAAGCACAACCACAATCAGGTTGCCGTAGATTGCCGCCGCAGCGCGATTAACTTGACGCGCTTTCGAATGGCGCAGCAGCAGGAAAAACAGAGCGAAGCAAACGCCGGAGGCGAGCGCAAACAAGTTGCCAGTCACGTCCTCAGGCCGCAACTTGCCGACAAAAAATAGCGACATGCCGGCTACGCATGCGGCGACAGTCACAAAATCGCGCGCACGAAATTTCTCTTTGTAGAACAGCGGTTCGAGGATCAAAACGTAAACAGGCGCGGTGTATTGCAGAAAAATCGCGTTGGCGGCAGTCGTCAGTTTGGTGGCAACGACAAAGAGAACGAGCAGCGCGGCATACAATACTGAGGTAATCGCGCTGATGCGATTCAGGCCGAAACCCTCTTTCCGTGTGAAGATGACAATCGTAATCGTGGCGAGCAGCGAGCGTCCGAATGAAACTTCGAACGGATTAAGGTGAGTCGCCTTAATGAAGAGGCCGCCGGTGCTCCAAAGAATCGCGGCGCCGAGAACCAGCAGTAAAGGTGAAGCGGCCGCGCTCTTAATCAGCGAATTGGAATTGTCGGCCACCAGCCTGTAGGTCTAAGCCTGTAACTAAGGATGCGCGCTCCTAATGAGCACGTTATTCATTTCAGTTGAGTGCTCGCGCATCACTTTCTTGTCTTTCGTAATCGAATAGCTGAGCGCGTCACCGGTAGTGATAAAGCACTTGTCCTTCGGGCAAAGCTTGAATTCGTAAATCAGCTCGTCTTTATCTTTCGAAATTGTGACGCGATAGACGTCGCCGTCTGAAGTTTCGTTCACCTTGTATTTCTTGTATTTGCGGCTGAGCGGCGTCGCATTGTTAGCCAACGCCTGCACAATTTCGATTTCGTTAGCAGAAAAGTAGATTCTCTCGATATTTTCAGTCTTCGCGCTCGCGCGATTGACCCATTCGCCAAAAATCCATTTCGGCGGATTGAACAGGTTCCCTGAGTTCGATTGCGCCTGCGGTGCGTTGAGATTGGCGAGAAGCATGACCGCGCACGCGGTTACAATTTTGGAAGTAGGCTTTTTTGATCGGTACCCCACAGTTTGGATAATAGACCGATAGTCGAGTGCCCGAAAAGAAAAACTTAGCTTGTAACTTCACCGGCGGTTTCTTGCGCTTCGGCGTCGTCCGCAAAACCTGCCGCGCGTGTACTGCCTACTGTTTTCAACTGGTTGAGGTATTTTCCGAATTGACCGTTCCAGGGCGGAATCACGACCGTGACCGCGCCCAACGCCTTTGCCTGGCAGGCGAGACGAATCAGCGGCTTTGGTTCGGCGGTGTCGATGTAGCCAAACTCTTTGATCTTCTTTCCTTCGCGCGCCGCAACGTCCGAAAGTTTTTCCGCGCCTCCGAGCACGCCAACCCAACAAGTTCCGCACGAAGCTGATCTACATTCGACAGGGATTGGTCCTTCGACCCGACGAGGATCGATGGCGCGCCAGTCGCGCGTCTGATCTTCGGCGGCGCCCCACGCAAGGTCCTGGCCTTCACGCAATTTGTATTTCGCGCCGGCGTCATTCTCGTCCCACGTCACCGTCCACTGCTTGTTCACCGTTTTCAAAAAACCGAGCAAGCCCTGACTGTCGTCTTTTGCCCGCCCACGCAAAATCTGTTCGGGAGATCTCTTCGCGACTTTACGGCCAATCGCCACGTTTCCTGGCGATGCTTTGAATGCTTCCAGCCCGACCTGCTGGACAGTCATGAACGCCACCGCGGTGATGCCCACGAGCAGCGATTCATCTTTCTTGAGCTCGTTGGCGACGCGTCGCGCCACCGCGAGAATTTGATCGGCGAGCGAAGAGCCAGGCTGTAGGGCGTTGGGTGCGTGTTGGACAGAATCCCGATTTGGCGCAGTCGAATTTGATGAACTGCCAGAAACGTTTGGTCCCGTCTCAACACCCAACACCTGATCCCTTACACCCTCAGCATATTCTTCGACCGCGCGCTTAACCTGCGGCCAGAATCGGTGTCCATAAAGGAAATGATGCGATCTGTCGATTTGGTTTTTGAGCTCGTAATCACCCTGCAGGAGCAGCTCATGCGCGAGTCTTTCACGATTTCCCGCCGCTTCAAGCGCGGTGAAAAGCGACCAGGGATAAAACGCAAACCAGATTTGCGTCGCATTGCGATCTACCTCATGAATTGATCGCAGCAGCGTGGCCAAAGCGGCCGACCACGCTTCATCGTTTTGTTGATTCAGGTAGACTTCGAAAGCAGTTTTCGGATTCATAGACTCATCAGACAGCAATTTCTTACTCCGCGAAAACGTGTAGTTTAGCAGTCAGAAACTTGAGCTTCAACCTCGCTGCTTGCCCCAAAATGCAAATCCACGCGGAAAGCTGAGAATTGCGCTCGCCTCCGCGTGGATTCGGAAATTGGTTCTTTGTTGATTACTTGCTGCGCAAGGTGACCCGAATCGGATCGCCCAGACTATTGGCCGGGACTTCGATCTCCTGCTTATGAAAACCCTTCGCCTTTACGATCAGCTTCAGCGTACCCATGTGAATCGGCGGCAAGACAGTGATGCCGCGCTCATTGGTGTTGTCCCAGCTTTCGCAGAAGAAACCGTCCGTCCGGTTTGATTCCAGTTTCACCAGCGCGTTGTTCACCGGATTTCCATGTTCATCAACGACGCGAACGTCGGCGCGGCCGATACCGTTTTCGGTCTTGGGAGCGACTCCGCGACTGGGGGGATCACCCGGATTCTCGGTTTGATTTTGCGCCAGGCCGACCGAGAACGTCGCGGCGATCATCACGAGCGAGAGTAGAAACTTCGACATAATATTTTGAAACTCCTTGTGTTTTATTCTACGCGCACCAGCGAATTTCGTGAGGCGCCCTGTCGATGGTCGGGCGACTATCTGAACGACAGTAAAGCGCTAAGGCTTTAGTGACCGAGGGGCGTTTGCGGGTTGCCATGATGGCTCCTGCTTCCGGAATTATATCGATCGAGGCGTGGGTTTGGGAAGAATTTTCTCGCTCAGAAAAAAACTATGGTTTAGCAGCGACGATTTGCGGCTCAACAAGCGGAAATGAGCGAGTTGGAGTAGGATTCACGGATTGGAGGAACTCTGATGCTGATACAGTTTTTGGTGCTGCTGCTGATTGCCGGAGTGTGTGGCGCAATCGGTCAAGCCATCGGGGGCTATTCGCACGGCGGCTGTCTGGTATCAATTGCGCTCGGATTTATTGGAGCGTTGTTGGGAAGTTGGATCGCCGGAAAGCTTGGGCTCCCGGAGCTGATCTCGATTCCGGCCGGCGGTATGAACTTCCCGATCATCTGGTCGATCATCGGAGCCGCTTTGTTTGTCGCACTGATCAATCTGATCACTCGGCGGCGGACGCTGGTTTAGGCGCGTTCTCATCAGTGCGCAGCTCACGAGTGCGATCCAGCCACCAGGCCCACGCGACGAATAGCCAACTGAACATCGTTCCAATGGCAACCTTTCTCACGCTCGTCGGTGGCGGCGCGAATATGACCGCCGCATAGAGTCCCACCAGCGCCAGTACAAAAAACCAGAACGCAAAATTTCCGATTGGCTTTTTTGCTTTCGTCGCGCCCAGGTAGATCAAGACTCCCGCCACCAACATCATCAATTCGATTGCAATCGTGATCTTCGGACGGTTCCATAGCCCGAGACCGAATAAACGACTTCCGCCCGCAGATAACGGCAAGTCCGGTCGATGCACGACGTAATCCAACAGCCAGTGGCTGATTACGCCGAACCAAATTGTGATTGCGCCAACCAGATAACGAGCGAAGCCAAAGTAGATTGAAGCAAACAGCGTCGCCCATCCGATCACTGCGACCAGTCCATGCGAGACCGGATACGAATCAAACTGCAAGCGCAGGAATGGATTCGGATTGGGCAGGATTGTCACGTACTCCCAACCGACCAGTAGAAATACAGGCCAGAGGAGATCGAGCAAAATCGGCGCGGCAATTAAGACACCGAGTGACGTGCGCGGCGCAAACCTCTTCGCGGCGAGGCCTAATGCGTAGTGTCCGACAAACATTTGTGACGCATGCTATCACTTTTAGTCAGTATCGTTTGAAAAAATCTGTGCTTCTCGATAAAGTAACCGGACTAAGCGATTCAAATTGCAGTGACGTTTAGAAGCGGACTCAACCGCATGCTCGTGAGCGGACGGTCGGTGTTTCTAAACCTTAGGTTTGATCTTCTGCGGCGATGCCACAGATTTTCCGTCACAGCACAAATTATCTGGCGCGGGCCACGATCTTCGGCGCGTTATTTATTTTGATCGCCGCGCTTTTCGTCGCTGCCGAAATCAACCGTTCCGGCTGGAACACTGGCGCTTACATCGAGCGCCAGCAGCCAATTCAGTTTAGTCACAAGCACCACGTCGGCGACGACGGAGTCGATTGTCGTTACTGTCACACGACGGTGGAAACTTCTGCGTCCGCGGGAATTCCCTCAACGACGATTTGCATGAGCTGCCACAAACAGATTTGGGCGGACAGTCCTTATCTCGAACCAGTGCGCGCGAGCTACAAGACGGGCAAGCCACTCGAGTGGGTGCGCGTGCATGACTTGCCTGACTTCGCGTATTTCAATCATTCGATTCATCTGAACAAAGGCGTCGGCTGCTCGACGTGCCACGGACAAATCGATCAGATGCCGGTCGTGTATCAGACCCAGTCGTTGCAGATGGAGTGGTGTTTGGATTGTCATCGGCATCCGGAAAATTATGTGCGGCCGCAGGAAAAGGTATTCGATATGAGTTGGAAACCGCCGGCGGATCAGAAGCAGCAAGGCTTAGCGCTGGTCAAGAAGTACAAGATTCAGACTAACACGGCCAGTGGACAGACTGTTTTGACAAGCTGTTCGACTTGTCATCGGTGACGGTTTTCTCCCTCTTCCTTTGGGAGAGGGTTGGGGTGAGGGATTTAGCGGGCTGCAAAGAGAATCCTTTTGCTTTCGCAGTTCGCCCCGGTTTGGAAGAAAAAGGGTTTAGGGTTGGTGCCGCAGTAGGCCCCTCACCCTAGCCCTCTCCCAAAGGGAGTGGGAACCTGACATCATGACCAACGATCGTCACATCAACTTTAAGCTGTTGCGCGACCGCATCTTGTCAGAACCGCCTGCGGTAGCGGGCGGGCCCGGGCGTGGCAAGCAATACTGGCGCTCGCTCGAAGAACTTGCCGACTCGCCAGTGTTTGAAGAGTTCGTTCGTCGCGAATATCCGCAGCACGCAGAAGAGTGGAACGATCCGATCGAACGCCGCACCTTCCTGAAAATCATGGGCGCGTCACTCGCCCTCGCCGGCTTGAGCGGATGCGTCATTCAACCGCCCGAAAAAATCATTCCTTACATTAAGCAGCCGGAAGAAGAGGTTCCGGGACGCGGTCTCTGGTTCGCTTCAGCATTCACGCTCGGCGGCGTGGCCACGCCGGTCCTGGTGCGCAGCAACGAAGGCCGCCCCACAAAGATTGAAGGTAATCCTGATCACCCCAGCACCGGTGGTGCAACCGCCACCGACATTTTTGCGCAAGCCTCAATCCTCTCGCTTTACGATCCCGATCGTTCGCAAGCGCCTTCATTCCGCAGCGAGACGCGGCCATGGATGGCATTCGTCGCCGAGATACGCGGGTTAATAGAAGATCAAAACCGAGGCATCAGAGTTCAGAAAGGCGCCGGCCTGCGCTTTCTCACGGAAACCATCACCTCGCCGACGCTTGCGGCGCAGATGAAACAAATCCTCACAGACTTTCCTGAAGCGAAATGGCATCAGTACGAGCCCGTCAATCGCGACAACGCGCGCGCCGGCGCGATCATGGCATTCGGCCAGGACGTGCAGACGACTTACGACTTCAGCAAAGCCGATCGAATTCTTTCGCTCGGTGCAGATTTTCTGAACGGCTGGCCGGGCAATCTGCGTTACGCGCGGGACTATGCAAGCAAGCGGCGTGAAGGCGCCGACAAAGGCGAGATGAGCCGGCTGTACGTGATCGAAAGCACGCCGACGATTACGGGAGCAAACGCGGACCATGTTTGGCGGCTAAGAGCCAATGAAGTTTCAGCGTTCGCGCAAACGTTAGCTTCTGAATCCCTTACGGTCGGCAAAGGCTCAGGAGCACCTTATTTTGATCGATCACCGGCGAATGTTGTGCCGTCAGAAATCATCAATGCGATTGGAAAGGATTTGGGTTCCAGCATTGTAATCGCTGGCGACGATCAACCTCCCGTCGTCCACGCACTGGCTCATTTGATGAACGCTAATCTCGGCAACGTCGGCAAAACAGTTTTCTATTCCGATCCACTCGAAGCCAACTCAGTCGATCAAACGCAATCGCTGCGCGAACTCGTCACGGATATCGACGCCGGCAAAGTCGAAACGCTCATCATCATCGGCGGCAATCCTGCTTACGACACGCCAATAGATCTGCGGCTCGATCTAAATCGGCTGAGCAAAGTTAAGTTGCGCGCGCATCTGAGTCTCTATAACAACGAAACGTCGGACATTTGCCACTGGCATATTCCGATGGCGCATTACCTCGAATCGTGGAGCGATACGCGCGCTTACGACGGCACAGTCTCGATCGTGCAGCCGTTGATTGCGCCGCTCTACGATGGCAAGACCGCGCACGAGATGCTCGCGCTGTTTTCCGACAACTACGATCGCAAGCCTTATGACATTGTTCGGAATCAGTGGGCAGAGGGCGAGTTGGTTCATTTAATGAACGGACCGCAGGAAGACATCGCGTTACTGCGAGATCCGGCCGAATTTGAGAAGTCCTGGCGCAAGGTTCTGCACGACGGCTTCATTCCCAACACTGCGCTGCCGGCGAAGACAATGACGCCCAAGTCCGACTGGGCAAACTCGCTTCAAAATGCGGGCGGGACGCCCGCGGTCCCAGTAAACACAGTCCCAGTAAACACAGTCCCAGTAAACGCGGCACCAGCTTCAACGCCACCGCAATCCGGCGGTGGCGGCTACGAGTTAGTGTTCCGCACCGAC
>Ga0157375_10002431_pt1 | contig 16131 bp, 13 predicted proteins | sample M35metaG_FD_115311 | JGI IMG/M metagenome (GOLD analysis project Ga0157375, IMG submission 115311) | Miscanthus rhizosphere microbial communities from Kellogg Biological Station, Michigan, USA - M3-5 metaG | ecosystem: Host-associated > Plants > Roots > Rhizosphere > Soil | place: USA: Michigan...
ACCCCCCGCGTTGCGCGCGAGGTCATCACTCGTATCGCCGCTGCACGGCGCGAGTTCACGGCGCGCAACCAGGCGATGGCAACTTCAGACGCATTTCCGATGATGCCCGAACGGATCCTGGCGGAAGTGCGCGCCCAACTGCCGCGCGACGCCATCATCACGACCGACGTGGGCTGGAACAAGAATGGTGTGGGACAGCAGTTCCCGGTGTTCACGCCCGGCAGTGTGCTGACACCCGGCGGATTCGCAACCATGGGATTCGGGCCGCCGGGTGCGATCGGTGCGAAGTTTGCCGCGCCCGATCGCGTGGTGGTGTCACTGGTAGGTGACGGCGGGTTCGGGCAGAACCCGGCGGCTCTCGCAACGGCTGTCGAACACGGTCTCGCCATCGTGTGGCTGGTCATGAACAACAACGCATTCGGCACGATTGCGGGCCTGCAGAAGGCAGCCTACGGACTGACACACGGCACGTTGTTTCCCTCCGCGACTGACGGCTGGGACGCGCAGAAGCCCGACTATGCGGCCATCGCGCGCGCCTACGGCTGCGAGGCAGAACGACTGCGCTCGGCCGCCGACCTTGCGCCGGCATTGCGGCGCGCGCTCGCGGCCAACAAACCGTATCTCCTCGACGTACCCATGAAGAACAACCCGACGCCGACCACCGGCCACTGGAACATTCTCGACATCTACGCGCCCGAGAAGCGCCTCGAGCACGCCGCGACGGATTGAAAAACAATGAGCCGCGACATCCTCGTCAGCGAAGTGGGACCGCGCGATGGCTTGCAAAGCATCAAGTCCATCATGCCGCTGGAAGCAAAGAAGGCGTGGATCTCCGCGCTCGCGGGCGCGGGCGTGCGCGAGATCGAGGTGGGGAGTTTCGTACCGGCGCATCTCCTGCCGCAGCTCGCCGACACCGCTGCGGTGGTCGAGCATGCGCGCACACTCTCCGGGCTCACCGTGGCAGTGCTGGTGCCAAACCTGCATGGCGCCGTAGCGGCGGTAAACAGCGGTGCGCACAAGCTCACTCTGCCCTTTTCGGCCTCGGAGACACACAGCCTCAAGAACGTGCGTCGAACTCACGCCCAGATGCTGGATGAGGCCCGTAACATTGCCTCGCTGCTGCAAGCTCAGCGCGCGGAGACGCGCCCGCGATTCGAAGGTGGCCTGTCGACGGCGTTCGGTTGTACCTACGAGGGCGAGGTTCCCGCGGACCGTGTAGTCAAACTCGCCGAACTACTCTGCGAGGCGGGGTGCGACGAGGTAGGGCTCGCGGACTCCGTGGGTTACGCGAACCCCGCGCAGGTCCAGGACCTGGTGAATCGCGTTCGCGCAGCCATTGGCGCCGACAGATTCGCGGGTCTGCACTTGCACAACACCCGTGGACTCGGCCTCGCTAATGTGGTTGCGGGCCTCGAAGTCGGCGTCGAGACCTTCGACAGTTCCATGGGGGGCATCGGTGGCTGTCCCTTCGCACCCGGTGCCACCGGCAACATCGTCACCGAGGACCTGGTCTTCATGCTGGAGGCAATGGGATATCGAACCGGCATCGACCTTTCCAGGCTCATGCGGGCGCGGGAGATCCTCGCGGCGGCCGTGCCGAACGAGGAGTTGTACGGCTACGTGGCAGCTGCGGGACTGCCACTCGGATACGCGCCGCCTGTCAGGGGAGCCAGCGCATGACCGCGTGTTTCTCGCTGGCGCATCTGACCATGCTCAGCCTGTCACCCCCGGAGCTCATCGAGGTCGCGGCACGCGCGGGGTACCAGTTCGTCTCCCTGCGACCCATTCCCGTGGGCGCGCCCAATGAACCCCTGCACCCATTCGCCACCGACGCCGGCCTGCGCGCCCGCACCAGGGCGGCGCTGAATGCGACCGGCGTCGGCCTGCTGGACATTGAAGTCGCGCGCATCGTGAAGGAAGTTACACCGCGCAGTTATCTGCCGGCACTGGAAGTGGCAGCGGAACTCGGCGGCCGGCACGTCCTCAGCAGCGCATGGTGCGATGACAATGCCTACATCCGGGATTTTTTTGGTGAGCTGTGTGGTCTCGCGAACGCGTTCGGACTCACGGTGGATCTCGAGTTCGTGACCTGGTCAGGCGTCAGGACGCTCAACGAGGCGATCGATATCGTGCGAGACAGCCGCTGCGCCAATGCCGGCCTGGTCATCGACACGCTGCACTTTGATCGCTGCCACGCAGACCCGCGCAAGCTGGCGAGCCTGCCCCGCGAGTGGTTTCACTTTGCGCAGATCAACGATGCACCGGTGCGTTTCTCGAGTGAACGTGACGAGCTGATTCGCATCGGCCGTGCTGGCCGCCTGTATCTGGGCGAAGGCGGCATCGACATAGCCTCGATCCTCGCGCAGCTGCCGGCCGTTCCGCTTTCAATCGAGATCCCGAACCCGGAGAAGCTGTCGATCCTGGGGGCCGAGCAATACGCGCGCCTGTGCATCGAAACGGCGCGCAGCTATCTGGCGGCCAGCGCCTTTCGTCACGCGGTCTAGGAGCCGCGCACCGGTTCGAGGTAGCGCAGCACCGCTTCCACCAGCATCTTCTTGTGACGCGTGCGGATCTCGGCGTCGGACAGATCGCAATCAAAGATGGTGCCGAAAGTGAAGCGGTTGGAGACGCGAAACACGCAGAACGCGCTGATGAACAGGTGCACGTCGAGCGCACTCACGTCACTGCGGAAAACTCCCTCGCGTGAGCCGCGCTTCAGGATCGAGTCGAGGACGTGGATGACGCCGGCGTTGCGGCGCTTGATCGATGATAGCTTGGCAATATTCCGGCCGCGATGCACGTTCTCCACGGCCACCAGGCTGATGAAATGCGGATGGGTTTCGTCGTAGTCGAAAGTGATTTCGATAATCTTGCGAATGGCTTCGACGGGCGCTGCATCCTCAATTCCCTCCTGGGTGTCGAGTGAGCGGATCTCCGAGTAGGCCTTTTCGAGGACAGCGCGGTACAGGCCTTCCTTGCCCTTGAAGTAGTAGTAGATCATCCGCTTGGACGTGCGCGTGCGCTCTGCGATCGCGTCCACGCGCGCCCCGCTCAGGCCATGGTTGGCAAACTCCTCGGTGGCTACCGCGAGTATGTCGGCCTTGGAGCGCTCGGCGTCGTTGGCAAACTCTTCACCCCCGGCCCTGGCGGAGGTTTTCTTCTTGCGGCTCGCCATCCGAACTTCCTCTGGATCACACGGAGACTTTCGGCGGGGACACTACACCATCCGACGTCGCTGGAAAATCGCCCGTCCATAGTCAGATAGACTTGCGTCGCTCAGTCCTGCTGCCCGGACGGGTGCAACGGCGCGAGGTCCACACCGGGCGCGAGGTTCCGGAAACGCGACTGGGCTGCCAGGCGGATGGCGGTGTCGCGGGCACCATATCCGTCGTAATCACGGCGCTGAACCACTTCGAAGAAGAAGCGCTTGACGAAGGCGCGCGTGTACAGGTGCTGATAGGTGCCGCGCGCGTCTTCGTCATAGAGGATGTTGTGTTCAGCCAGGCGCGACAACACGGTGTCGTCAAGGCCATAACGAGCACCCAGGTCGTAGTAGTAATTCTCGGGGATGGGCAGCGCCTCCATGCCAAGCTCGCGCAGTTGCCGCGCGGTTGCCACGATGTCGTCAGTGCCGAAGGAGATGTGCTGCAGTCCGGCGCCACCATAGGCATGCAGGAAACGCCCCACCAGCGTCTGCGCTGCGGGTGAACTGTTGAGCAGAATTCGCAGGCGCCGATCCGCCGACTGGATCGCCTGGCTCTGCACCAGCCCCACGGGATCGGCGATCTCGGTGGCAGCGCTCTTGTCGACCTGGAAGAGCGTCAGGTAGTACAGGAGCCAGGAGAGCATTTCCTCGTATTGCATGGTCTGCGAGAAATGGTCGACACATTTCAGCCCGGCGTCGCGCACCGTGGGATCCGGCGGCAGCGCCGCGAACTCCTCGCGCCAGATCGACGGCGTTTCCCGCTCCGACATGAGATAAATCAGGCTTCCGCCGACCGCGCGCAGCGCCGGTATTTCGTATTCACCCGGCCCCACGGGTTGCGAAAAGCTCTGCACCTGCAACCGATGCGCACGTTCTAACGCCGCCGCGGGATCAGCCACGCGCAGGCCGATGGCACACACCGAGGCGCCATGCACGGTGCAGTAGGAATGCGCAAATCCTTCCGGCTCGCAGTTCACGACAATATTGATATCGCCCTGTCGCCAGCGCGTGACCGCCTTGCGCACGTGTCGGTGCGTGGGAGCAAACCCCAGGGTGCGCAACAGCTGGCCAAGCTGGCGCGCTTCGTCTTCGCCGGCGCCGAATTCGATGAATTCGACGCCGCTGCAGGCGATCCGCTGGTCGGGTCCGGCAACGGCGGCCGAACGCCGCTCCACCTGCTCGAGCAGATAGTCGAGTGAACGCATGCCATCGAGCGCAATCTCAGCCGTCGATCCGGCGCGAAATCGATCATTGAAGATCTCGAGTGACAACACGCCGTCGTAGCCGCGACGCCTCAGCGCGCTCACGAATTCCACCAGGGGCAAATCACCCTGGCCGGGCATGCAGCGAAAATGCCGGCTCCACGATTGCGCATCCATCGTGAGGCGCGGTGCATCGGCGATCTGAACGTGAAATACCCTCGACATATCGATGGCTTCGAGACTCTCGCAGGGGATGCCAGGCGCCAGAGAACTGAATGTATCGAGCGCCAGCCCCACGGCCGGGTGATTCACCTCGTGCACGATCTGCCACGCATCGCGGTGATCGCGCACGTGCCGCGCCCACGGCAGCGCCTCGAAGGCGACACGCACGCCGCGACGTGAGGCACGCTCGCCGAGCTCACGAAAGTCATCGACCATGCGCGCGCGGTCAGAGAGGGATTCCGGCGACACGTTCGAGCTGACCAACATCAGATCTGTCCCGAGATCGGCGATCACATCGAACTTGCGTTCGGCGCGATCGAAGACGCGGCTGCGCAGCGCCGCCGGCATGCCTTCGAAATCGCGAAAGGGCTGGAATGCGACGCAGGCGAGACCGAGGTCTCGCATCATGGCGCCGATCACCGCCGCCGGTTCTGGCGAACTCAGCAGGTCGTTTTCGAATACTTCGACGTGTTCGAACCCGGCGTCCGCGATGGCCCGAAGCTTGGTGCGCAGCGCACCATTGACAGAGATGCTGGCGATGCAGCGTTCCATCAAACTACCGTCCCTGTGGTTCCGCGGTGATTTCCACCCCTATTCCGATCGGGTCACGGACCAGGACCTGGCGGTGACCAAGCGTCGGTACCTGAGACATCTGGAATTCGATGCCGCGCGACTGCAATCTGTCGATGAAGGTATCGAGGCCTTCGCTTCGAAAAGAGACGTGATCCACGCCGGCATGTACGCCGCCACCATGATCCATGTCAGCTTCGACCAGGTGCACCAGGGGATGGTCGCCCGCATACAGCCAGTGACCGCGCGACCGGAATTCCGGGCGCCAGCCATCACTCAGGCCGATGACATCGCAATAGAATTCCTTCAGCTTTGCGATGTCATCGGCTGGTGCCCGGATGTTCACGTGATCGATCGCGCGGATGGACACTAGAAGCCCAGCTGAATTCCCAGGTAGTAATAGCGTCCCAGGATGTCGTAGGTACCCGGCTGCGTCTGGCCGATCGTGCCGCCGACAATGGGCGGTGCCTCGTCGGCGACATTGTTCACGCCACCGCGCACCAGGATGTTGTCGTTGAATTTATAGACCAGCGTGACGTCGAACAGGTCGTAGGCGTCAACTCCTGGCGCCGGACTCGCCGGGCGTGTGACCGACGTGATGTCGTTCATCTCCGGCAGATGCCGCCAACGCACGCCTCCTTCGAACTTGGGCAGTTTGTAGATCAGCGAGGTGAGCGACTTCCAGTCCGGCAGCGGAATACCGCCATTCTGCGTGCCATCGATCGTGCCCTCGAACTGCTGCCACGGCGAACCTTGCAGGAGCTGCACCTCGTATGTTTCGAGGAAGTTCGCGAGGATGTTGAAATCGAGGCTGCCGGGGCCAACCGGAATGCGCCAGTCGATTTCCGCATCGATACCGCTGGTGCGCAAGCCACCGAGGTTCAGATACGGAGCCGCTACGACGTCGATGCCACCGGTAGTTGGATTGCGCCGGATTGCCGCGCAGAACGGATTCGCAGGATCGTAGGTGGGATTGCTGCCGTCGAGGTTGTAGCACTTGTTCATCGCGGTGTTGCCGGCGATGGGCGCAATGACATTGTCGATGTCGATGTCGTAGTAGTCGACGGAGACCGAGAAATTGGAGAACAGGCCGCTGTCTGCTTCCCGCCGGTAAACCGCGCCGAAAGTCATGGTATTGGCTTCTTCGGGCGTCAGGTCTGAATTGCCGCTGTTGATCGCACCAATCGCAACCGTGGTGTATTGATAAGAGTCGACGATCTGGGATGGAACACCGGTGGCGACGCACAGATCTCGCACCGAGGTGCCACCGGCACCAGTGCGCGCCGTGGAACGCACGTCGCAGGGATCGCCCTGCCCGGGTGGCGAACCGATCTGCGCCTGCACGCCGATCTGGTTGTACAGTTCGCCGATGTTTGGCGCACGAATCGCGTGTTCATATCCACCGCGCAAGGTAAAGCCCTTGAACGGCTCCCACAGACCGTCGGCCTTGTAAGTCTCGGCCCGTCCGGAAAATTCGTAGTCCGACGAACGCACACCCAGGTTGAGTTCCAGGTTGTGCGCGAATGACTTGTCGCGCAACAGCGGCACCAGGAATTCAAGCGCCACTTCCTTGACCGACGTGGAGCCTTGCGCCGGGAAAGTCTGCAGCGTGCCGATGATGTCGCCGTTTTCGCGCGACGGATCCGGATCGAATTCGAACTCGTTGTCACGCTTGTCGAGAGTCAACGCGAAACGCAGATCTCCCGCGGGCATGGAGAACAGGCCGCCGGTCAGGCTGGCCTCGAAGATGGTTTGCGAGAGCTGCGTGTAGTCGTGCGTCTCCGACTCGATGTACTCGCGGCACTGGGCAGAGATGCCCATGGAATTGGCGAGGCCGAATGGGTTGTAGCCGCCTTCACAGATCGATGCGCCGCCATCCGGTGCGTACAACAGGTTGCGCATGCGCGAGTTCAGCAGAGCCTTGTCCTGCGTCTCCACCAGGTCGGTCGAGTCATAGGAACCATAGATGTCCCAGCGCCAGTCCTTGAAGGGCAGTTCACCCCGCAGGCCCACGATGTACTGTCCCACCGTGAAGTCGGATGGGAACTCACGAGTGTCCAGGGCCATGAACCGCTGGTTGAGAGTGAAATCGGCGCCAGGCTGCGGACGTGATGCGAGAACCGTCGCCAGGTCGGCCGGAATGAACGGGTTGGTCGCAGGCATCGTCGGAACCACGAACAGGGTCGGCGACCAGCCGACCTGGCCCGTGGCCGTCGTTTTTGTATAAAGAAACTGCCCGTAGGCAGTCAGGGCGTCGGTCACATCGAAATCGACTTTTCCGAAGAACGATTTGCGCTTGAGCGGATTGACCACGAACTCCTGGTAGGTCACCGGTTGGCGAACCGTGTCGCCGGTCGTGCTGAAGTATTCCGTCGTCGGCCCCTGGTAATTGAAGGCACCGATCTGACCGAACAGGGTTCCGTTGTCATTGAAACCCAGGCTGCGTGAGTTGAGCACCGAGCCAGCCGCGACACCGTAGTTGGCGAATACGTTGTTGACGACGGCCTGCTGTGGCAGGTTGGTCGGCGCGGGAACGTACGTTCCAGTACCAATGAACGACGACAGCACGCCCAACTGGTAGAACTCACGCTCTTTGCCAAACAACTCATCGCGATCCGTGAAACTCGCCGACATCAGCACGTTGCCACGCCCTTCGGCGATGGCGAATCCGCCGGTGAGTCCAACATCGAGCGTATCCGCACCGCCCTGGTCGCTGATGCCCGACCGGACGTCGAAATGCAGGCCACTGAAGTCGTGAAGGCTCTTGAAGTTCACGACGCCCGACATGGCGTCCGATCCGTAGACGGCCGAAGCGCCGCCGGTGATCGTTTCGACGCCTTCGAGAATGAATTGCGGAATCATGTTGACGTCGACCACCGCATTCGCATTTGAAAGCGGAAGTCGACGGCCATCGAGGAGCACGAGATTGCGAGTCTCACCCAGTCCACGCAGGTTCAGCGACGCGCGCCCGGCGAGTGCGACTGCGCCGACGGTGCTTTGCCCCTGACCCTGGACGAACTGTGGAAGCTGATTGAGCGCGTTTTCTATGTTGACCGTGCCGGTCTGCGCCAGCTCGTCCTTGCTCGTCGTGACCATGGGACTCGTCGAGGACAGGTCGGGCCGCGCGATGCGCGAGCCCGTGACCACGATCTCGCCCATTTCCGTCGCTTCTTCACCTGTCTGTGGGGCTGTTTGCCCCAGGGCCGATGCGCTTGCGGTCGCGGCCAATAGCCAGGTCACCTTGGAAGCCACGGGCTTCTTGTTACTCATTACATCGCCCCCCGATTGATTGGTGTTCTCAGGCCCGCGCATGCCGGGCGTCGATGCGTTCGTCTTTCGACGAGTGTACGAACCAGTACGTGGGTGTCAAGCATGCAGGGACTGAACCTGCGCGGAAACGCTTGGTAGCGCGCACATTATTGACATGTACGAAACGGTGCGTGTACCGTCGCGACGGATGTGAACCGGGGACTGCCGAGGGTTTGCTGCGCTCCAAATATTTGCCACGGCGCTGCCGTCGTCTCGCGCCAGACAGGCCGCGACATCCGGAAAGCACACTTATCTAGCTACCCGCTGCGGGACAGGGCTCCGGCGCTGCCTGGCCGGACGCGGCGGCCACCTCGATGACGCTCAGCCTGGCGTGATCACGCGCGCGGTATCGGCAACCAGGAATTCCAACAGTTCGCGGGCACGGTGGTACCTGAGCAGCGGCGCACCCTGTCCCGACCACAAGGAGCTCATGTCCGTCCGCCCGGCAGCGAGCGCCGCGCCCCGCAGATGCGCCATGAACCAGCTATGCACGGGATAAGGTGGATAGTCGGGATGCCTGGCGTGCATGGCGTCGATGAAGCCACTGTGAATACTGCGCGCCAGGCGACCGGTAAACGCGCGAGTCAGCGTCGTACGACGTGCGTCGGCACTGAACAGTTTCTCGCGGTGCAAGGGCGGCGCGTTGGATTCCTCGCAGGCCAGGAAGGCGGTACCGATCTGCACGGCGCTCGCGCCCAGCCTGAGTGCGGCGGCGATCCCGCGGCCATCGGCAATACCTCCCGCGGCGATCACCGGAACCCTGACTGCGTCGACGACCTGCGGTACCAGCGCCAGCGTACCGGTGAGGCAGTCCTCCGGTTCACCCAGGAACGAGACGCGGTGGCCGCCGGCTTCGAAACCGGTGGCCACGATGGCATCTACGCCTGCGTTGTCGAGTAGTTTGGCCTCCGCGGCCGTGGTGGCGGTTCCGACGGTGACGATGCCGGTGCTGCGGCAGCGATCGAGCACGCTGGCGGTCGGCACGCCAAAGACGAAACTGAAAACTGGCGGTTTGATCTCCAGCACTGCCTCCATCTGTTCATCGAATCGCGGACCAAAGCGCGCCGGCCGCGCTGGCAGCGGTACACGCAGCTCTTCGAAGTATGGACGCAACAAATCACATTCCGCGCGCCACGCCTCGTCACTCAATTGCGGATCGTCGCTGTCGCCGAGCGGTATCCACAGGTTCAGGGCGAAGGCGCGACTGGAACGTGCGCGAATCTCGGCGGCCACCATGCGTATGCCCGCGCCGTCCAGGTTGTGCGCACCAAACGATCCGAGACCGCCGCCTTCATTCACGGCCACGACCAGGTCCACTGCCGACAGACCGCCGCCGAAGGGTCCTTGCACGATGGGCGCGGCGAGAGCGAGCCGCTGCGTCACTGCTGTTTCGTTCCACATGCGGCAGAGCGTAAGCTCGAACGCTCCAGTTGATAAGTACGCACCTTTTGGTAACCACCCATGCCGCCGAAAACCAAGTCGTCCCGGGCAAACGTCTACAATCGCGACTGCCCATCGCAGAGCATCCTCGCGCTGATTGGCAGCAAGTGGTCGATCCTGTTGCTGTGTTCTCTGCGCTCCGGGCCGCGCCGCACACACGAACTCAAGCGCCGACTGGAGGGGGTGTCCGCCAAGATGCTCACGCAGACGCTGCGGGAGCTCGAGCGACACGGCATCGTACGCCGCAGGGATTTCGGCGAAGTGCCGCCGCGGGTCGAATACGATCTCACTACGCTGGGGCGCTCGCTCGCCGGGCTCGTGATCAATATCGAGGAATGGGTGACTGCCAACTACGCCCGCATGACGGGCGTGGTGCGCAGCTACGACGCGACTGTGGACGCGCGTTGAAACTGGAACGACGCCTTCAGGCAGTTGCGATTCGGCGCGTTCCCTCGATTTTCCACGCGATGGGATCGCCGTTCGGCTCGCGAAGCACGGAAACCGGCGCCAGTTGGCATATTCCGCTCAGTGGCGCGAAGCCCTTCGTCGAGTTCCGCCGAAGCGACGCAACTCGAGTTCAGCGAATCGGCGAGGCAACGCTCAGGCGCGAGCGCGTCTTCGATCCCATTCCAGATCGCGACCCGCTCCCGTTGCGTGCATGCCAGTCGCGACGGCACTGCTCGCGCGAGTTCGACCATCAGCGAGTCGTGGGGATGTCTTTCTGTTTCGTTTCCCTGTATCGAGCCACGTCAGGACGCGAATCTTGCCGACGTCCTGGTCCGGATATCGTCCGCGCTTACCCCCGGCGCCAGTTCGAGTAGTTTGAATGGCGACTTGCGATCTGGCCGCTCGAATACCGCCAGGTCCGTGATGAGCATGTCGACACAATTGGCGCCGGTAAGCGGCAGCTCGCAGCGTGGCTTGAACTTCGGCGAGCCATCCTTGCTGTTGTGCTCCATGACCACCACGACGCGGCGCACGCCGGCGACCAGGTCCATGGCACCGCCCATGCCCTTGACCATCTTGCCCGGCACCATCCAGTTGGCGAGGTCGCCGTTTTCAGCGACTTCGAGCGCGCCGAGCACGGAGAGGTTGATGTGACCGCCGCGGATCATGCCGAAGCTGTCCGACGACGAGAAAAACGACGAGGTCGCAAGTTCGGTGATGGTCTGCTTGCCGGCATTGATGAGATCCGGGTCTTCCTCACCGTCATAGGGGAACGGCCCCATGCCGAGCATGCCGTTCTCCGATTGCAGCACGACATTCATCCCGGCCGGAATGTAGTTTGCCACCAGCGTCGGGATGCCGATCCCGAGGTTCACGTAGTAGCCGTCGCGCAGCTCCAGGGCGGCGCGCCTCGCGAGATCTTCGCGCGTCCACGGCATCAGCCGGCACTCCTCTTGCGTACCGTGCGCTGCTCGATCCTCTTTTGATACTGGCTCCCCTGGAAGATACGCTGCACGAAGATCCCGGGCGTATGTACCTGGTCGGGATCAAGAGTCCCCGGCTCGACCAGCTGTTCGACTTCGGCCACCGTGACTTGCCCGGCGGTGGCCATCATCGGATTGAAGTTGCGCGCAGTCTTGCGATAGACGAGGTTGCCCTCGGTGTCGCCCTTCCATGCCTTGACGATGGACAGGTCTGCCGTGAGCCCGGTCTCGAGGACGTAGGTATCGCCATCGACGACGCGCGTTTCCTTGCCCTCGGCCACCACGGTGCCGGCGCCGGTGCGCGTGTAGAAGCCATAGATGCCGGCGCCGCCGGCACGGATGCGCTCCGCCAGGGTGCCCTGCGGGTTGAATTCGAGCTCGAGCTCCTTTGCGAGAAACTGCCGCTCGAACTCGCGGTTCTCGCCGACGTAGGACGAGACCATCTTCCGGATCTGCCGGGTCTCCAGCAGCAGCCCAAGTCCGAAACCGTCTACGCCCGCGTTGTTGGAAATCACCGTGAGGTCGTGCACACCCGAGTCGCGCAGCGCCAGGATGAGATTTTCCGGGATGCCGCACAGACCAAAGCCGCCGGACATGACCGTCATGCCATCGCGAGTCAGTCCCTCGAGTGCGGACTTTGCGTCCGCAAACACCTTGGTGCGCGCCCTGTCAGCGGGCATCGGGCTGCCTGGACGGATGGGCTGCGGCGAACGCCGACATGCGGGTGCAGTTTTCCCAGATCAGCGCAAGACGCGGATAGTGCGTGGGATCGACGCCGAAGCGCTCCGCGGCAAACATCTGCGGCACGAGGCAGCAGTCAGCCATCGTCGGCGTATCACCGTGGCAGAACTTGCCGGACAGGTGGTCGTGCTCGAGGTGCGCATTGAACGCATCCAGACCCCGCGTGATCCACTCGCGTAGCCAGGTGGACGCGGCGGCGTCGTCCAGCTTGAGCGTTTCACGCAGGTATTTCATCGTGCTGGTGTTCTGCAAGGGCTGAATGTCGCAGGCGATGACCTGCGAAAGCATGCGCACACGTGCGCGTGCTTCCGGGTCGCGCGGCAACAGCGCCGGCTGGTGATACATCTCGTCGAGGTATTCAATGATAGCCAGCGATTGCGTGAACCGTTGCCCGTCGTGAACCAGCGTTGGCACCCGCGCCTGGGGATTGATTGAACGATACCCGGGCTGCCACTGATCTCCGCCCGCGTGCATCAGGTCGACGCCGTGGTAGACGTATGGCAATGACTTGAGGTTGAGCGCGATGCGCACACGGTAGGAGGCCGAGCTCCTCCAGTAGCTGTAAAGCTCGAGGCTCAAATTACACCTCGGCGAATCTGGTCGAGTTCAATGGACTCGAACAAGGCCTTGAAATTTCCCTCGCCGAAACCTTCGTTGCCCTTGCGCTGGATGATCTCGAAGAAGATCGGGCCAATCACGTTGGCGGTGAAAATCTGCAGCAGCACGCCCTCCGCGGTCGCGCCATTGCCGTCGATGAGGATGCGGCGACTGCGCAGCTCCTCGACATTCTCGCGATGGCCGGAGACGCGCGCGCCGATGCCCTCGTAATAAGTCTCGGGGGTATCCTGGAACGCGACGCCGCGGCCGCGCAACACGTCCACCGTGCGATAGATGTCATCGGTAGCAAGCGCGATGTGCTGGATGCCCTCGCCGCGGTATTCGCGCAGGTATTCCTCGATCTGCGACTTGTCGTCCTGCGATTCATTGATCGGTATGCGGATCTTGCCGCAGGGACTGGTCAACGCGCGTGAGAACAACCCGGTTTTCTTGCCTTCGATGTCGAAGTAGCGGATCTCGCGGAAATTGAACAGGCGCTCGTAGAACCCACACCACTTGTCCATGTTGCCGCGATGCACGTTGTGCGTCAGGTGATCGATGCAGGTGAGCCCGGCGCGCTCCAGCGGCTGCACGTCCACCGGCTTGAAATCGACGTCGTAGATCGAGCGATCGCCGTAGCGGTCCACGAAATAGATCAGCGACCCGCCGATGCCGACGATGGCGGGGATATTGAGCTCCATCGGCCCGACCTGCGAGCGGTGCGGCTCCGCCCCGAGCTGGACGGCGCGCTCGAAGGCCGCGGCCGCATCCTTGACGCGAAACGCCATGGCGCACACCGACGGCCCGTGCGCCTGGGCGAAGCGCTGCCCGAAAGAGCCCGTCTCGGCATTGATGACGAAATTGATGTCTCCCTGCGAATGCAGAGTGACGTTCTTGCTGCGATGCCGGGCGACCACCGGAAAGCCGAGTCGCTCGAACAGGCTGCGCAGCAGCAGGGGATCTGGCGCGGTGTATTCGACGAATTCGAATCCGTCCGTGCCCATTGGATTCTGGTCAGCCATCACTGGCCTCCGGCCCGAAATTGATTTAGTTTCAATTGTAACCAATGGCACGTCCCCCGAAACTGCATCTCGAGAAATTTCTGCCATATCGGCTGTCGGTCTTGTCCAATACCGTCAGTTCGGCGATCGCGGCGGCCTACTTCATGAACTTCGGGCTTTCAATTCCGGAATGGCGCGTCATGGCCGTGCTGGCGGCAAATCCCGGTCTTTCTGCCGCCGAAGTCACGGCACGCACGGCCATGGACAAGGTGGCGGTGAGCCGGGCCGTGGCCGCGCTGCAATCCGCCGGGCGGCTGCACCGCACAACCGCGCCCGCCGATCGGCGCCGCACGCACCTGGAGCTCACGCGCTCCGGCATGCGCGTCTATGGCCAGGTCGTTCCCATGGCGCTCGAATACGAGCGCCACCTGGTCGCGCCGCTCTCGCGACGCGACCTCGCTACTCTCGATCGCCTGGTGCGCGTCCTGCTGGGGCGAGCCGTGGAGCTCGGCCCGGCGCACGCGGACTGATCGCGCGTGTCCGCATGTATAATCGCGCGCCCTTTGACTGAGTAATCGCATGCTCGGCAAGATACCCGCCGCCCGACTCGCGCTCATCGAGAAGATAGTCCGGAACACTCCGCGCAATCTTCCAAAGTCCACCCGCGGACTGGCCCGGGATTTCCTGCGCGCCTTCTTCCGCGGCGTTGCCGAGGAGGATCTGCGCGCGCACCACAGCGCGGATCTCGCAGCCGCGGCGCTCGCCCATCTGGAACTTGGCCGCGTACGCGGCAAAGGCCGTGTGTGCGTGGAGCTCGCACCGCCGCTCGATCCGGCCAGCACTTCTCAACGCGCCGTGGTTCGCCTGGTGGCCCCCGACATGCCCTTCCTGGTCGAGTCGGTCGGCATCGTCTTCAACCAGCTGAACATCGCGATGCATCTCATCGTGCATCCGGTGCTCAACGTGCGCCGCGATGCGCGCGGCCGGCTGCTTTCGGTGAGCAACGATGCCCGCGGCACGCAATCCGAATCCTGGCAGCTGGTCGAGATCGATCGTCCGCGCGACGAGGCGGAGGCCCGCGAACTGCTGCGCCGCGTGCACACGGCCCTGGAAGACGTGCGCAAGGCCGTCACGGATTTCCGGCGCATGCTCGAACGCGTCCGCGCCGTCGCGCACGACCTCGAGCGTGCGCGTCTGCCCATGCCGAGGTCGCACGCCGACGAGGCGCGAGCCCTCCTGAGCTGGATGCACGACGGCCATTTCGTGTTCCTCGGCTATCGTTATTACCACCTCAAGCGTGGCCGGGCGCGCGATGCGCTGGTGCGCGATCCGGACAGCGGGCTCGGCATCCTGCGCGCGTCGACACGCCGCAAGCCGCCCGCCCCCATCCTGCTCACGGGCCAGGTGCGTGCCAAGGCGCGAGAGCCGGATCTGCTGATCCTGACCAAGGCGAACTCCATCTCGACGGTGCATCGCGCGAGTTACCTGGACTATGTCGGCGTCAAGGCATTCAATGCAGCCGGCAACGTCATCGGTGAGCATCGCTTCATCGGGCTGTGGACTTCGAGCGCCTATCATTCACCGCCCGGCGAGATCCCACTGCTGCGCCGCAAGCTCGAGGCGGTCATCGAACACTTCGGCCTGCCGCCGCAGAGCCACGACGCCAAGGCGGTGGTCAATGTCATCGAGACCTTTCCGCGCGACGAGCTGTTCCAGATGTCCGCCGCGGAACTCATTCCCATCGTCCGCGGCATCGTCAACCTGTACGAACGCCGTCGCGCACGCCTGTTCGTGCGCCGCGACAGTTACGGCCGCTTCTATTCCTGCCTGGTCTTCGTGCCGCGCGACCGCTACAACACCGAGGTACGCGAACGTATCGAGCGCATCGTGAAGCGGCGCTTCGGCGGTACCGACGTCGAGGCGCAGGTGCAGATTTCCGATTCCGCACTGGCACGCCTGCACATGCTGGTGCGCACTCCGCAGGGCATGCCGCTGGTCGACGACTTCGATTCGATCGAGGCGGAGATCGCGGCAGCCGCCGAAACCTGGGAAGACCGCCTGCTGCAGACCTTGCTCTCGCGTGGCATGGCGCGTGATGCCGTCGAACTCGCGAATCGATATTCAAAATTGTTTCCGGCGGCCTATCGCGACGAGGTCGAGCCTGCGCAGGCACTCGAGGACATCGCCGACCTCGAAGCGCTCGCGGCCAATCCAGCCGTTCCGCAGCTCAACCTGCGTCCCAAGGCCAGCGGCCCGGCCAATCACGTGCACCTGCGCATATTGCGTTCGGGCGGCCTGATTCCGATTTCCGACATCCTGCCCATGCTCGAAAACTTCGGGCTGCGGGTGCTCGAGGAACACAACTGGACCATCTCCGATGGCATTGCCGGGATTGTGATCCAGATGTTCGTACT
>Ga0157375_10002433_pt1 | contig 16128 bp, 16 predicted proteins | sample M35metaG_FD_115311 | JGI IMG/M metagenome (GOLD analysis project Ga0157375, IMG submission 115311) | Miscanthus rhizosphere microbial communities from Kellogg Biological Station, Michigan, USA - M3-5 metaG | ecosystem: Host-associated > Plants > Roots > Rhizosphere > Soil | place: USA: Michigan...
AGCGGCGGGCGCGGCGATCGTCCTGCTCGGGCTCTTGGCGATCGGCGTCCTCGTCCTCGTCATCGTCCTGGGCGGCATCACGGCGCAAGAAGGGGACATCTCGACTCATGCGAAAGCGGCCGCCGACAAGGCCCAAGGGTGGCTGAATAGTGTCGGCGTCGACGAGTCAGGCTCCTCGAGCGCGAAATCGGAGGTCGAGTCGGACATCCCCAAGATCATCGCGACGCTGACAAAAGGGGTCATCGGGGGAATCGCAGGCCTTGCGTCGCTCGCTTTCGCTCTTTCCTTCCTGCTGTTGAGCGTCTTTTTCCTGTTGAAGGACGGTCCGTCGATGCGCGCGTGGGTCGACCGGCACCTCGGGCTGCCGCTGCCCGTGGCGCAAACCGTGACGGGAGGCGTGATCGGGTCGCTGCGCGGCTATTTCCGAGGCGTAACCCTCGTCGCCGCATTCAACGGGATCGTCGTGACAGTCGGCGCGCTGATTCTCGGAGTGCCGCTCGCCGGAACCATCGGCGTCGTCACGCTGATCACGGCGTACATCCCTTACATCGGGGCGTTCGTCGCCGGCGCGTTTGCAGTTGTGATCGCGCTCGGCGCAAACGGCACGACGACGGCGTTGATCATGCTCGTGATCGTGTTGCTCGCGAACGGTTTGCTTCAGAACCTCGTCCAGCCGTTCGCGATGGGGGCGGCGCTCGACCTCCACCCCCTCGCTGTGCTCGTGCTCACGATCGGGGCGGGTTGCGTCTTCGGCATGGTCGGTCTCATTCTTGCCGCGCCTTTGACCTCTGCCGCCGTTCACATCATGCGCGACCTCGCGCGCGCCCGGGCGACGGCACAGAGCGAGGCGGCCGCGCGAGAAGGCGTTGGTGCGGACGCCGCGCCTTCACCGGCCGGCTAATCGCGAGCCGTGGCCCGCGTAAGCGTTTACGTGCTCATTCGAGCGCGGCGGCGTCGCCTGCGCCCGTCAGCCGCTCAACTCTTTAACTGTGCTTCTCGTTGGACGATGTTCCGGACGACCTCGACGCCGGCGATCAGGAGAACGAGCGTGACGAGCGAGGCCACCCAGCCGCGGGCGAAGAGGGGGGCGATGAGACCAAGGATGAGCACAAAGCCCACAACGATGCCGTAAGCCGCCCAGCGGTTCTCCAGGGTGGGCTGCGCAGCGCGTCGTGCCCGGACGGCGAGACGCGTGTCACCGACGAACCAAACTCCGACCAGCAAGATGAGACCAAGGGTGATCCACACCCAGGCACGGTCGGCGAGAGTCTGCGTCAGAATGTTCCACGCGTTTTGTACCGCCGGCTTGACGCTGTCGTCCCTCGCGAGTCGGTCGACGAGATAGCCGCCCGTGGCCCTGCGCACGGCCAGCATCAGGAGCCCGACGGCGAACACTCCGATCGCCAGCGCGCGGAGCTCGATTCTTCGACGCCCTCGACCCAGCCAGATCGCAAGCGCCGCGACAGCCAGTGCAACAAGCCACATCCAGTCGGCGACCGCGCGCAGAATCCGAGTGGCCGTCTGGGCCGTATCCAGTTGGCTCGATTCGATAATCGTGATCTTCCCAGCCGAGTCAGGAAGCTTTTCGGCCACCCGACCGATCACGGCCACCTGGTCGCCGATCTGGATGATGATCGGACGGAGATCGAGGACGACGTTTCCGCCTTCGGTCTGGAACTTCGTCTTGTCGTCCAACAGGCGCACCAGTTGGCGCTGCGTCGCAGTCGTCGTCGCCACCCAAGCACTCTGGACACGCGGCCGTTCGAGCGCCGTGACAGCCACCCGATCCGCGCCCGAGCGCGAAAGACCGGCCAGAACGGGAGCCAACCCTTTCTGTGCCGACGGCAGGCGAGCCGCGATCGCCGCCTCCACGTCGACGTTTGCGTACAACTGGTCGACCGCGGTGTTCGCAACCTGCTCCCGGATCGCGTCGTCCTCGATCATGTTTCGCGACACCGACTCGAACCCCGACGGGTCGAGCGCCGTGTGCGCCACCCAGTAGGCGTGCATCCCCACAAGCGCGAGCAGGATCGCCAGAACCGTCAGCGCACGAACGGCGACCACACGCTTCCGGGACAGCCCTCCGCGCTTCGGCGCTGCTGCGGTGTCAGCTATGACGCGCCTCGGCGGTCACGGACACACACGCAGACATGGTGGCACCTGCGGGTGGCTCGAGGGTCGAGGTGTGGCGGCTTTCAGCTTGCTCATCCAGTGGCAGCCTACGGCAACCGTTCGGATCACGATCATCCCCTTCGGGTGACTCACACAATGCGGAAAGCCAGTAGGTTTCGAGACCGTTCTCTCCAGACGCTCAGTCGGACGGGTCTGAGGAGCAACGATACGCTGCAAATCCAACCCATCACACGCGCTGGAGCGCAGACCCCAACAAGGGAGACGTCATGGAAGTCGGCCCCGTCGACGTATACATCATCGGTTTTCCCGGTAACAAGTTCACCGGGCGTATCGCCCCGGCGATCCTCGAGCTCGTGGAGAACGGCACGATCCGAGTGATCGATCTGCTCTTCGTGACGAAGGATGCAGACGGGGTCGTCACAACACTCGAGGCTGGGGACCTCGACGAGGAAGGCGCAGGCTTCCTGACCATCGACGTCCAGAAGCCCGGTGCCCTGGGCCCCGAGGATGCCGAGGAAGTCAGCGACGACCTCCCGTCCAACAGCTCGGCTCTCCTGATTGCATTCGAGAACACCTGGGCTGCCAAGGTGGCCGACGCCCTCGAGGCTGCGGACGCCGTGTTGATCGACTCGATCCGGATCCCCGCCGATGTCGTGGCGGCCGCGCTCGACTAAAGCACGCCCCTGTCCACTCAAGACTGAAAGGAACGACATGGGACTTCTACGTATGGCAGCCCGCACGGCCGTCGTCGCTGGAACCGCCACCGCCGTGTCCGGGCGCGTCCAGCGTCGGCAGGCCGCCAGGTATGACCAACAGGACGCGCAGGCCGCGGCGCAAGAGGCACCGCCGCCAGAGGCAGAGGACAGTGCGACCGCACAGCTCGAGAACCTGGCGAACCTTCACACCCAGGGCGTGCTCACCGATGAGGAGTTCGCGGCGGCCAAGGCCAAGATCCTCGGAATCTGATCGAACAACCCGCGAGCCGGTGAGAACCGTCGAGGCGTACTCGCGGCTGGCGGCGGTTTACGACGAGATCGTCATCGATCCCTGCCACGACCGCTGGGCGTCGTTCCTGCAGGAGCAGTGGCGTACGGACCCGGCGGGGGTTCGCCTCGTCCTCGATCTCTGCTGCGGCACAGGCCTGCTCGCAGGAGAGTTGACCGCGCGCGGGTACCGGGTCGTCGGCGTCGACGCATCCGAGTCCATGCTTGCTCTTGCGCGTGAGCGCCTCGGCCCCGAAGTGACGCTAAGCCGGATGACTCTCCCCGACCTTGCGGTCGAAGGAGTGTTCGACGCGGCGGTCTGCACGTTCGACGGCCTGAATTACCTCACTCCGAAGGAGTTGCGAGTGACGATGGCGGCGGTTGCTCCCCGCCTTCGGCCTGGCGGATGGTTCGTCTTCGACCTCCACACCGACCGGATGATGAGCTTCACGATTTCGAACCCGGACGTCGCAGGCGAATCGGCCGGCAATCACTTCGTGATCAGCAGTACCGTGGATCCGCGCGCGCGGACCTGCGACACGACGATCGAGGTAACGCGGCCCCGCGACGGCAACCCCTTTAGCGAACAGCACCGCCAGTACTTTCACTCGGATGAGGATGTCCGCGCCTCTCTCCGAGACGCGAACTTCGCTCTGAGCGCGGTGAGCCGGGAGTACACGCGCGAGCCGGTGGACGCGTCGACCCTACGGGCCACCTGGACCGCGCGGCGTCTACCGATCGGAGCTTCTGCCCAGACTTAGTTGGTAACGAGCCCCTTCCTGCTCGCTGACTCGGCAAACTCCGGGCTCGCCCTCCCCGGCTACGCGTAGGAGGATGATCGTGGGCAGCTCCGGCAGGAACGTCGGTCGAGGTGCGCTACTGGCACTGCCGTTGTTGTTGGGAGCGCTGGTCGTCGTTCTAGATCGCATAGATGCTGCCGGTCAGATCGGGCTCTTCCTGCTCGCCGGCTTGGCGCTGCTCCCTCTCTCCTGGCTGATCGGTGAAGCGACGGACAACCTCGCGCTCCACACCGGCCCAGGCGTCGGCGGTTTCTTGAACGCGACGTTCGGCAACGCGCCAGAGTTGATCATCGCCATCGTCGCCATCTCCGACGGCTTGACCGACATCGTGAGGGCATCGCTCGTGGGGTCGATCGCCGGAAATCTCCTGCTCGTTCTCGGCTTTACGCTGTTCCTCGGCCAGAGAGGCGGCATCGATCGCCCGTCGGCCTACACGTCTCTCGGAATGGTCGGTTTCGCGACACTGCTCTTCCTCGTCGTCGCGGTCCCTGGATTCCAGGGAGATCCCGACCGTCACTCGCTTGCACTGCTCTCGCTTCCGCTCGCGGTCCTCCTGCTAGTCGTCCGCGTGACGGTTACGCGTTACTCGCTACGGCGGCAACGACAGCTCTTTACGCCTCCCGAGCTCGAGAGCAAAGGTTGGCCTTTGCCGACCGCGATCCTGGTGCTCGGACTGGCGACGGTCGTGACCGCCTTCCTCACGGAGACGCTCGTCGGGACGCTGCAGGCCTTTGCAGACCGCGCCGATCTCTCAGAGTTCTTCGTCGCCGTCTTCATCGTGGCGATCATCGGCAACGCGACCGAACACGGAAGCGCGGTGCTGCTGGCGCGACGAGGACGAGTCAAGCTGGGAGTCGAGATCCCGCTCGCCTCGAGCGCCCAGATCGCCGGCCTGTTGATACCCCTGGTAGCGCTGATCTCGTGGGGCTTCGACCCGATGGCACTCAGCTTCCGCCCCATCGAACTCGTTGCTCTGGGGGGCGCAGCTGTTCTGCCGGCAATCGTTCTGCGAAACGGTGGAACGACTCGCGGCGGCGGGGCGATCCTTCTCGTGGCCTACACGGTTCTCGCAGTCGCGTTCTATTTCTCCGGCGACCGGTGACCCTGTGAACCTTCAGACGGGCATTGCGCTCCTGTTGGCGCTCGCGTCCACCGTACTGACGAATATCGCGTACCTGCGCGAGCACGATGCCGCCGCCGCGCTGCCGGCTCTCTCGTTGAGACGACCGCTTCACTCGGTGCAGGCGCTCTTGACAGATCGCAGCTGGCTGGTCGGTTTCGCGCTGGAGAGCGTTGGCTTCGCGCTCTACGTCGCTGCGCTGGCGCTCGCGCCGCTCACGCTCGTGCAAAGCGTCGCCGCGGGCGGAATCGGATTTCTCGCCTTCTTCTCCGCGCGGTTCAGCAAGCGCCGCCTCAGCGGACACGAGCTTGCAGGAGTCCTCGTGTCGATGCTGGGGTTGCTTGCGCTGGCGGTATCTCTGGCGGGCGGAAGCAGCGAGGGGACCGGCGGTTCCACGGTTGCGATCCTGCTCTGGCTCGGCGCGACCGCGGCAGCGGCGGTGGTCGCGCTCGCACTCGGGCGGACCTTCGGCGCACTTGCGGTAGCCGAAGGCGTCGCCGGCGGTCTGTTCTTCTCGATCGGCGACATCTCGGTCAAGGTCGCCACTCAGGGAGGCGCTCGCGCAGCCTTTGCGATCGGTGTGATCGTGGGCTACGCCCTCGGCACGTTGTTCCTGCAGTTCGGCTACCAGAAGGGCGGCGCGCTCACGGTCGCCGGCCTGGCGGTGCTGCTGACGAATGCGTTGCCGATTGCCGCAGGCAGCGTCGTGCTCGGAGAGGCTGTGCCGTCAGGGGTGTATGGCGGCATCCGTATCTTTGCGTTCGCGGCCGTCACGCTCGGCGCGATCCTGCTCGCCCGGCCCGAGGGCAAGGCGACGCAATCCGCAAACGCCGCTCAGCGGTCGCGGTAGTCCGGGGCCAGGAGCCCCTCGTACTCGGGGTGTTGCTCGATGTACTGCGCCATGAAGGGGCATAGCGGGACGACGTCGAGGCCTGCCTGACGTGCGTGCTCCAGAGCGCCGGCAGCGAGGCGGCTGCCGAAGCCGCGGCCCTCAGCCGACTCGTCCACTTCGGTGTGCGTGAACACGATGCGGCCGTTTCGACGCCGGTAGGCAGCGAGACCGATCAGGCGGCCTGCGAGCCGCAGCTCGTACCGGCTCTCCTCAGGATTGTCGACGACCTCGATCGGCAGCGCGTCAGGCACGAAAGCCGTTCTTCTTGTGCGAGCCATCGCAGAAGGGCTTGTTGGCCGAACCGCCGCAGCGGCAGAGCGCCGCCCGCTCACCCTCGTACAGAAGAACGCCGTCGGCGTCGACGATTCGCACGTCGCCGGTCGCGAGCAAGGGGCCATCTGCGGATGCGCGGAGCTCGAGTGGCTGTTCCGGTCTCGCCGTCGACGCACCGAGCCGGCGCGTTCTCAGGGCGCCTGAAGGACAGCCCGCGACCGCCGCCTCGATCTCGTCCGCCGTCGCGGCGTCGACCTTGACCCACGGCCGCCTGCTGTCGTCGAACACCTGCGGCAGCGCACGGACGCAGTTGTGGGAGTGGAAGCAGAGGCGCGGTTCCCACTCGACCACGATTTCGTCCGTGGCGTACTCCTTGGTCACGCTGTCCCGCTGCGAGCTCATCGCTCCCATGACGGTAGCGGTACAGGGGGAAGCTGGGAAGCGGGCGCGAACTGCTACCGAAGCGCGGGCGCTGCTGTGCTCCCGAGGTCGGCGTCGCGCGTGGTGAGCGCCGCATAGCGCCCGCCGGCAAGGGTCAGCTCCTCATGGCGTCCAGACTCCACGACGCGGCCGTGGTCGAGCACGATGATCTGGTCGGCGTCGCGGACTGTCGAGAGCCGGTGCGCGATCGCGATCGTCGTTCTTCCTTCCGAAAGCCGGTCGAGCGCATCCTGGACCAGGCGCTCGGTTTCGGTGTCGAGCGAGCTCGTCGCTTCGTCGAGCACGAGGATCGGCGGGTTGCGCAGGATCGTGCGCGCGATGGCGATCCGCTGCTTCTCGCCGCCCGAGAACCGATAGCCGCGTTCGCCGACGACCGTGTCGTAGCCGTCGGGCAGTGCAGCGATGACATGGTTGATGCGAGCGGCCTCGGCAGCCGCCTCGATCTCTTCGTCGGTCGCGTCGGGCTTGGCAAAGCGCAGATTCTCGCGCACCGACTCGTGGAAGAGGTAGGTCTCCTGCGAGACGACACCGACAAGATCGGAGAGAGCACGGAAGCTCAGGTCGCGGATGTCGACGCCACCGATCGTGATGCGGCCGCGGCTGACGTCGTACAGGCGGGCAGAGAGGTAACCGAGCGTCGTCTTTCCCGAGCCGGTCTCGCCGACGAGCGCGGTCGTCGTGCCCGCCACGACGGTGAACGACACGTTCTGGACAGTCCAGTCGTCGCCGTAGCGAAACCACACGTGATCGAAGACGACGTCCCCGGCCCGCCCGACGGCGAGGGCGTCCGGTTTCTCCTCGATGTCGATCGGCTGGTCGAGGTATTCGAAGATCCGGTCGAAAAGCGCCAGCGACGTCTGCACGTCTAGGCCGACGCCGAGCAGCGACCCGACCGGAAAGAAGAGCCGCGTCTGCAGCGTCGTGAAGGAGACGAGCAGCGGGACGGAGACCGCAGACGATCCGTGCGCAAGCGCAAGTCCGCCGAACCAGTAGACCGCGGCGGGCATGACCGCGAAGCTCGTCTGGATCAACGCCATCACCCAGCGTCCCGCCATTCGCTGACGAACCTCGAGATCCGCGAGGCGCAGAGAGTCGGACTCGAAGCGGTCGGCGAGCTCGTCGCCGCGCCCCATCGTCTTGCCCAGGAGGATCCCCGAGACCGAGAGCGACTCCTGCACGAGGCTGGAGATGTCGGCGAGCGTCTCCTGCGTCGTCTTCGCAATCCGGCGGCGCTCGTTCCCGACTCGGCGTGTGAGCAACACGAACACCGGGATCAGGGCAAACGCGAACAACGCCAGCTGCCAGCTCAGCAGCAGCATGCCGACCATCGTTGCCACGACAGTCGTGACGTTGGACGCAATCGACGTCGCCGTATTCGTGACGACGTTCTGCACACCACCGATGTCGTTCGAGATCCTCGACTGCACCTCGCCTGTCCGCGTCCGCGTGAAGAAGGCAAGCGACAGGCGCTGCAGGTGCCGGAAGACGGCAGCGCGAAGATCGTGCATCACCCGCTGGCCGACCTGATTGGAGAGCAGCGTCTGGACCACCCCGAGCATCCCGATCACGATCGCGATCGCGATCATCCCGCCGGCGTTGAGCGAAAGCGCTCTCGTGTCGTTTTGCTCGATTGCTTCGAGGACGTTCTTGAGCAGGAACGCCGGGATGACGCCGAGGCCGGCCGAAACGACGATCAGGACCAGGACTCCCCCGAGGCGCCGCTTATACGGCGAGAAGAGCCGACCGATGCGGTTCAGGTTCGCGCGGCGCACCTCAGGGTCGGCAGGACGCTCGGGCCGCGCATCAGAGGAGTGGAAGAACATGCCCATTGCCGTTCAGGGTACGTAGCAGCACAACCTCGTCGACTGTCGGCGACCACAGACCCTCTTCACTGCTCGTAGCGCTCGACGACCTCCGGGTCGCGGACACGCGCGGCGTCTGCTTCGTAGCCTGCCTCACGGAGCGCTCGACGCTGGCGAAGCAGATCCCAGGCCTGGTCGAGACCGACCTTGATCGACTCGAGCCGGCGGTGCTCGCTGTCGTTCAAGCCACCCTGCGCTCCGCGTTCGTACAGCTCGTGTTCCTCGGCAACGAGCTGCTCGATCTGGTTGTGGAGTTGCTCGTCCTCCATTATCGAACCTCCTGACTGTCCGTCCGCGATCGGGCGGCCGCGGAGTATGAGCCGGCTGCCGGCTCGGCTCGCTGAACTCCCGCAGCCGCATAGGCGTCGTCCTCGTCCAGGGTCTCGTGCTCGAGGAGTGCGGACGCAAGCGAGTCGAGCTTGTTCCGGTTCTGCTGTAGGAGCGCGACGACCTGTTGGTGCGATTCGTCGACTATACGGCGCACTTCACTGTCGACGAGTCTCTGTGTATCCGGCGAGACCTCTGCTGCGCCCGGCAGCAAAGGGCCTATTCCATCGCGCTGGATCACGGCGACCGGGCCGATCGCTGCGCTCATGCCCCAGCGGCCGACCATCTGGCGCGCGATCTCGGTGAGCTGTTGGATGTCCGACTCCGCGCCGGTGCTGATCTCCTCGAACACGATCTCCTCCGCGGCCCGACCGCCGAGCGCGACGTTGATTCGGGCACGCACCTCGGGCTCGCGATAGTTGAAGCGGTCGGACTCCGGAGCCGCGAACGTGACGCCGAGCGCCATCCCGCGAGGAATAATCGAGACCTTGCGCACCGGATCGGCGCCTTCGGTGAGCATGCCGACGACCGCGTGGCCGGCTTCGTGGTACGCGGTCCGGCGACGGTCCTCAAGGCTGATCATCACCTGGCGGTCGGCGCCGAGCACGATCCGCTCGAGCGCGTCGGTGAAGTCTGATTCGTCGACGACGTCATGGGTGCGACGGGCCGCAAGGAGCGCAGCCTCGTTGACGAGATTCGCGAGATCCGCCCCGACCATGCCTGGGGTCGTCGCCGCGACTCTCCCCAGGTCTACGTCAGGCCCGAGCGGCACATGGCGCGTGTGGACGCGGAGGATCGCTTCCCTGCCGGCCCGGTCGGGAGGCTGCACCGCGATCCTGCGGTCGAAGCGCCCGGGTCTGAGCAGGGCCTGGTCGAGTACGTCGGGGCGATTGGTCGCACCGACGACGATCACGTTCGTGGACGAGTCGAAGCCGTCCATCTCGGTCAAGATCTGATTCAGGGTCTGCTCGCGTTCGTCGTTGCCACCGCTGAAGCCCGCGACTCCCGACGTGCGCGAACGGCCGATCGCGTCGAGCTCGTCGATGAAGACGATCGCCGGCGCCGACTCCTTCGCCTGCGTGAACAGGTCACGAACCCGCGATGCACCGACGCCGACGATGGCCTCGACGAACTCGGATGCTGCCATCGAGAAGAACGGGACCTCCGCCTCGCCCGCGACCGCTCGAGCCAGCAGCGTCTTGCCTGTTCCGGGCGGCCCGGAGAGAAGCACGCCGTGTGGGATGCGACCCCCGAGCTTGCGGTACTTGTCCGGATGCCGGAGGAAGTCGACGACCTCCGCGAGCTCAGCCTTCGCCTCCTCGATCCCTGCAACATCCGCGAACGTGACACGGTCGTCCGACGGTTGGTACCTGCGCGCCCGCGAGCGGCCGAAGGCGCCGAGAACGTTCTGAACGTTTCCTGCGCGGCGCATCAGCCAGAAGAGTAGGAAGATGAAGAGGAGCGTCGGCCCGAACCCGAGCAACAGGTTCTGCCACCACGGGCCTCCCGTGTCCAGCGCTTGGGCGTTCACGACGACGCGCTTCCTTTGGAGCAGCTCCGTCAGCGCGTTGTTGTTGGCGAAGGCAGGGATCTCGGTTCGGAAACGCGTCGTCGGCTTGTTGCCGGCGTACTGCTGCTTCCGCGTGAAGGTCCCTTGAATCGCCGTGCCCTTGGAAGTGATCTCCTTCACATGGCCGGCGCTCACCTGTGCCAGGAAGTACGGGCTGTAGGGCACACGGACACGGGCCGACGGCTGCGTCGCCCGCGAGCCGAGATAGAAGTTGACGAGCAGTAGCGCGATTCCGAACAGGATCCAACCACGGCTGGGGCGAAACCCCGGGAAGCGCGGCGGCGGCGGCGGCCCGCGCGGCGCCGCCGGATCGGTGCGCTGATCTTCGCGAGCTGTGCTCACGACCTTTGCCTGGGTACGGCTAGGACTTCATGCGGGTGGCGACGTTGTACTTCGTCACCGAGGTGCGCTTCCCCGGCGTGTCGGCCGCCGGCATCGCGCTCAGTATCTTGTCGCCGGTCTGGTAGTCCTCTTCCGTTTCGAAGAAGACGATCGCGAGCGACGTGCTTGTCTCAGGGTCGTGAAGCACGACAACCTCCGCCGACGGGAATCCCTCAGGCGGCTGCCCGTCTTGCATCTCGCGGTCCATCTCCTCCATGCGCTTCTGATCGACTCCTTCGAAGCTCACGACGCGTGCGAGTGCCATACCAACCTCCCTGTCGATTGAGTTGAACCTTACGCCTCCGCTGCGGCTCGCTCCAGCTCGGCGATGTCGATCTTCCTCATCTTCAGCATCGCCGCCATAACGCGCTGCGCTTTCTCCTGGTCCGGATCGCCGAGCAGCCTGGGCAGGGCAGTGGGGACGATCTGCCAGGACAAGCCGAAGCGGTCCTTGAGCCAGCCGCAAGGGCCCTCTTCGCCGCCCTCGGAGAGCTTGCTCCAGAACATGTCGACCTCGTCCTGCGTCTCACAGCTCACCTGGAACGAGATTGCCTCGCTGAACTTGAACTCGGGCCCGCCGTTCAGGGCCAGGAACTTCTGTCCGCCCAGCTCGAAGTCGACGGTCATCACCGTGCCGGCGTCCCTCGGCCCGGCTTCGCCGTAGCGGGAGATGTTGAGAATCTTCGAGTTCGGGAACACAGACGTGTACAGCTTCGCCGCGTCTTCTCCTTCGGTGTCGAACCACAGGCATGGAGTGATCTCGTTCATGGCTTCGTCCTCTCTGTAGGTGGCTGTCTCCCATCAGACGATCCGACAGTGGGAAACTCATCGGCGATCAGCCCTCGAGGGCGGCCCCGAATCCAGACCCACGCAGGAAGGAGAGCTGGAAGATCAGAAAGCCCAGTATGGGAACGAGCGCGGCGATCACCATCGATGCGAGCAGGACGCCGAGTTGCGTTCGGGCCTGCATGGCAGGAGCCCTACCGAGAGGGGGCGCCGACGTGGCGTCGTCGAGGCTATGGCCCGCACCGGCCGCGATCATCAGGGGGCGCCGGTTGGGCGCCCCCTGACTTCTTACGTGCTGCCTGTGGCCGTTAGAGGCCGAGCAGGTTGTTCAGGATCCCGGCGAGGCCGCCACCTCCGCCGTTCAAGGCATTGGCGAGCCCGCACAGGAGATTGCCGAGCAGCTGTCCGTTCCCGGTCTGCCCGGTGATCGTGAGATGCACCTGATTCAGGTCGACGACCAGTCCGAGCAGGTCGAGATGGAGCGGCCCAAGCGTCAGGTCAAGGATGCTGCAGCTCCCCGTAGCGGCAGCGCCCCCGACCGGGGTGCTGATCGCCTGGTTCGTGACCGACCCGATCACGGTGCCGGCGGCGTTGGTGAGCGTGCCGGTGAGATTGCCGACGAGCGTCAAGACACCGCCCTGGTTGACGAACTGGACGTTCGAGAGCGTCCCGGTGAACGTTCCACCTGTTGCGGTGGTTCCGGTGAGGTTGCCGAGCGTTGCGGTCGGCGACGTCGCCGAGGACACCGGGGCGGCGACCAGGACGCTGATGCAAGTTGCGGCGATCGCCGCGAAGAGAGCCAGTTGTTTCTTCAAGAGATTCACCCCTTTTGTCGGTGCTAGGAATACGACTTCCAAGTCGTATCCCGGCTTTCCGGCTTCAAACATATAAAGCTCGTGCGTTTCAGCACTTCGCCTGGCGCAGCTCGGCGTTGCTGCAAGTCGTCCCGCCTGAGCCGACGTAATCCGAATCGCGGCGAGATGCGCCCATGATTCGATCCCGCACAACGGCAGGAAGCTGTACTACCAGCATTTCGCAATGACCCCTCGGGTTCGCAGGACTGGCGTTTCAGGGCTCGTTCTCGTCTCTAGACTTCGGCGATGAGCGAGGTCACGCACGAGAGCACTGCGACGTCCCCCAAGCCGGAGTCGTGGTCGCCCTCGTCCTGGCGTGCGTACCCGGCGCTTCACCAGCCCGAATGGCCTGACCCCGAAAGAGCCGAGGCTGCCCGCTCCCGCCTCGCCGGGCTCCCGCCGCTCGTCTTCGCCGGCGAGGCGCGGCAACTGCGCGACGCGCTCGCCCAGGTTGCCGCCGGGCGCGCGTTCGTCCTCCAAGCCGGGGACTGCGCCGAGTCCTTCCACGAATTTTCGGCGCCCCTCATCCGCGACAAGCTCAAGATTCTGCTGCAAATGGCGGCAGTTCTGACCTACGGCGGGATGCTTCCCGTCATCAAGGTCGGCCGAATCGCCGGGCAGTTCGCCAAAGCCCGCTCCTCGCCGACGGAGAACGCGGGCGGAGTGGATCTCACTTCGTTCCGGGGCCACATGATCCACGACGAGGCCCGGACACTTGAAGCCCGCACCCCCGACCCCGATCGGATGCAGCAGGTCTACCACCAGTCCGCGGCGACGCTCAACCTGCTGCGCGCCTTCACAAAAGGCGGTTTCGCCGACCTCCAACAGGTGCACGCCTGGAACCAGGAGTTCGTGGCGAAATCACCCGAGGGTCGGCGCTACGAGGCGATCGCCTCCGAGATCGAGCGGGCCTTGCGCTTCATGGCGGCCTGCGGGATCGACCTGACATCCGCGCCCCAGCTCCACCAGATCGACTTCTGGACGAGCCACGAAGGGCTGGTCTTGGACTACGAGGAGGGTCTGACACGGCGCGACTCGCTGACCGGCGAGTGGTACGACTGCTCGGCGCACATGCTGTGGATCGGCGAGCGCACGCGCCAGCCGGACGGAGCGCACGCCGAATTCTTCTCCGGGGTGAACAACCCGATCGGCTGCAAGATCGGCCCCACCACGTCACCCGAGGACGTGCTCCTTCTCTGCGAGCGTCTGAATCCAGAGCGCATTCCGGGGCGGCTCACGCTCATCTCGCGCCTGGGTGCGGATCGCGTCTTCGAGCTGCTGCCGCCACTGCTGCGTGCCGTGCGCGAGTCCGGACATCCTGTGGCCTGGGTCTGCGACCCGATGCACGCGAACGTGTTCACGACGGACTCGGGGCTCAAGACGCGTCACCTCAACGCGGTGATGGGAGAGATCGAGGGCTTTTTCGCCGCGCACCGGCAAGAAGGCACCTGGCCGGGCGGAGTGCATCTCGAATTCACCGGCGAGGACGTGACCGAGTGTCTCGGCGGCTCCGAAGAGGTGCTGGAAGACGATCTGAACCTGCGCTACATGACGCTGTGCGACCCGAGGCTGAACGCGCGTCAGTCGCTCGATCTGGCTTTCCGCGTCGCCGAGCTCATGCGTCGCTACCCGACCCCTCGCTGAAACTTTCGCCGTGAGGTCGGACGCACGTGCGGAGGCGGACGCTCCGCTCCGCCGCGACGTTCGCCTGCTCGGGGACGTCCTGGGCAAGGTCCTCGTCGAGCAGGAAGGGGACGAGCTGCTCGAGGCGGAGGAGCGGATCCGGCTGCTTTCGCGCGATGCGCGCGAAACCGGCGACGCCGACACCGTCCGCGACGCGGTGCGGATGTTGGCACCGATCGATCAGGCCAACGTCCTCCGGGCGTTCGGTCTCTACTTCCAGCTGGTCAACATCGCAGAGCAGCATCACCGCCTGCGCCGCCGCCGGCAGTACGCCGCTGAGGATCAGCGAGCGCCGCGCGAGTCCCTGGCCGATGCATTCGAGCGGCTCAGCGACATCGATCCAAGTGAGCTCCGCACCCGCGTCTCGCGACTTTCACTGGAGCTCGTCCTGACCGCGCACCCGACCGAAGCAACGAGGCGGACGTATCTCCTCGCGCACGTGCGCGTGGCCACGCTGCTCGCTGCGCTCGATGCCGCCACATCTGCGCAGGAGGAAGCGCGCATCGAAAGCGAGCTGGGCGAGCAGATCACGATTCTCTGGCAGACGGACGAGGTTCGTCACGGACGGCCCCGGCTCACCGACGAGATCCGGCACGGGCTCTGGTTCTTCGAGAACAACCTGCCTGATGCAGCCGAACGCTTGCTCGCGGAGTATCGGGCGCACCTTCCGGACGCCCCGTCACCGCTTTCGTTCGGAACCTGGATCGGCGGCGACATGGACGGCAATCCAGCGGCCGGCGCAGAAACAATTCGCGAAGCGCTCGACCGTGCCCGTGAGCTTGCGCTCGGACGCTATCGCAGCGACGTGCGCGAGCTTGCGGTCGCACTCGCGATGCACCGCTCGCTCGTGGAGGTATCGCGCGAGCTGGACGAGTCGATCGCGCGCGACGAGCTCGAGTTGCCCGATTACGCAGGGACGATCGGGCGACGCAGCGAGCTCGAGCCGTATCGACGCAAGCTCTCGTTCATCTGGTGGCGACTCGGTAACGACGGGTATGACAGTCCTACCGAGCTGCTCGCAGATCTGCACGTGCTTGCGACTAGCCTCGAGGCCAACCGGGGCACACGCATCGCGACCGGGCGCCTGGCCGCGCTTCGAAGGCGGGTCGAGATCTTCGGGTTCCATCTCGCCAAGCTCGACGTGCGGTTCCATGCCGACGAGCTGCGGGAGCCCGGCGTGCGGGTGCGCGATGCGCTGGCAGCCGCGGCCGATGCGAGGAGACGTCACGGGCCGGCCGCGCTCGACACGGTGATCGTCTCCGGCACGACTTCCGCCGCCGACGTCCTCAGTGTCTTCGATCTCAGCGACGAGCCCCTGTCGGTCGTTCCCCTGTTCGAGACGATCTCGGACCTCGGCGCGGCGCCCCGCGTCGTCCGCGAGCTTCTCGCCGATCGGCGTTTCGCGCGACGTTTGGAGGAGCGCGACCGCCGCCTCGAGGTCATGGTCGGCTACTCCGACTCCGGCAAGGACGGTGGCTTCCTCGCCGCCCAGTGGGCGATCTATCGCGCGCAGGAGGAACTCGTCGAGGTCGCCCGTGAGGCCGACGTCGAGTTGACGATCTTCCACGGGCGCGGCGGCAGCCCCGGCCGCGGTGGCGGACCCACCTACGCTGCAATTCTCGCGCAGCCTCAGGGTCACCCGCCCGGCCGTTTGAAGCTGACCGAGCAGGGCGAGACGATCTCGTTCAAGTACGGCCTCCCGGGGCTTGCACACCGCAACCTCGAAGCGGCGCTCGCCGGGACACTCCTCGCAGGATTTCCGGAAGCATCGGCCCAGGCACCGACTCAGGAAGAGCGTGCGGTCATGGACGACCTTGCGCGCCTCGGCGAAGAGCGGTACCGCGCCTTCGTGTATGAGGAGCCGCTGTTCGTGGACTTCTTCCGCGCCTTCACCCCTGTCGACGAGCTCGCGCTCCTCGAGATCGGGTCGCGGCCCACACGTCGCCCCACGAGCGCAGACTTCCTCGGCTCGCTTCGCGCGATTCCCTGGGTCTTTGCGTGGACGCAGAACCGGACGATCCTG
>Ga0157375_10002441_pt1 | contig 16084 bp, 11 predicted proteins | sample M35metaG_FD_115311 | JGI IMG/M metagenome (GOLD analysis project Ga0157375, IMG submission 115311) | Miscanthus rhizosphere microbial communities from Kellogg Biological Station, Michigan, USA - M3-5 metaG | ecosystem: Host-associated > Plants > Roots > Rhizosphere > Soil | place: USA: Michigan...
AAAGCTTCCTGCACCAGTTGCTCCATACTGACGACGGTCCGGTGGGCTTCGCTCCGGCCTATTCTGGAAAAGGCTAGCAGATCGTCGATCAGATTGCCCATCCGCTTGGCGGATTCGAGAATCATGGTCACGTATCGCTGGTGCTTCTCGTTGAGCACCGGGGCCGCACTCTTCTTCAGGAGTTCGGTGAACCCAGCCATATGGCGAAGCGGGGCGCGAAGATCATGCGATATGGAATAGGCGAATGCTTCCAACTCCTTATTGCTGGCCTCAAGTTGCGAGCTTCGTTTACCAAGTTCTTCGTTGAGTTTGGTAATTTGTTGTTCCCATCGCTTACGCTCCGTAACATCGTTACTTGTTTCCAGGATGGCAACTGGCCGCTCCCGTTCGTCGCGCCGCAAGGACCATCTGCTGGCCACGATCACCTGGACCCCGTCGGCTTTCACCCGCTTGAGTCCGCCTTCCCAGCGCCCGGTTTGCAGCAACTCTGCGCGGATGTCCTCGAGTGGCACCGGGAAAACAGTCCGCAGAAGTTCATCTGAAGACTTACCAATCGCTCCTTCAGGAGTCCATCCGTACAACTCTTCGGCGCCCCGATTCCAGTAGGTGATGGCAAAATTCATATCCCGGACGAAGATCGAATCATGCGTCAAATTGAGCAAGCTAGCCTGCTGCGTTCGTTCCGCCACCTCGATTTCGAGCTTGTCGCGAGCTTGTCGCAGCCCTTCTTCGGCGCGGCGGCGAATGGTGCTGAACCACGTGACCAAGCTTGCAAATGTGGAGAAGATGGCAAAGTACGGAAGGTCGGAACCGGAGATGTATACTGAGTGAACGGGCTCTACAAAAAAATAATCGAAGGTCGCGCAAGAGAGGAGCAGCGCCAACACCGCGGAGCCAACTCCTCCGTACCAAGCCGAGATCGCGACGGCGAAAAGGAAAAGGGGAACTTCCACATCGCGCATGCGCATGGACTCAATGAGGAGCGCTCCACCGAGCGCCGCGGAGACGGAAAGAACTGCAAGCCCATACTCTTGAAGGCCGGAAGAGGATGTCGGGGATTGAGGTTTCCACTGCACCATGGCCCGTCTCCTTGTACTTTCGCCATTTGGAGGAACCATGATAACTGCGTCAGTTCCGCGCATCAACCCGTCGGCGGAATTGGGGCGTTAGCGGCGCTTGCGGATGGCGCGTCCTTTGGGGCCACCACTGGTGTCCGGGACTTTCTCGCCGAGGGCGGTGGCCAAATCGATTTGATGATCTTGCTCTTGCATGAGAATCTGGCGAATCTGCTCCGCCATCGCGTACTCTCCAAGGACTTCGCATTGCCGGATGCGATCGCGGTAATTGCGAACAGTTTCATTTTCATTATCGAGATCGAAGCGGAGCATGTCTTTGGGATTTGTGGACGTCCGCACCGGTTTAGGCGTGACCGACGGCATCTTGCCGAGATAGTCGATTTGGCGCGAAAGGATCAGGGCATGATCCAGCTCCTGTTTGGCGTGGATTTCCAGTTGGGCGGCGATGTCCATGTACTGGGCGCCGCTGAGCACTTGGGAATAGACTACATAGGCGATGATGGCTTGATATTCGCGGGAAAGATCTTCGTTTAACAGCTCCGCGAGTCGGTCGCGGGAAATTTCCTTCTGGTTGACTGCCGATTTCGTCTTAGCCATTTGATTTTCCCTTTGTATAGGTCCAGCCCGACTGCGACCCCATGTTAGGACTTAGCGAAGCGCGCGGGCTCGCCGTGAAACTTCATCGAGGCGCGAATTCCTAGTCCAATGAAGAGCAAAAGAGCAGCGAGCTGCGCAAATTGGAAGGGCGGCTCGGATTGTGTCGGGGCGATCGCTTTCAGGGCGGGAACTCTGCGGAACAGCTGCACAATCAGAACAAACACATTCAGATAGAGTGCGATCACGGATGCGATCACGTAAGTCCGCGCCCAGCCTCCCGCAAGCCGATGACGATAGAGTGCACGAATCGCCATCGCCAAAACAATCAGGGAGACGATACCGACGCCATGGGAGGGCAAAAACTGGTGGACGGGGAAGAAAAAGCCAGTAACGCTGGTGAGGACGGTGGTGGAAAGAAAGACCGTCGTCCAACCGTCCAATCGTCTGGAATTCAGCAGTCCAAGCACCACAACGAAGCCTGAGCCGATTCCTATCAGGCTCAATATGACGTGAAATGCAGTGAATATGGTCAAAATCATGGTGCTCTCCTGTCCTCTTCCGGCCGTCGCGTTCAGTGACTGACTGAAGCGTAAAGGAAACGGGCGCGAAAGGAAATTCCCGTTACATGGAATCTTTTCTTAACACTTTTGAGGTATGCCCGAACTCTGTCACACGATCGGGGTATTAACAAATCGGGCTGTTTAGCGTTTCTGTGCAAGGCGTCGGAATGTTAACGTTTGCCACCGCACACTAAAATCAGGATCCCGAATCCATCCAAATCGGAGTTTGAGAACTTCGATAGGTTCGTGCGGATCGTGCTAGCGAAGGGCAAGCCAGCAAAGAAGGCCAAGCCACAGGGCAAGCTGGTTAGTCCGAAGTCGACCCCGAAGGAGTAGGCTTCACCCGCTCCGCTTCAGGTCTTGTGGCGCGACTCCGGTCTCCAAAAAGCGATCAAGCCGGTTGTGCGCCGCCATCATTTTTTTTCGGGCTATGGATAGGTTGCTTGAGGTATTTTTGATTCGCTGGGTTCCATCAGGATGAGGGAGGCTGTTAGAAATCGACTCTTCAAAGTCTGCGCGCGCCTCATTGTGTTGCGCTGTCGCTTCCAAGATATTATGGAGCAATGCGTTCCGTCTCTCCTGTTGCGTTGCGGCAGGCTTTCGCTTGGGGGCCTCCGCGCACTTGAGGCAGGTCGGAGCGCCGTTTTCGTAGAGTTCGGTTTCTTCCGTTTTGCAGTGGATACATAGCGCCATAAATGATCCCTCCTTACGATCACAAAAGGAACGACGCAGGCCGTTCAGTACCCCGTTTCTCATTAAATCTGCAATTTTTGCACTGCCGTGTCAAGCGGGCTGAAACTGCCCAGCCGCGTGAGGATATCATGCCTAATGCCGACAGCACTTTTGCAGTTGATGACCATCCACACCGCAATGAGCCACTGATCTAAGCCCAGCGGAGAATCCTCGAAGATGGTTCCGGTTTTATTGGTGAACTGGAACGCTTCCGCAGGTGGGACAAGCGACGCCGTCCGGCCAGCGCCGCGCCATTAGAAACTCGCGGCAGTTGTTCCGATCGTTGAAGTATAGAATTGCCTGTTGAGGTGTTTTAGGTTCGGATTCCATGTTTTTCCGTAAGGGCCAATTCGCCTTTGCCCTGAAGTTGGATGATGAGCGAAATTCTGGGGGTGCTCGCTATGAGTGAGAATTCAGCACTCCGTAAATCGACAGTGAAGGCATCGCCCTTCAAGGGCACTCAGCGCAAGACCGAACCTCGTATACCTATACGAACCGGGGTGCTTAGTACGCCACCAAGTTTAAGTTGCGGCGATGATCGCTTTTTGGATATGGCCGACGGGATGCTCGGCAAGCGGCACGTTCCTGGTGTCGGCAAGTTTGTGGAACTCCCAAGTAAATTATTGCCCGTGATTCTTCTTTAGTTCCAAGTGGTTATCCCGCCATACCTCTATCGAGGTATTTTGCAGATTATCGTTGTTCAAGCAACGCCCGCAGGGTTATCCTAAATCACTGCCAGTGCGCAGCGGGGGAAGAGATCCGTGGCGTTGAGAAGTGTCATTCTCGTAGCTATTGCGATGTCCTCTATCGCGCTCGCGCAACAGGATCGCGCCACCATCACAGGTAGCGTCCGAGATCCGTCGGGAGCCTTTGCCTCCGGTGTAAAGGTCAAAGTTGTAAACGCCGAGACCAACGCTTCTTACGACTCGGAAACAAATGAGGCCGGCCAGTACACAGTGCCGAATCTTCCCGTCGGTGTATACAAGCTGACTTTCCAGGGAACCGGACTCAAGACTGTGGTGCGGGAGCCCTTAACCTTGAGCGTGGCGCAGGTTGCGCGTATCGATGCGCAGATGGAATTAGGAGAGGTCAGCGAATCGGTGGAGGTGCGAGCAGATACGGTGCTTCTGCAAAGAGACACGCCGGAGGTCTCGATGGGCTTTAGCAGCCGCACGATGATCGATCTCCCGCTAGACTTCTCGGGCGGCCGCTACGCGGAAAACTTCGCGTACTTGTTGACACCTGGAGTGGGCGGCAACAGTTATGAGAGCCGGATCAACGGAAGCGCTGCTTTTTCGAAGGCAGTGGTATTGGACGGAGCGGACGCCACAATTTATATCGGGGGCGACTTCGGCGAGGCCACGCCATCCCTGGAAGCCTTTGGCGAATTCAAAGTGCAAACGTCCGGCCTAAGCGCGGAATACGGCCGCACCGGGGGCGGCGTGTTCAACTTTGTCATGAAGTCAGGCACCAACCAGCTTCATGGCTCTGCTCTCGGGTTGATCCACAACGAGTGGATGGACGCGAACTCCTTCGTAAACAACTACTACGGCAAGTCAAGGCAGAGGGACCGCCGACATGACTGGGGCGGCTCGGTCGGCGGGCCGGTGTATTTGCCCAAGATTTACAACGGCAAAGACAAGACGTTTTTTTACGTGGCCTACGAGCGCTACAAGGAATCGTCGGCGGGCGGCGGGTCTCCTACGGTTACGGTGCCGCTGAATGAGTTCTGGAGTGGCAATTTAAGCCGGCTCCTCACCAACCAGGTGATTGGCCAGGATGCACTCGGCCGCAACATTTACGCGGGGGCCATTTATAATCCGGCAACCACCAGAATCGTAAACGGCCAGATGGTGCGTGACGCGTTTCCGGGAAATATCATTCCGCCCCAGCTTATCTCCGGTCCAGCGAAATTGCTGGGCGCCATCTTCACAAAAGACTACTCGCCGACGGTCAAAGGAGCGGACGGCCAGGTTGCTTTGCTCAACAATTCGTTCTTCCCGGCAGCGAATCAAGCGGGCTTCACGCAGAATCAATTCTCGATCAAGGTGGATCATTCCCCGTCTTTGCTGCATAAGATCAACGGCTCTTTCGTTTACGTCGACCGTCCGCGCGTGCTTCTCGATCAAGGCGGTGTTTGGGACTTCAACGATCCTTCGGGCGGCCCGCTTTCTCGGTCGCGAGTCCAGTGGGTTCGAAGCTGGTACGGGCGCGTGGCCTACGACTGGACAATTTCGCCCTCGCTTCTGAACCATCTGCAATTGGGTTTCAACCGGCAGCGGAATCCGAGCCTCTCGACGCATCTTAGTGAAGATGGCGTAGCGGCTCTGGGCCTGCAGGGCCTAGCAAAGAACTACAACTATCCCGAGATCAATTTCGGGGCCAACTACCTGGTTAATTATCCAATCCTTGGGTTCCAGACGAACGATTTTGGGGCGGGCCAAAACTTTCAAATTGTCGATACCATGACTTGGATCAAGAACCGGCATACGATCCAGGCAGGTGTGGACTGGCGAAGATCCTACTTACGTTGGCGAACCAACAACGGTCCGGCAGAGATCGACTTTAGTCAGGCGCAAACCGGCATCCAAGGCTTCACGCAAACTGGGAACGGATTTGCGAGCATGCTGCTGGGTCAAGTCGCAACGGCAAGCGTGCCCACGGGGACGCCCACAGGGTCGAGATATCTGAACTTTGCCGTCTTTTTACAGGATGATTTTAAGGTGAGCAGCCGGCTCACTCTGAACTTGGGCGTACGTTGGGACTACCAACCGCTTCCCGTCGAACAGTACAATCGCCTGAGCAACTGGAATCCGGCCCTGATAGATCCGGCGTGGGGATTTCCAGGCGCTCTTGAATTTGCCAACGCGGATCGGCGAACATTCGAGCCGAATCATTATCGGGATTTCTCGCCGCGGTTTGGCTTTGCGTATCAGCTGACCGGTAAAACTGTTATTCGGGGCGGGTACGGAATTTACTATCTGGGACACAACGCCAACGGGTGGTCTGGTGTGCCGTGGGCCCAGACGGCCGGATTCGGCCAGGAGGATCGAATCACTTCCGATATCGACTATCAAGCTGCGTGGAATTGGTCGAATCCTTACCCGGGAGTGGCCCGGAATCTTCCGCAGAACGCTTCTCTTGCCAGCGGATCGCCGGGGGTATGGGGCATCGTGAGCTACGATCCCGATGCCGGAAAGAATGGTTACGTTCAGCAATGGAACTTCAACGTCCAGCGGGAGCTACCGTACCAAACGATTCTCGATATCGGGTATGTCGGGTCGAAGAGTACGGGCATACAAGCGAACGACCTACGCCGCTTGAACCAGCTTGATCCCAAGTACCTGACACTCGGCGACGCACTGGGAGTGAGTGTAACCAGCCAGGCTGGACTTCCTGCCTCCGTGGCTGCCGCGGGCGGGAGATATCCGTTTGGCACGTCCGGAATCGCTGTGCCCGCTTACCAGACACTGCTGCCATACCCGCAAATCATGGCGTGGAATCAGATCAACAGCGCGTTTACCCCGCTCGGATTCTCTACCTACCATGCACTACAAGTTCAAGTGAACCGGCGGTTCGCATCCGGCACCGGCTTCCTGTGGAACTACACTTTTTCGAAGGCGATCTCGAACGTCCATTCGGCGTTCGGAGATACCTATGGCGTCAACGCCGCGCTTTCCGCCAACTACTACAATCTCGCTGGCGCCAAATCAATTTCCGACGCCGACCGCACCCATGCTTTTAAGATTGCCGTGCAATACGAGTTTCCTTTCGGGAAGGGGCGGAGATTCGGTTCCAACGGCAACGCGGCCGTCAATTTCGTCCTGGGGGGATGGGCCATTCAATATATCGGCAACTACGTCAGTGGATGGCCGCTCGGGATTACCGGCTCCCCTACGCCGAACAGCAATTTCTCGACGAATCCTGGATTTGCCGAGAACCCCAACGGAGCGCCTCTGACGGTTGGTTGGAACTCTTCCAATATCGACATGAGCCGGATCAACCAGCCGAGTGCCGCGAACAAATACATTAATACCTCGGTCTTTGTGGATCCGATCACGATCGGACGCTACCAACGGGGAAACACCTCATACTTGCTTTCTCAACTTCGCGGGCCGTGGCTGCTCTCTGAAAACTTCTCTTTACAGAAAGATTTCCATCCAATGGAGAGCCTCCGCGTGCAGTTGCGAGCGGACGCGCTCAACGCGTTTAATAGGACGTTGTGGGGTAACATAGAAACCAACGCCGCCAGCCCTCTGTTTGGGCAGGTGACAGGTGAGAGCGACTGGTTTTCGCCTCGCAAGATTCAGTTCGGAGTGCGGGCGGACTGGTAGCGCCGCAATCCGGAAGGGAATCGTCTCTCTTGGCGCAGGCATTTCACAAACAGCACAGTAACACCTGGGCACAGGCTATTCTGATAGGGCTTTGCGCACTGTTGACCGGCTGTGAAGTGACTCGGGCGAACGAGCCTTCCATCATTTTCACTAAACTTCCGCCCGCGGGCGAAGGCAGCCCCGACAAAATCAACGACATTCGAGGCCGAGTGGACGGTGCCAGGGCGGGGCAGCGGATCGTCATTTTCGCCAGAAGCGGCTTATGGTGGGTGCAGCCTACTGCGGACCAGCCGTTCACTGCAATTTCGCGCGATTCGTCGTGGAAGAGCGCGACGCATCCGGGATCGGCATACGCCGCGCTGTTGGTGAATCCTGGGTATCGCCCTCCCACGATCGCCAATGCCCTGCCGGAAAAGGGAGGCGACGTTGTTGCCGTTGCGACCGCTGAAGGCGCAATGTTAACGCGGCCTGTAGCGAAAACACTCCATTTCAGCGGTTACGATTGGGATATACGCGAGTCCTCCAGCGATCGTGGGGGCACTCGGAACTTGAACGACCCCGCGAACGCGTGGATGGACGAGAAAGGGCTACTGCACCTTCGCATCGCCGGGCAGCCCGGAAATTGGACAAGTGGCGAGGTGAGTCTCACCAGAAGTCTCGGATACGGCACCTACCGCTTTACCGTTCGTGACATATCGCAATTGGAGCCTGCCACAGTCTTCGGTATGTTCACCTGGGACGATTTCGGCCCGCCACGGGAAATGGATATCGAAGTGAGCCGCTGGGGCGAGGCGGAAAGTAAGAATTCCCAGTATGTGATTCAACCGTATTATGTCCCGGCGAATGTCGTACGATTTATGGCGCCCGCGGGAGTTCTGACTCATTGGATTCTTTGGGAACCGGGACGCGCGACGTTCAAGACTGTGCGCGGCCGTAGTTCTAAAATCGATTCGCCGGCTCTTGCGAGCCACGTATTCACATCCGGCGTACCCGTCCCCGGCAACGAGGTTGTACGCATGAACTTGTACGTCTACAACAACAAGACTAACCCGTTACGGCATGGTTCTGAGGTGATCGTTGAGAAGTTTGAATACTTACCTTGACCGGCGCCGAATTTTGCTTTGGGTCATTGCCGAACTTGCTGGCGTTGCCGGTCTTTCGGTCGGGCCGGCGTACGCGATCGACCCCAATCGGGCTATGTCGCAGTACATTCACGATCGGTGGGGTTCCGAACGTGGATTTCCGCGTGGACCGGTCTATGCGATCGCGCAAACCCCGGACGGCTATCTCTGGATCGGGACGGATGCTGGTCTGGTTCGATTCGACGGCTTGAATTTCCGGCTGATGCCGGGGATCTCTGCGTCTACGCCGATTCCCAGTGTTCTCGGTTTAACGGTGGACAGGGAAGGGAATTTATGGGTCCGCTTGCAGGGGCCCAGCATGCTGCGCTACCGAAACGGCGTGTTTGAGGACGCGATGTTGAATCTGGGTATGCCCTATTCGAACATCACGACGATAGCTCGCTCGAATCAAGGTAACCTTCTGGTCGCAAGACTTGAGGACGGTCTAATCCGACATAATGGGCCCCGATTCGAAGTGCTTCCCGCTGCAAGTCCTCTGGCCCGCTCTCCCATACTCTCATTGGCTCAAACGGCGGCAGGCGACCTGTGGATGGGAACCCGGGATGCTGGTCTCTTCCGGTCTGCCGGGAATCAGACCACAGCAATCTCGAAGGGTTTGCCGGACACGAAGATCAACTGTTTGTTGCCCGACGGCGACCGGGATTTATGGGTGGGAACGGATAACGGATTGGTTCGATGGAACGGTAGTGAACTCACTTCGGTGGGGATACCAGCCGCTCTCAACAACTTTCAAGCCCTTGCGATGGCCCGGGATCGCGATGGCAACATTTGGGTGGGCACGGACTCGCGGGGCCTTCTCCGCTTCAACACGCAGGGGGTTTCACTGCTCGATCCCGACCGTCGTGGAACTGGGGAAGCGGTGACGGCCGTCTTTGAAGATCGCGAAGGGAATCTATGGATCGGAAGTGCGGGAAGCCTGGAACGCCTCCGCGACAGCGCTTTTGTGACGTATTCCCTTCCGGAGGGACTCCCGGCCGATGGTAGCAATCCCGTTTTCGCCGACGCTGAAAAACGCGTGTGGTTTCCGCCCATCAGCGGCGGGTTGTGGTGGTTGAAAGATGGACAACATGGACGCATCGGCAATGATGAATTGGAAAAAGACGTGGTTTATTCCATCGCTGGGGGAAAGGACGAATTGTGGCTGGGCCGGCAGCGTGGTGGGCTAACCCGTTTACAAACTAAGGGAAACTCATTCGAACTTGAGAGTTGGACCCAAGCAGATGGGCTCGCTCAAAACAGCGTCTATTCCGTGTACCAAGCGCGAGACGGAACGGTTTGGGCCGGAACCCTGAGCGGCGGCGCGAGCAGTTTTGCGAACGACCAGTTCAAAAACTATACGACAGCGAATGGTTTGGCTTCGAACACGATTTTTTCGATCTTGGAAGGTGCGGACGGAACGATGTGGTTCGCGACGCCTAACGGGCTAAGCGCCCTGGCGAAAGGCCACTGGCAAACCTACACAGCGCGCGACGGCCTGCCTTCCGATAACCTGAACTGCCTGCTGGAGGACTCGACGGGCGTCCTCTGGGTTGGCACTGTCTCCGGCATCGCATTCCGGGGGCCCCACGGGTTTCTCGTTCCCCCAGGAGCGCCCCGATCCTTGCGCGAGCAGATTCTGGGAATAGCGGAAGACCGCTTCGGATCGCTGTGGGTGTCCACTTCCAATCATGTCCTGCGCGTGAAGCGAGATAAATTGTTGCAGGGCACATTGGCGGATGGGGATGTACGAGAGTATGGGCTGGCGGACGGCTTGCGCGGACTCGAAGGAGTGAAGCGGCACCAGTCGGTGGTGGCGGACCCGCTGGGCCGGATCTGGTTTTCAATGAATCGCGGTATTTCCGTGGTAGATCCACAACGCTTGAGAAGCAACTCGATCCTCGCCATGGTTCAGGTTCAAACTATCGCGGTGGATGGCAATTCGATTCAGCTTCAAGGTCCCGTGCGCATTCCCGCAAATCCCAGGAGGATCGTCTTCGGGCTAGCCGGATTGAGTCTCTCCGTTCCCGAGCGTGTACGCTTCCGCTACTCGCTCGACGGATTCGACCACGGATGGAGTGAACCCACTACGGCGCATGAAGCAGCCTATACCAACCTGGGGCCCGGCTCCTATCGTTTTCGGGTGATTGCGAGTAATCCCGACGGTGTTTGGAACAATCAGGAAACGGTGCTCGGATTCTCGATCGCCCCGTTGTTCTGGCAGACGTGGTGGTTTCGCGTCATCGGCGTGGTTTTGTTTGGGCTTGCTGTGCTCGCACTTTACCGGCTCCGGCTGCAGCAGCTCACCAGCGGGCTGAATGTTCGGTTCGAGGAACGCTTGGCCGAGCGAACGCGAATTGCCCAGGAACTACACGACACGCTGCTGCAAGGTTTCTTGAGCGCTTCCATGCAACTGCATGTCGCCGCCGATTACGTACCTGAGGATTCGCCGGCAAAAAAGCCGCTGGGCCGAATCATTCAACTGATGGGTCAAGTGATCGAAGAGGGTCGGACGGCGCTGAAGGGTATACGTTCATCGCAGTCCGCGTCGCTTAGTTTGGAACAGGCGTTTTCTGAGATCAAGAACGAGCTCGCCATCGCTGATGAGATTCAGTTTCGCGTCATCGTAGACGGCCTGCCGCAGCCTTTGCATCCGATCCTCCGCGATGAAATCTACCGGATCGGCCGAGAGGCGGTGGTCAACGCGTTCCGTCACTCTCACGCGAAGTCGATCGAGGTCGAACTCGATTACACAACCCGTTCCTTCCGTTTCCTGGTTCGCGATAACGGCTGCGGAATTGCTCCCGAAGTGGTGCAATCGGGGCGCGAGGGACATTGGGGCTTACCGGGCATGCGCGAACGTGCGGAGAGTATTGGCGCTCAGCTCCACGTTTGGAGCAGCGCAGCGGCCGGTACCGAAGTAGAATTGTCTGTCCCCGGCAACGTGGCCTTTCAGCACGAATCTTCCGGCAGGCGGCGGGGATGGTTTGGCAAGCGTCATTCGGGACGCAACGGAATTCGCGATCAAAACACCAATGGGAGAAATAAATGAGTGAGTCGGTTCAAATACGAATTCTGAGCGTGGATGACCACCCGCTCCTACGCGAGGGAATTGGCACCATCATCAACAGCCAACCGGACATGCTGCTGGTGGCGGCTGCTGCCACCGGCAAAGAAGCCATCCAAAAGTATCGCGAACTTCAACCTGACGTCACTCTCATGGACTTAAGGCTTCCCGACCTGAGTGGCATTGACGCCATGATCGCCATTCGCACGGAATTTGCCGACGCCCGCATCATTATGTTGACGACCTTTGAGGGCGACGTGGAAATCCACCGCGCTCTCGAAGCCGGAGCTCGCGGCTACCTCTTGAAGAGCATGCCTCCCAAAGAGTTGGTCGAGGTAATCCGCCAGGTTCACGCCGGGAAGAAGCGCGTTCCACCGGAGGTGGCCGCACAGCTCGCTGAACATCTGAGCGATGAAGCTCTGACACCGCGGGAGATTGACGTACTGCGGCATATTAGTGGAGGAAATCGGAATCGTGACATCGCCGAACGTCTTTTCATTTCCGAAGAGACCGTCAAGGTTCACATCAAACACATCATGGAGAAGTTAGGGGCCACCGATCGCACCCAGGCGATTGCAATCGCGGTGCGCCGTGGAATCATTGAGTTATAGTTTGCCGGGTAAATGATAGGCAATTAGGTGGTTTTTCACTCCACTAACACGAAAGTGTTACAAAAAGATTCCGAGCTCTAGGGACTCGCTTTGCTACTGAAATGATTACACTTAGCCTGGTGCGCTTGTGCTGCAAGTGGCAGTGTGAAGGAGGCGGGACCTGCAACGGTTATTTTCGGCCTTTCCTGGTGGCTGGCCGGGTGTCGGCTTGCTTCTGCTACGAGTGGCTATTGGCCTGACCGCCGTGGTCGAGGGGGGATCGTACCTTACTGACCCTGGCAGTGGGTCTGCGGCATGGCTCGCCGGCTTGATCGTCATAGCCAGCGGGTTGGCGCTTTTGATTGGATTCCTCACGCCAGTTGCGGGCGTGTTGATGGCGCTCGCGACGATCGGCATTGCGCGGTCCTGGGTTCCACCGGCGACCTCAAATCTCTTTAATACGCCGCTGCCGGCGTTTCTTGTGGTGATCATCGCGGCCGCGATCACTTTACTGGGCCCGGGGGCTCTTTCCGTCGATCGCCGTTTATTCGGGCGCCGGGAAATTATCATTCCGCATTCACCGCGAAGGCCGTAAGGGATTGACGCCCCGTGTAGTTTTACGGGGTCTTCGGGATTCGTGAGAGCGGCACATCACCAGATCGAATTTAGTCTGTCCTACCCTGGCAGTGTTATCGGGCCGCACCCGCTTCGTGGTATGCGAGCCCCACTCACCCGATTTCGGTACTGTCAATCCGCGCTGAAGAGGTACTTCAAAAGCCTTCCATGTCGTGATGCCTTCTTAGCGGCAATCCCGCATAGTGTGCTTAGCGAGCCGGTAAGGGCCGGCGCTAGACACAAAGGAGAACCATCATGTTTCGTATCAAGACGCTTCTGGGGTTAGCAGCGTGCGCGATCTTTATTTCACTTCCGGCTTTTCCGCAGGATGAGAGTCCCGGCAGGAACGAGGTTTCGGCGCAGGCTTTCGGGAGCTTTCTGAAGTCCACTACAAGCAACGGCGCCCGGCAGGAAGCGACCAACAGCGGCGGCGTGCTGGGAAGTTACCGCTTCTTTTTTAGCCGCAATCACGGAGTGGAAGCGAATTACGGCTATTCACTAAACACGCAAAGCTACAGGTTTGCCGGCACCTCGACCGGAGTGCCGAGTTATTCGCACGAGATCTCGGGCGCCTACGTGTTCCGCTACCCGCTGAAGCGTTGGACCCCATTCCTGCTCGCCGGCGCCGGTGGCTTGATATTCGATCCCAAAGACACGCCTGGCATCAATTCCCAAACGCGCGCGGCATTTGTCTATGGTGGCGGGGCCGATGTAGATCTGACTCATCACATTTTTTTCCGCGGAGAGTATCGCGGTCTGGTTTACAACTCGCCGACTTATGACATTCCCGGTCTCGAGGGCCTAGATCGAGTCACCCACAGAGCAGAGCCCTCAGTCGGGTTCGGCTATCGCTTCTGAAGTCAGCCGAATTCGTCGAAGCGCGGGAGGGATTATGTACTACTCAACGGGGCGGAGCAACGACTTGCACTACTACATGCATGACGGGCCGGATGTGTTCCGCTTCGAATTGACGGGCCGCTTATCCGGAGACGCTGCGCGGGATTTAGAACAAGCATGGCGCACGGCAGCATCCATGATCGGCAAACGGCGCGTCATCATCGACCTTAGCGGACTGACCGGCGTCGGCCGCGCAGGGCACGACTTGCTCGGCAGATGGGCCGGCGAAGGCGCCCAACTTGCGGTTGTCAATCATCGGGCGGGGGCGCGGCTTGAACCGATGATTGACCGGCCTGTCACGGTTCTCGCGGACGCAGCGGTTCCCTTTACGCGTCCCCTTGCTAGGGCGGCCCTGTGGTGCGCGGCTTTCTTCACGCTCCTGTCGCCCACCAATGCTGCCACATTAAAGCAGGAGACGGTCGATGTGTGGGAGAACTACATCCAGAACGCCAACGCTCAAATACAAGATTGCGCGAAGCCTGGACGGCACTTCCTCCGCATGGATGAGTCGGGCGACCGGGCAGCGAAGGTCCGCAAAGGAGAAGTTGTGGTGTGGGCCGCGGGTGCGAGCTCCCCTCGAGAGATTCCCTCTGGACTGATTCACGATTGGATCGGCGCCACGTTTATCCCGAACACAACTCTCGACCAGGTTCTGCCTGTTCTCCGCGACTATGCGCGCTACAAAGATTATTTCCGACCGGCGGTGATTGACTCCAAAGTGGTGGCATTGGGCGACACTGAAGACAACTTTTCGATGATCTTGGCCAGCAAGGCGGCGTTTCGTAAAATCGCTCTCAATAGCGTGTACAAATCCTCACAGGTTCGAGTCGATGACGCGCGCCGGTACACTATTGCGCAAACGACTCGTATCCAGGAAATCGCCGAACATGGTTCGACGAGTCAGCATCTGTTACCGGAGGGCGAAGGCACCGGCGTCATCTGGCGGCTGTTCAGCACGACGCGCTATGAGGAACGGGACGGCGGGGTCTACATTGAAATCGAAGGCATAGCATTGAGCCGCGATGTTCCGGCGTCACTTCAGTGGCTGGTGAATCCCATTATTCGGCGCGTGGCAAAGGCCTCTCTCACCACGACGCTTGAGGAAACCCGCAATGCCGTACAATCGAACGCGGGCGTACGAATAGCACGGTTGAGATAGAAGACCGGCTTCAGTGAGACGGCCACAAAAGTCTTCTTGGTTGCTATATCAAGCTTGGCTTCTCAGAAAGTCAACCGCGCCTCAAGCTGCATCGTGCGCGCCGTGGCCTGGGTAAGGCGACCGAAGTTTCCCGAGCCGGTGGTAGTGACCAGTCCGGTCAAACTGGTGTGATTGAGCGTGTTGAAGGTATCGGCACGCAGACGCAAACGGAAGCGTTCGGTTAGCGCAAAGTTCTTGGCGAGGCTTACGTCGAGGTTTATCAAACCGGGGCCCCGCACTGCGTTGAAACTCAAATTGCCGCCAACAATCTGTTCGCCGCTCTTCGACGAGATCGGAACTCCGACGAAAGCCGCTGGATTCAGGAGTTGGAGGTTCCCCTGGGTGTAATTGTTCAAGTAGGTTGGCACTCCGCATCCGCAAGCATTCGGCCGGTCGGCGCCGTTGGCGGAAAGATTATTTGTGACGTTTGCCGGCAATCCGGTCTGCGCGGCGAAGATTCCGCTCAACTGCCAGCCGTCCAGCAACAATTTAGTCGTATAGCCGTTCGCGCCGGTCCACTTCGCGAACGGTATCTGCCACATTGCGGTCGACACTGAACGCATTTGCAAATCGCTGTTTGCCGGTCCCCAATCGGCCTTGCGGTTGTAGGTATCTTGCGGGGCGCCTTGTAATAGCAGGTCTCCACTGCCCAACGCGGACACTCTGGCGTATGTAAACGCGCTGGTGAAGGTTACGCCAGTGGAGAGTGACTTCCTAAGCGTGATCTGCAGGGATGCATATTTGCTTCGGCCCCATGCCTCCAACAAGCCCTGCCTGCCTATTTTGGGGTCTAGTGGGATTCCGGTAACTCGATCCGGCCGATTCACACTCTGCGAGGTCGCCTGATTCAATCCCCGGTTGCCGTTATAGTCGACTTCCAACATCATTCGCCACGGCAGCGCCTGCTGGACTCCAAACATAAACTGGAGACTATACGGATTCGGATAATGCAGATCCTGCGCGTCTTGAACCGGAATAAGGCTGGAGACAACACCGGATGTTTGCAGCGTGTTCAGTTGCGTGAGGTAATTATTCGCGTTAAATGGATACTTCAGTCCGGAGGCCGCGGTCTGCTGCGTGTTCAAGGAATAGGCGAACGGAATCGTAGGGCCCAGCATGTAGACTTCTTTGACTGTTGAGTAAAAAGTGGGGGCCATGGACATCTTTGCGAAGCCCGCGCGCAGAACCGTTTTTCCCTTCCCGGAAATGTTGTAAGCCAAGCCGACTCGAGGCTGGTACCCGCCGTAATCCGGATCGAAATACTTGTTTATGACCGGGCCGAAACCGGGGCCCCATTCCG
>Ga0157375_10002445_pt1 | contig 16067 bp, 15 predicted proteins | sample M35metaG_FD_115311 | JGI IMG/M metagenome (GOLD analysis project Ga0157375, IMG submission 115311) | Miscanthus rhizosphere microbial communities from Kellogg Biological Station, Michigan, USA - M3-5 metaG | ecosystem: Host-associated > Plants > Roots > Rhizosphere > Soil | place: USA: Michigan...
GCCAGGGCGGTTTCCGTTTTGCCCACGCCACTGGGGCCGACCAACAGGAACACGCCGACCGGTGCGTCGCTGCGATTGAGCCCGACGGCGTTCGCCCGCATCGCCCGATCCAGCGCGCTGACCGCTTGCGGCTGGCCGAGCACGCGTTGACCCAATGCGTGGCCGAACTCGGCCACGGCACTGCTGTGTTCTCGCGCCAGATGAGAGAGAGGCACGCCGGTCCAGTGGCTGATGACCTCGGCCACCAAGCGCGGGCAAACCTCGTGGCTAACCAAGCGTTTGTCACGTTGGCTGTCTGCCAATGCGGACTGCGCTTCGAGTAGTTGTGCTTCAAGGTCTTCCAGCGTCGGTAAAGTGTGCATTTCGTTGGCAGGAGAATGACGCAGTGCGGCACACTGCTGGCGCAGGTCCAGTAGCTTTTCTGCCGCCTCACGCTGAGTTGCCCAAGCGGCCTCTAGGGCTGTCACTTTTGTTGCGGTGCTATTGAGTTGCTGATGCAGGTCGACCAGTACTTGGGGGTCGGCTACCAACCCGGCGTCATGGTCGCGCTGCAACGCTTCACGTTGACGCTCGCTTTCGGCCAGCTCATTGCGCAGGCTCTCGAGCGCCGAAGGGGCTGCAGCGAGGCTGATGCGTGCGCGTGCACAGGCCGTGTCAAGGACATCAACCGCCTTATCGGGCAACTGCCGGCCGGACAGGTACCGTGCTGACAGTTCAGCGGCGGCCACTACCGCGTCATCTCGCAGGTAGACGCCGTGGCTCTGTTCATAGAACGACGCAAGCCCGCGCAGAATTGTTATCGCTTGCCGAACGGTGGGTTCATGCAATTGGACCGGTTGAAAGCGCCGTGCCAGGGCAGGGTCCTTTTCGAAGTACTTCTTGTACTCGCTCCAGGTGGTCGCCGCGATGGTGCGCAGCTCTCCGCGTGCGAGCGCAGGCTTGAGCAGATTGGCCGCATCCGAGCCGCCCGCCTGGGCGCCAGCGCCGATCAGAGTATGGGCTTCGTCAATGAAGAGAATGATTGGCTTGGTAGCATTCTTCACCTCCTCAATGACTCCTTGAAGGCGCCGCTCAAATTCGCCCTTGATGCTTGCCCCGGCCTGCAGCAACCCCAGGTCCAGCGTTAACAGGCGCATGTGCCTCAGCGCCTCCGGGACCTCTTTGGCCGCAATGCGCAGCGCCAACCCTTCGACGATGGCGGTCTTGCCTAAACCTGCTTCGCCTACCACGATGGGGTTGTTTTTTCGGCGACGTGAAAGAATGTCGATCATCTGCCGAATCTCTTCATCTCGGCACAAAACGGGGTCCAGCTTGCCCTCAACCGCTTGTTGGGTGAGATCATGGGTAAAGCGTTGCAGTGCGGAATCGGAGGCGACAGAGCTGCCGAAGGTGGAGGGCGTCAGAGCGGGGGGCGTAGCCTCTGCGTACTCGCGAAGGCGTGTCGCATTCAACCGCGCCAAGAGCGGTTGGTATTGGCTACCGGCATACCGTTGAGGGTTGTGTAACAAGGCCAGCAGCAATGCCACTTCACCAATGTTGGGTTGGCGCAGCTCCAACGTGGCCAGCATCCTGCAGCCATTGCACCAGTTCGGTGGAAAATACCGGGTTTCGGGATTCGCTTTGGCCGCTGGCGGCATGCAGCACCCGCTCCAACTCACCGGGCTCTATCGCAGCATCCTGCAGGGCGCGAACGAGCATGCCTTGCGGGCGCTCCAACAACCCCAGCAGCAGGTCCTCGATGAGGATCTTTTGGCCTCCACGCCGAATGCAGCGTTCGGCGCTGCGTCCCAGTTCAGCTTTGCAATCGGCATCCAATGCCTGGACCAGATGCTGTAGATCAACGTTGATCATCGGAGATATCCTCTAGTGCGCTATTCAATGAAACGGTGCCGTCGGCATGCTCGTGGCCCAACCAACTGGTCCAGCCCAGGTGGCATTCGTTGTCTTCGCCAATACGTTGTTCGTGGATTTCGTCAGGGCGGAGCTGCAACTGAATGTCGTAGCTCAAGGGGTCCCGTAAGGTGAATCGCACCAGAGCGCACAACGGGCGGTAGTCGTCACCGATCGGCAGATAGGCGTGCAGTTGGTCCCAGCGCAATTGGCGGATGTGCACGCGGAAACGGCTGCCGCCATCGACAGTCTGTTCGCCCAACACAGCCGTCTCGTTGAGTTGATGGTTGGCTCTTCCCAGCGAGTTCTGTTGGTCCAGCGGAATGGCGACCTGGCGCACGAGACACTGCTCGATGAACAGGTCGGCATGCTTGAAGTAGTAGCGCAGCACCGATTCGATGAGTGCTGCGGAGTGGGCGCGCAGGCTGAGTAGCCCGAGGTAGGGAAGCAGGCGTTTCCAGTTCAGTTCCGAGGTTTGGCGAATGCGTTGGCCACCAAGACCGATCAAAGCAAATAGCTGTTCGGACAGTGGATCGCTGGCACCGTTGCGGAACCGGGCGTGATAGCGGTACTTCTGCCAAATAGGCAGCAGCAGGCACTGCACGCGATGGTTGATCAGGTTGAGAAAGTCACGGGTGCAGCGGCCGCCGTCGCTGTCGGCCAGGGCCTGCTCGGTATAGAAAGATGGCAGCGGCGACCCCGAACCGAGCAGGCTGACTAGGTTGATACGCAGGCGGGCGCGCGCGACTCCTTTTTCGGTAAAGAATTGCACATGATCGATATCTCGCCCGGGAAAGCCCATGCTGGTATTGGCCTGAAACTCCAGGCGTTCGTACAACGCCTCCTCGCTCAGACCTGGGGAGGCCTCAGCGAGTTGAACCAGCACCTGGTGTACACCCTGGAACAGGCTGTACTCGCGGATCGCATGGCTTAAAGGCGTTAGAGCAGAGGCTGTTGCCCCATACGTGGCGTCCATACGTAGTCCTCTCCTTGAGTGCTGTGTACGTGCAGTTGATGGAAGGAGTTCAGGCTGGCGTATAGCGCGAAGAACTCATTGAGTACCGAGGCGAACAGGTACAGTTCCCCCTCGCTTCGGTAGCCACTTGTGTCAACGGTCAGGTGGGTACGCACACCGCGTATGGGTAGGCCGCGATAGAGGCGATCGGTGTGTTGGTGGCGGATCTCAATCAGGCTGCTCATCAGCTTGCGGCTGATCTTCTCGGCGTACTTGTCGTAGTAACGTGGCAAGTCATACGTTTCAAGAATGACCTTAAGAGCCTCGACGTTGGCCAATGACAGATAATTGAGTGACATGTTGCTGATCAGCTTCCAGAGGAAGTCACGGTGCAGCGGCGGGGCATAGCAGGGCGTGATCAGGCCGATGTTGCGAAAGCTCAGCGAAGAGGGTGTCCCCACACACGGCAGGCAGATGGTGCCGTCGCCCAATTGGCTGGGGAGGTTCTGGTTGGTGCAGGTCAACTCGACCGAAATCGTCTCGCTCTGGCTGGCATCGCGCTGGCCGAAACTGAGATAGGTATCCAGGCGGCCAGCTGTCATCGACGGCTCCTGGCGTACGCTGTAATGAGGCCTGGCGCCCGGCCCATCGAAACTCGCATCGTGTTCGAAGGACTCAAACAGCGCATATTCGGTGTAACCCGCGCCGCCGGGCTTCCAACCAGTGACTTTGTCGACAGAGAACACGCCGAAATGCTGAGGGTCCTGTCTACCGGGGAGCACGCGGTAACGGTCCTGTTTGCCATCTAGCCGGATCGGCGTGGCATCGTCGGTGAACAGGTTGACGATCGGCGTGCAGTACAGCCGGACATTGTCCACGGTAGGCTGCACGCGCTGGGCGCTGGCGCCTTGCAGGGTAAAGCGCAGCTCTAGACCATGGGCCTGTTCAATCACGTCCTTCGGGTGTGTCGCCAGAACATCCAGCCCTTCCAGGTCGATAAACAGAAATTTTTCAGGGAAGGCAAAGTATTCCTGTAGGTGCCGATATCCCCGGAAGGTGTTGAGGGGGTAGGGCACCAGCGTCTCGTTCTCGGCAAAGCCAACCGGCTTCAGTTGTCCGGGCGGAAGGATGCTGTTGTAGGTGTTGCCATTGCTGTCTTCGAGCGGTTGCCCAGCCGTGCTCAGCAGGCGCAACTGCACACTGTCCAGCTGTTGCTGCAGGCTCAGGTAAAGCTGTTGGCTGATATAGCGTTCGCCCGTCAGATGCAGGCGCAACCGTTTAAGGGCCAACTCACCCAGGTGGCCGTCGCCGCACAGTGTTAAACGCAGCGACAGAACCGCGCCTTCACTGGTGATGGCGTAATCCAGCCCGCTGAGCGCAAGCGGCAGAACGTCGGTGTCAAAGGCCGTCTGGAAGCGGCACTGCACCCCGTGCAACGGAGTGGACTGCACGGGCGTATGGCGTGGCACCAATTGTGCCGGGCCGGTGCGGGTCAATGGGTCAAACTGCAGCATGCCGAACGCAGGCAGCGGGCGCATGTAGTTGGGCCACAGCAAGTGCATCAGCGAATGCGTCAGTTCCGGCAGCTCGTCATCCAGCTTTTGCCGCAAGCGTCCGGTCAGGAAAGCAACGCCTTCGAGCAGCCGTTCGACATCGGGGTCACGTCCACTTTCTGCCAGGAACGGCGCCAACGCCGGGTTGCGCTCGGCAAAGCGTTTGCCGAGTTGGCGCAGGGCGGTGAGTTCGCTTTGGTAGTGGTGGTTGAGTGACATTTTGAGGCTTTTCCCGAAGATTTCGATAAATAAACTGGCTCGATTAAAATTTCTAATCGACGTTGCCCTTTTGGGCGCTACACCATGTTTTCACGTCACTTTTGTCAAAATTTATGCAGTTATTTGAAGTTGAAATAAATACGTATGGCGTATTTTTTTCATATAAAAAATGGTAATAGTAGTTTTTGTCTTTTCCGTATAGCCAGTAATCTCCGGATCCTTGGTTTATGATGTAGGGGTCAAAGAAAAATATTGAGGACTCTTGTGGGATGAAGTTGGTGCGTTCCATCAGTAGTAAAATGGAGTTTGAGAAAAAGTTAGTAGTCAAGGCTAATGCCGTTATCGCGGCTATCATCGTGATTTTTACGATGTTGAAAATTATTTCATTGTTTTTCATAAAAATACAAAGTGTCCGTTCCGTTGTCTGCGTGCTCCAGGAGTCTTATTGCATCATTGGAGTATTTCAAAGCTGTCGCGCCTGAGCCGTTGTAGGCAGCAATTACTTTGGCTAAAGTTATTTTGTCGATGCTTGCGTTGTGGCATGGATTGCCGGTAGTACGATCAATTAGCTCTCTAAGGTGCGCCGCGCAGTAATAGAGATCAGCTTTCCAATCATCTCCGGGAATGCGAGTGTCTTGGTTATGGCCGAATATTCGATATTGAACATCTTTTGGAAGAGGGGGCTTGCAATAATTTAGCTCGATGTATTTTGCAGTATTTCTCAATGTGGCTCTCTTCATGTTCGCAATTCCACTTGAAGACCCAGCATACTTGTCCGGAATCAAGTCGAATATAAGCTCGTCAGTGATGGCTGCGATTGTTGCCACGCTTCTTTCGGCAAACTGTGCGATCTTCAAAAGCGTACCTGCTTTGGGCCAGTTCTCTTGCTGAATGATTACAGCCAGTAAAATATGTGGAATCCCGTGATATTCCGCTGCTGAGCGTAACCAACTGCGGATTTCGCTAGCCGGGAAGTAAACCTTAAAAGCTTCGTTTGCTTCTGGCACGTACCACATAAGAGGGAACGGTGAGGGTAAGTTTCCGGAATAGCTTCGAACGTTGTTGAAGCCGACAATGCGTGTAACTTCCGAGCCTGTACATTGGCAGGGCCTTGGTGAAGGCTTAGGTGTTTTTAAAAAGTCTAAGTATTCAGTAAGTTCATCTTGGCGTTTTTGGCTGGGTGGGGTTGCAAGAATATTGATCAATGAGGTCTGTGGGCTTGCATTAGATGGTGAGTCTCCAATTAGTACGGTCCCAGACCCACTCATCACGACATTGCCAGCACTGCCTTCACTGTCAACCATGACGGCCGCTTTGCCATTGATCAGCACTGTCGAACTCAACTGGTCGCACAGCTCACTGCCGCACTCGGTGGTATCACCTTCACGTGCTGCCGGCAGACCATCGAACAGCACATCGGTAGAGCCGCTGTCGATCGGATTGTTGTCGCCATCGGCAGTTGGGTCGCCCTTGCGGGCCGCAGGTTTTGCAGACATCAGAAGTACCTCAGCGTAGGGTGACCTGGCCGCTGCCATCAAGGCTGGCAGCAAATTGAACGGGGCGTTTGTCGCCTTCAACCTCTAACAGGCCGTCGATGCGAAAGCTCAACGACAAATGGTGGTGGTCGCGGGGTAAAGAGCTCACCTGAACCTTGCTCAACCGCGGTTCATAGCGTTCGATAAAGCGTTCGATTGCCTGACGTGATTGGCTCAATGCGTCGTGTAGGCTCAGGCGCATGTCGTTGAGATCCGGCAGCCCGTAGTCAGGCAGGGTTTGCACACTGCCTGCACGGGTGCTGAGCATTTTCCCCAGGTGCCCAGCCACGGAGGCCGTGAGATCGGCCTCGTGGGACTGGCGGGGCGCTTGCGCTGCGCTGCTGTTCAAACGCTCGAACAGGCTGCCGTATCTCGACATGGTGGCGCTCCTATTCCTTGTCCAGCTTGCCAACCAACGACAGGGTGAAATCGGCGCCCATGTACTTGAAGTGCGGACGCACATTCAGGCTGACCCTGTACCAGCCGGGCTCACCCTGTACATCGTTCACACTGATCTCTGCTGCGCGCAGCGGGCGGCGGCCACGCACTTCGGCGCTTGGGTTTTCCTGGTCGGCGACGTATTGGCGGATCTACTTGTTGAGCTCTGTCTCCAGGTCTGTGCGCTCTTTCCACGAGCCGAGCTGTTCGCGCTGCAGTACTTTGATGTAGTGCGCAAGCCGGTTGATGATGAAGAGGTAGGGCAGTTGGGTGCCGAGCTTGTAGTTCAGCTCTGCTGCCTTGCCTTCGTCACTGTTACCGAAGTCTTTTGGCTTCTGGACCGAGTTGGCAGAGAAGAAGGCCGCGTTATCGCTGCCCTTGCGCATGGTCAGCGCAATGAAGCCTTCTTCAGCCAGTTCATATTCGCGTCGATCGGAGACCAGTACTTCCGTTGGAATCTTGGTTTCGATTTCACCCATGCTTTGGAAGTGATGCAGGGGCAGGTCTTCCACGGCGCCGCCGCTTTGCGGGCCAATGATGTTCGGGCACCAGCGAAACTTGGCAAAGCTGTCGGTCAAACGGGTGCCGAACGCGTAAGCAGTGTTGCCCCACAGGTAGTGCTCATGGCTGTGCGCCACGTTCTCGGCATACCCAAAACGCTTGATGGGGTTGCCTTCCATCTCGTAGGGCTGGCGCAGGAGGAAGCGCGGCGCGGTCAACGCTGCGTAGCGCGAGTTTTCCTCCTCCCGGAAGCTTCGCCATTTGGCAAATTGCGGGCCTGTGAAGTGGTCCTTCAGGTCCTTGATGTCTGGCAGTCCGGTAAAGCTCTCCAGGCCGAAGAACTTGGGGCCCGCAGAGGCAACGAACGGTGCGTGTGCCATGCAGGCGACTCCGGCAACATACTGCAGCGTTTTGATATCTGGCGCGCTGGGGTCGAAATAGTAGTTGGCAATCAATGCCGCCACGGGCTCGCCGCCGAACTGCCCGTACTCAGCACTGTAGATATGCTTGTAGAGACCTGACTGAACCAACTCTGGGCTGTCTTCGAAATCGTCGAGCAGATCCTGTTTGGACGTGTTGAGGATTTCCAACTTGATGTTTTCGCGGAAGTCGGTGCGATCCACCAACAGCCGTAATCCGCGCCATGCTGACTCGGCAGACTGGAACTCTGGGTGATGCAGGATCTCGTCCATCTGTTCGCTGAGACGGGCATCGATCTGCGCAATCATGCGATCGACCATGGCCTTCTTGACCGGTTCGCCACTGTTCTGTGGTTTCAGCAGTTCTTCGATGAAGGCCGAAACGCCACGTTTGGCGATCAGGTAGGCATCGTCATCCGGGGTCAGTCGGGTTTCGGCAATGATGCGGTCCAGAATGCCGACGTCGGCGGTGCTGTGTTGTTGGGTTTTGGCGGCTTGAGTGCTCATGCGTACTCCATTCCTTGTCGGGGGATCAGGCGTCCGTGGTAGGGCGGGGGGCAAGGCCCAATTCCTTGAGCACGCGTTCGCGTGAGTCGGCGGCGTCCAACACGCTTTCAATTGCTTTGCGGAACGCTGGCGTGTTGCCCAGCGGGCCTTTCAACGAGACCAAGGCATCGCGCAACTCCATCAACGTCTTGAGTTCCGGGATCTGCTCAACCAGTTGGTCGGGGTGAAAATCTTTCAAGGACTGGATGTTCAATTGAACTGCCAGCTCGTCTTCACGCGCGTCTTCTTGTAGCCGGTTGGGCACCGCCAGGGTCAGTTGGATTTCCTGTTTGGCGAGCACGTCGTCGAAGGTGTTTTTGTCGATGCTGATCGGTTTTCGGTCCTCAATCCGACGCTCATCCGGGCGTTGGGTGAAGTCACCCAATACCATCAACTTGAGCGGCAACTCGGTTTGCTCTTGAGCACCTCCGGTAGCGGGTTTGTAGGTGACATTAATGCGTTCCTTAGGGGCAACTGAGCCTTCTTTGGCCATGTCCATTCTCCTTCGCGGGTTGATCCGAGGGTTTAGTCGAGCACCACTTCAATATCGAGGTGGCACAGCCTTCGGTGAATTTCTTCTTTGTGCTCACGCACTTCATGGTTCTGCGGCAACAGCTCACAGCAGGTATGTAAAAGGTTGAGCACTTCCAACGCGAGATCCGGCTCCCAGTCGTTCAGGCCGCTGCTATGCAGCAACTTGTCCAAGGCGTTGAGCTGAACTCTGGCCAGCTCGTATTTCTTGGCGTGGAAGCTCAGGCGGGCGAGTGTGAGTTGCCAGAAAAAATGTTCGCGTCGGTTTCCGGCCATGCGCATCTCTTTCTTGAACTGCTGAACGGCAGCTTTTAGGCCTGATGCCTGTAAGGTGGGCAGGACCTCCTGCAGGCGTTGTTCCCACGGCGCGATCGTGTCGTCACCATTTTTAGGGTGAAGATCAGTCGGCGGTTCATTGGTTTTCAAATGGGGAAGGACGGACGTGCGGATCCATAGCCGGGTTTGTGGATCGGCGAATGGGGTGCTGTCGTGAAACTGCAACTCCTCCAGCCCGGGGACACGCTGCAGAAACAAGGCCAGTTGGATTTCGACTTCGCGCGTCGCGTGTTCAGCCTGTAAGGCCTGCAGACACTCCCAAGTGAAACGCTGGCCGTCCAGCCAAAATGGAGAGCGCGTCATGCAGGCTTCCAGTTCAATCATCAGATCGGTGTATTGCCGTTGGGCAAAACGCTCCTGGAACCCCGCCAGCTTGTCGGCGGGAACGCCGCGCAGCGCAGTGATCTTATCGGCGTTATGTTCTGGCAGGGTGTCTATCGGCAGCCAGAGCAGCGTTCGGGCCAAGCGCAATGCTCGAATGTCACTGGCCTTTTGTTTTAGCCAATAAATGCAGAGGGGGCGAGTTTGATCCTGAAGGGTGCGAAGAGCTTTATGGGCGGTTTTTTCATTGTCGACCGCTGCCCCTGGTGTGATCAGCTGCTCGGCGACGTGCTTGACCTGGGCAAATGCAGCCCCCAGGGTCCCGGGCTCTGGTTGCCCTTGGCTGGCACGTGTAAGTAACTCATCCAGGCGCCGGCATAGCGGAAGCATCAGAGGTGCCCCTTCGGCTAAGTGACGAGATAACGAGCCTTCAATGCTGTGCAGGTCCTCGATCAACTGTCGAAAAAGTGCAAGTTGGCCAGCGATCGCTACCTGCTCAAATTGGATCTGTTCCAGGCGCAAGCACAACCAACTGACAGTCGCTGCTCGTGTGCGAGGCTTTTGCGGGTGAATGTCATCCCAATGATGATCGATCAGATAGCGAAGCATGGCGAGGCCAGCTTGCAGGCCTTTATAGGATTCGCACTGAAACAGACTCCACGCCAGCCATGTCACAACACGTAGGTCTTTCGACTGCTTTTCTAGGAATGTTTCGCTGCGTTCGCGAACAAGCTTCCAATCCGTCTGCACGGCCTCATGAAGTGTGGCGTCGCGTGCGATTTCGTATTCGAGTTCTTCAAATTCTGAACAATACCGTAGATCACTCCCCGCAAATTCATTCGGCGAGATAGCGCACTTGGCTAACTGCAAGTAATGAGTGCAGAGTGGTTGGGAGTGGTTCAAGTTTGCTCGTCCGTGATGAGGCTTGAGAAAATGACTGTGACAAATAAAGACTTGTGGTCTAGTTTTTGTCGAGGTCGCAGTTTTCTTTCCTGAGTGTTATGTCTTTCGGTGTTTCGATGTGCGTGTATATTTGCTGGATCAAACTGAGTATGGCAAGTAAGGCGCGACTGCAATTGTTGTGGGAAATTTCGCCTAAGTATTGTGGGTTGTTTCTGTGATGGCTCTAGTTCGGGCCTCTAGTAATTGAGCTGATGTATTTTTATTTTTAGGTTCCCGCGCGGGGGTATGTAAATACAAAAAGTTGTAACGCTCTCTTTTTGCCTGGGTGTGTAGGAATTACCCTTCAGGGGATGGGTGGGGCGCTTGGGTTGTGTGGCAACTCCTCGTAGGTGACTGCGAAATAATGACCCCGGCTACGGCTGTGATTATCTGTAGGAAAGGTTGTATTTCAATGTGGGGCTTTCTTTATGTGTGATTCTGGAGGAGTGATGGAGTCAATTAAATCATTGCACTACTCAACACATGCGCTGGAGCAATTTTCACGGTCTATTCATTCGATCAAAAAAGATATGCCGGGCATTCGCGGCGCTTTTGTCAAGGTCGTGTCGCTGCTACAGGAAAGCGTGAAGTTTATTCTGCCTAATCATGCTGATTTGATAGATATGGAGGACTTGCGCCAAGTCCATGTCGATATGGCGCGGTTGCCGTTTCCGGTTGTCGCGTTAGAAGCGCCCTGGATTCATCCGGATGGTGGCGGTGGTGATAAGTCGGGTGGTGTTCGGTCGTCTAAACGTATTGCGCTATGCATGACTTTAACGGCGGAATTGGCCGAAAGAATCCCCGGGCTTGTGGATTTTTTGCAGGAGGAGCATGGCGGTGCGGTCGTCATTCCGTTGTATTGGGATGACGGTGACAGCAAATGGGCCATGCCCATGGGGGGAGTGTTCGTACCCTATCAAAATGAGGTGAGCGCCTATGTGCCCGGAGAGGCAAGTATGGGCGCGCGATTGATCATGGATCGCTATGTCGAGGCGGGTGTGCCTGTACACAAACTACGACAGTTTCGGGTGGCGGCTTTCGTTCTACTGCCGGAAATGTTTGACCATATGGTGATGAAAAGATCTCCGGCCGAAGTTTATGCGCAGATCGCTGCTGATGCCCAAGACGAAGTCGCGATGTTGTTTCAAACCGGTGTGATGCTGAATTGCGCCAACGTCACGGTCCCGGAAATTGCCGCGCCGACGTTGTTGAACAGGAAGCGCGTAGCTAAAGGTAAACAGCCTTTTTTCAGCTACCGGATTCTGCAGGTTGAGGGGCCGCGTAGCGCGTCCTCTTCCTCAAGTGGTGGCGGCTACCACGCGGCTCCGCGTGCACATTTACGCAGGGGGCATATCAGGCGTCTGGAGGAGCGCACTGTCTGGGTGAGACCTACGATGGTTAACCCAGGTGCGGGCTCGGCTGTAGGTAGGGTTGAAAAAGATTACGCGATCACGCCTGCGAAGAAATAACTGAGGTGCCGGCAGCAGATTTTGCCTTCTGCAACGGGCTATCTCGGTCTCCTGGTAGTGCAATTCACCATCGACCCCCTGGCCCTGAGCGCGACACGCCTGGGTAGTATGCTCAGCGTCGATACCCAATTGACCCTGGTGCGCCGCACCGGCAACACCGCCAGCCTGAGTTACCGCGGGCCGTGGTCGTTGTTCCGGCTGCTCAGCCGTGGACACCTCAATGGTCGCACTGACACCAGCGTGGACCTGACCTTCGCCGTTGCTGATGGGCTGATGCGTTATCGGATAGGGGCGGAAAAGGCCAACAACCCGGTTACTCAACGCAGCTTTGAAGGGTTTGTGTTGCCTAGGACGTTGTTGGAGGGGCGTCGATCAAATAAAGGCATGAACACCGTTGAGGATGTCGCCGTAGCCGCATTTAGCGATGAGCGTGAATAGAGCAGCCCGTGCTGGATACGAAGTAGTCAAAAGTGAAACAGGATTTTTTACATGGCAATCAAGCTACAACTGCTGACCGCAGACCCTAAAGAAATTGAGTTGATCGAGCGTTATTGGGCAGTCGATGAATCAGGGCAGCACCTCGAAAGAGTGAGTGCTCTGGCCGGTATTATTGAAATGGCTCCAGGCGTCACACTGACTGGCTTCATTCGGCAACGCTGCAAGGCGTTCGATGAAAATCAAGTCTGTCCACTGTGCGCAGAACTGATCGAAATCAGAAGCCGCTCCGAGGCCAAAAAAGTCCCTCAGCGAACCACCAGACTTTGTACCCTTTGCCAGGAAGACCAGGACGCGGCTGCATTTGAAGCTCAAAAGGGCAAAGCCGCAGAGCTTGAGCGGCAGTTGAGCGAATATGTGAGTAAGCAATCAACCCGAACGGTGGACTACTCGGAAATACCGGATAGTCAGGTGATTCTTCTGTTGGCGTTGGACAGGGCGATTACGCCAAGATTGACCAACGGTGGCTTTACAGTCGGCGACTGCCGTGGTTGGGCGCCTCGGTATGTTGGCGACTTTTTACTGCAATTGCGTGAGGCTGGACTGGTGCTTGAAGACCCCACCAAAGCAAGGCCCGGGACCTACTATTGGGAGGGCGATGAAATTTGGGTGTTGCGCGACCAGGTGGTCTATCGCTTGGCACCGGATGTCGCATCCAGGCGTGCGGACGAGATCATTCGTAGCCTGTTGGAGAGGGTGTACACAGATGCTGAAGGGATTTTCAACCTGTGGCTTGATTACTCGGTTGCTGATGTCATGCGCTATCTGGAGAACCAGTGCGAGCTCTATCACCATGACCTGTCGGTATCAGAGCTCGAAGAGATTGGCAGTACGATGCGCTCGGCTTTGGAAACCTACAGTGTTTCGCAACTGTGGTCGGTCGCGTGGAAGGTTGTCCGAGACGCCGCAAGTTTAGCCAATCGCGAGTACTACAACCGTCCCAAGGCAGCTGCGACCATTCCAGGAAAGATTCGGCGCAACCTGGAGAAAGTCCAGCGAGAGTCGATTGAACTCAAGGCCTGGAGCCGGCCGGAACAACACGCTGCCGGCACGTTGGGAATGGTGTTGGGGGAGATCCTGGGCGTTGACGAAAATACCTCCGGGCACCGGGTCTGTTCCCTGGTTGCCTGGCTCACCGGGCAGGCCTGTTCACCCAGTGTCGAAGCAGAGCTTGAAGAACCTGTGCGGGAATTGATGACTAAAGCGTTAGCTCACGACGCCGGCTCTTCAGTGATGTTGCGTTTCGCGCAGCTGATCCGCGCCGGCCATGATGTGAGGTTCGCGGTCGAGGAAATTGCCGGTTCTCTGAGTGCGTAAATGCCCGGCACCTGTTGATACTCGTTGTTCATGACCGGACAACCACAAAGAAAAAGCCACTCTGACGAGTAATGCCAGTCAGTTAAGAGCGGACACTGTACCTGTGGCGAGGGAGCAAGCTCCCTCGCCACAGGTTACTTTTAGCTCTTGCTGTTTCTTGGAAGACCCCGCGACACCCAGGGCCCGGCCGCCAGGTTCACGTCTCACCGGCCCCCTGATTCAGCTTCAGTTGCCCTGATAAACCGGTGGCCGCCCTTCAGCTTCTGCCTTGCGCCCTTCCTGGAAATCGTTTGATTTATACAGCGCTGCGCGTTGCACATCCAACCCGGACAGCGCGTCGGCTTGTGCCGGGTCGATCACCCGATGCGCAGAGGCCAGCGAGGCTTTGATCCCTAACGGCCCATTGGCGGCGATCTTGTTTGCGATTTTGATGGCTGCGTCGAGGGCTGACTTTGGACCGGCGATCGCCTGCACCTCGCCCATGCGATAGGCCTCTTGGGCGCTCCAGTGATCGCCCGTCAGGATGTAGCGCATCGCGTTGCCCCAGCCGGCTTCGCGCACGAAGCGTACGGTTGAGCCACCGCCTGGGTAACGACCGTGGGTATTTTCGTCTTGCCCGAAGTTTGTGTTTTTTGCCGCGACCCGTATGTCGGCGACCAGAAACAACTCATGCGCCATATTCCAGGTGTCGCCTTGCACCGCCACAATCAGCGGCTTGGTGAGGAAGGGCATTTTTTTGCCGAGCGGGTCAATGAACCCGTCACCCAGCGTCACCCCGCCCGAGGTGGCGGCAGCCTTGAAGCCTTCAACGTCGAGGCCCTGGGAAAAATTATCGCCATGCCCGAATAACACCGCGGCACGCAGTGACGGATCATGGTCGTAGTCGTAATAGGCCTTGGCGAGCGCCAGATAGGCTTGCGGATCGAGCCGGTTCTGGATGGCGGTCCGGTTGATACCGATCAATACGATCTGGCCGCGACGCTCGACAGTGATCTTGTGGGCGGCACTGGTGGGAATGTCGACCATGGTGACTGCATCAGAAGGTGATTTTGCGTCGTCGACGGATTGCGCAAAAGCCAACCCCGTGGACAGGGAAAGTGCCGAGAACAGGAGGGCCGTCCGGAATAACCGTTGCATCGATGTTTCCTTTTGTGAAGTGAGCGGGACGAGTGGGTTCGCCACGCCCGCAGAGGGGTGTCGAGGCTTGAAGGCTAAAGGACGGAATCCATCAGCCAATAGACGGCAACCGGGACTAAGTTTTATTCCTGGCCGGAATGCGGGCCATACGGCCGGTGCGGGTGATCGCTGTGGTTTGCGCGTGATCAGCGCGGGCGTCGTAGCCAGTGACGGATGGCCTCGACCAGTTCTGTCTTGCACTCCACCGGCAGCCAATGCCCGCCGGGCAGGCTCGCCACCGTGAGGTCGGCGCAAGCCGCGCGCATAGGCTCACCCAACTGGTTGCCTTTGATGGTATTCATCTGGTCGTAATCGCCGTTCACAAACAGCACCGGCAATGACAGGCGGCCCCCATTGGGCGCGCGTTTGGCGTACGCAACGTTGGCATCGTCGTTTAAATACCACGCACAGGGTGTGCGGAAACCGTGCTGTTCGAACGCTTGTACCAGTGCTGCGAAGTCCGCCTGTGGCCAGAGTGCAAGGTCGGGTGAGGTGGCGGGCGCTGTGTGCGCAGGGCCAAACCGGCCGCCTTTTCGGGTGACTTCGGCATTGGCGGCCACCTTGCCGATGCTCGCAGGGTCGCCGCGCCGATAGATCGATGCCAGCGACGCGGCTTTGTCCGCGTCCAGGTCAGCCACGGCTGACGCAAAGTGCGTGTTGTAGTAGCGGTAATAGTCCCACTGGCCGTCCGGATACGCGTCTGCGGGATAAATCGCTCGGTCCACCAGCGGCACCAGCGTCGGCAGCGCGTTGGTGGTGGGGAAGTAGGGGACCGACACCAGCACCACGCCGCAGCTGCGCTGAGGTTGATGGGCGACCAGTTCACCCGCCACAACACTGCCCCAATCGTGGCCCACCCAAATGGCAGGTGTTGCCCCCAGATGGTCATGCAGCTCCGCCATGTCGGCCACGATGTTTTCAAGTGTGTAGGCGTTGGTGGGCGCCGGTGCGGACGAGCCGCCATAGCCGCGCATGTCGGGTGCCACGCAGTGCCAGCCATCGGCGGCGAAGGCGGCCATTTGCGCGCGCCAGATCAGGCCGATCTCCGGCCAGCCGTGCAGGAACATCATCAAAGGCCCGTCGACGGGGCCCGACTCCAGGTAGTGCGTGGTATGGCGTGGCGAGCTGAAGGTGCGCGAAGCCAGCTTGAAAGTGGACATATTGACCCCTCAAGTTTTTTTGCATGAGTGAAGCTGATTACTCGGACAAATCAATCATCTGCGCCTCGGTCACACGCTTGATGGCTTGCGGCGACTGGCCAAACGCGCGCAGAAACGCGCGCCGCATCCGCTCCCGGTCGCCAAAACCGCAGTCCCTGGCGATGATGTCGAGCGAGTAACGGCCTTCCTACATCATGATCCGTGCAGCCTCGACACGCAGATGCTCAATGGCTTTGGCCGGGGAGCGCCCGGTTTCTTCGCGGA
>Ga0157375_10002446_pt1 | contig 16063 bp, 15 predicted proteins | sample M35metaG_FD_115311 | JGI IMG/M metagenome (GOLD analysis project Ga0157375, IMG submission 115311) | Miscanthus rhizosphere microbial communities from Kellogg Biological Station, Michigan, USA - M3-5 metaG | ecosystem: Host-associated > Plants > Roots > Rhizosphere > Soil | place: USA: Michigan...
CAGCGAATTGGAGCTGTTGGGCGAACCCACCACGATCATGCGGTCGCAAGCGGGCGCGATGCGCTTTACCGCCTCCTGGCGATTGGTCGTGGCGTAGCAGATATCGTCCTTGCGCGGGGTGATCATGCGCGGGAAGCGATCTCGCAGCACGCTCACGATCTCCTTGGTGTCGTCGACCGAGAGCGTGGTCTGAGTGATCACCGCCAGCTTGTCGGGGTCGCGCGGGGTGAACGCCCGCGCGTCGTCCGCCGTCTCGATCAGATGCACCGCGCCGTCCGGCAATTGCCCGGTCGTGCCGATCACCTCGGGGTGGCCCTCATGCCCGATCAGCAGGATCTCCTGGCCCTCGCCAAACTGGCGCTCGGCCTCGACATGCACCTTGGAGACGAGCGGGCAGGTTGCATCGAGAAAGAACAGGTTGCGGGATTTGGCCGCCTCCGGCACCGATTTCGGCACGCCATGGGCGGAAAAAACGATGGGCGCGCCGGTATCCGGGATTTCGTCCAATTCTTCGACGAAGATGGCGCCCTTGGCCTTGAGGCTCTCCACCACGTAGCGGTTATGGACAATTTCATGGCGCACATAGACAGGCGCGCCGTATTTGGCGAGCGCCAGTTCGACGATCTGGATCGCCCGGTCGACGCCGGCGCAGAAGCCGCGCGGGGCCGCGAGATAAATGGTGAGCGGAGGACGGTCGGATTGCCGTCCATTGGCCTTGATCGTGCCGGTCATCTGCGTCCCGGAGAAAACATGCATTCGGCCGCTAGCGGGCCCAGTCTAGCCTTGTCGCGCCTGACGACTACGGATAGTTTGGCGCGCAAAACCAAGCAACCGGCAACTCACGGCATTTCAAAGCAATTCTTAGATCGAGCCCGGCATATCAGGCGGGGACGCCTGGCATGTCAAGCCGAGGACGGGGTCAGGTGAAGCGCAGCGGCGGACTTTGGTGGTTGACGCCATGCGCCCTCACCGGGCTCATCGCCGCGAGCGTGTTTGCCTCAGGCTGTGCCGTCTCGCGTCTCTCCAATCCGTTCAAGTCGGGCGACGAGGACAGTTCCGCCTCGACCGTCAGGGAGGACCGGCTGCTCGAGACGGCCAAGGCCGATACCGGCACCGATCTGCCGAGCGGCGCCAGCCTGCATTGCCCGCAAGTGGTGGCTTGGCCGCGCGACCGCCTGCTCACCGTCTACGAGGCTGGCCATGTGGGCGATCAGAACTCGGTCGTGCATCGCGGCGAGATCACCAAGATGGCGCGGGAGTGCCAGCTCTACCCGGATCGGGTAATCGTCAAATATGGCTTCGCCGGGCGCGTGCTGACCGGGCCTAAGGGCGGCCCTAGCACCGTGACGCTCGGCGTGAATATCCGCGTCGACGGCGCCCAGCGGAACACGCTCGCCACCGATAAGATGAAGGTCACCACCACGATTCCTCCCGGCGCTCCCGCCGGCTATTTCTCCATGGTACGGGAGATCGCCTTCCCCATCGTGGTCGGCACGCGGCCCGAGGACTACAAGGTCTTCGTCGCCTTCGACCGCAACGTGCCCAACGCGGGCTAGGTGGCCCGAAACCGCTTTGCGCGTGGCGGCTACGCAAGAGAAAAACCTCGATAAACCAGGGAATTGGCGGCTCGAGTGCGCGCGTCGTGCCTCGCTGTTTCCACTTTAATGCCAAGAAATCGGTCCGGGCTGCTGTTAGACCCCTAGGTGGGAATACGGGGAAATCGTAACACGCAAGCGAGTCTTCATGGGGCAACCCAAGCTCAGCCCTGATGTGCTGAAGTTGAGTGCGAGATATCCGGCCGGCGTCCTGGGTAACCCCAAGCCGATCGCGCAGCGATTTGCTCATACGGCGAATCTGCGGCAATCAGCTTTGCGTTCCGTCGAACCCCCGCGAGTATCGCCGGCAGAAAAGTCCCGGGCCGCGGCCTATCAAGAGACCGCTTCGGCAGGAGGGCCGGCCGGACGGACGCGTTGGCTGCATGCCGGGCTCATTGTCGCCGCGCTGGTTCCGAGCCTCATCCTCGCAGCCCTTTGGCTCGGCCTGACCAGCCTGCCGCGATCGACGCCTACGGCTCCCCTCGCTCAGGCGCTGACGGTGAGTCCGTCGGCCGTGCTCACGGCGCCGGACAGGATCGAAGCCATCGCCGGCGAGGATGTAACCTTTCCCATCGCCATCGATGGCACCGACGGCGTCCCCTCGCGCAGCGTCATCGCCGTAACGGGCATGCCGCGAGGCAGCAATTTCTCAGAGGGACGCCCTTATGGGGACAGCGAATGGAGCCTGAAGCCGGATCAGATCGGCGATTTGGACCTCGTTCTGCCGGCGAACGCCAACGGCGAGTTCAAGCTTGGCATCGCACTCATCGGCCCCGACGACGCGGTCATAGCCGAGGCTGAGACCCTGCTGGAGATAACGCCAGCCCCGCCGGCGCCGGCGGTCGTGACACCTGATCCCGCCGGAGCACCCGGCGATGAAGCGGGAGCCGAGCAAGAGCCGACGATGCCGGAGGCGGCGACCTCCCCGGCCGGTGATGCCGACACTGTCGAGCCAAGCAAAGAGGTGGAGAATGGGTTGGGCTCGGTCCAGCCTTCCGTCTACGCCAACCTGCGCGATGGGCCGTCATCGTCAGCGCCCGTGGTCGGCGTGATCGCCAAGGGCGTTAAGCTTTCCGTGCTCGACCACAAGCGCGGATGGGTCCAGGTGGCGGACCCGGCAACCGATAAGAAGGGCTGGATCTACAGCGGCAATCTCGCCGGAGAGGCAAAGACGCACCACGTCCGTAGAAAGCGCGCAGCTCCCGCCACAGCCGAACCGGAATCGTTCTGGGGCAGGGTAGGTAGCTGGCTGAGCCCGAGCTAGTTCAGCTTGCCCTTGAGCGCATCGATGCCTTGGCTGATGAGCGTGTCGGCGCCGTCCGGCGTCAGCTTCGCCGCAATCACGGTCCGCGCTGCCCTGACCGCGGCCTCCGCGGCTGCAGCGCGCACTTCGCGCAGGGCCTCGGCCTCGGCGCGGGCGATCTTGTCCTCGGCGAGCTTCATGCGCCGGTCGAACTGCTCCCGCATCGTGCGGCGGGTTTCGGCGGCGAGGATCTCGGCTTCCCTGGAGGCGAGGTCGATGATGCTTTTCGTTTCCCTGGCCACGTCGCCCTGCTTGCGTCGATAATCGTCGAGCACCTTGGCGGCTTCTTCGCGCAAGCGCTTGGCCTCTTCGAGCTCCTTGGCGATGGCAGCGGCGCGGGCGTCGAGCACGGCGGCGAGTTTCTTGTGCAGGCCGAGATAAAGCATGCCGCCGACGAACAGGAAGAACGATACCGCGACCCAGAATTCCGGCTCGAAGATGAAGTCCATGGCCTAGTCCTTCCGCGCGGCAGTGACCGCCTTGTCGATCTCAGGCCTGGACGGAGCGATACCGATGAGCTTACGCACGATGTCCGCCGCCACATCCGCGGCCACCTCGTTCACATCGCGCATGGCGGAGGTCTTGGCCGCATTGATGCGCTTCTCGGCCTCCGCACCCCGCTCGGCGAGCTCGGCATCGAGCCGAGCGCGCTCGGCGGCACTCTCCGCTTTCAGCTTGGCGCGGCCTTCGTCGATGATGGCATGCGCCTTCTGCTTGGCCTCGGCCAGCGTCTGCTCGTAAGCGGCGATGGCCTCCTCGGTCTGCCGCCGCAGCCTGTCCGCCTCGGCCAGATCCTTGGCGATCCGGTCGGCGCGCGCCTCGAGCACTGAGCCGATGCGCGGCAGCGCCACCTTCAGCATCAGCACATACAGTATGCCGAAGGTGATGAGCAGCCAGATGAGCTGGGGACCCCAGTCGAGTGGATTGAGCTGCGGCATGGTCGCTTCCCGCTGGCCGGAAGAGGATCCGGCGTGTCTAGAACACGAACAGGATGATCAGCGCCACCACCAGGCCGAACAAGCCGGTGGCCTCGGCAAGGGCGAAGCCGAGCAGGAGGTTGGCGAACTGCGAGGGCGCCGCCGACGGGTTGCGCAAGGCGCCTTGCAGGTAGTTGCCGAAGATCGTGCCGATGCCGATACCGGCGCCGACAAGTGCGATCGAGGCCAACCCGGCGCCGATCAATTTTGCTGCTGATGGGTCCATGACGTCTCTCCTTTGGAACGATGCTGGTTCGATTGGCTAATGATGATGCATGTGCAGGGCGTCGTTGAGATAGATGCAGGTCAGGATGGCGAACACGTAGGCCTGCAAGAACGCAACGAGGATTTCGAGGCCGGTGAAGGCAACCATGAAGGCGAGCGGCGCCCAGCCGCCGAGAAATCCCAGCGCCACCACGAAGGCGCCGAACACTTTCAGCATGGTGTGGCCGGCCATCATGTTGGCGAACAGCCGCACCGAAAGCGACAACGGCCGCGTGAGATAGGAGATCACCTCGATCACCACGAGCAGGGGCAGCATGACGATCGGCACGCCTTCGGGCACGAAGAACTTGAGGAACTTGGCGCCGTGCTTCCAGAAGCCGATCAGCGTGACGCCGAGAAAGATGAAGGCGGCCAGCGCGAAGGTGACGATGATGTGGCTCGTCACGGTGAAGGAGTAGGGCACCATGCCGAGCATGTTCAGGGTCAACACGAACATGAACAGCGTGAACACGAAGGGGAAATATTTCATCCCGTCGGTGCCGACATTGTCGCGCACCATGTTGGCGATGAACTGGTAGGACAGCTCGGCGACCGACTGCAGCCGCGACGGCACCAGCGCGCGGCTGTGCATGGCGTATACGGTGAAGAGGGTGATGAGGGTGGCGGCGATCAGCATGAACAGCGCCGAGTTGGTGAAGGACGCGTCGAAGCCGAACAGCTCGAAGGGGATGAGCCGCTTGATCTCGAACTGGTGCATGGGATTGGGCAGGCCGCCGGCGGCGCCGCCACCGTGCTCTGCCCCTTCCGCGGCGTATGCTGCGTCGATCACTGCAAGCCGTCCCTAGTCGTCGTCATCGTCCAACACACTCGGCAAGTCTTTCACCGATTGCGCGTCCGCCTGCATGCGCTTGGCGGTACGCACCACATTCATGATCCCCGCGGCGGCGCCTAAGCCGAGAAACACCACCATCAGGAACGGGGCCGTGCCGAGAAACCGGTCGAGCCACCAGCCGATGAACCCCCCAACCGCCACGCCGGCCACCAGCTCGATGCCGAGCCTGAGCGCCTGGCCGAGCGCGGCCCCTTGGCCTTGCGGTTCAGGGCCTGGGGCCGGTGCATGCCGGCTTTTCGCCTCCGCCAATTGCTCGCCAAGGCTGTCGAGCCGCTGCCGAATGGTTCCGGCGTCACGGCCGTTCTGCTCGCGGCCGGACTGTTTTTCGGCACCGGCCATTGGCGTTGCTCAATTCCGGGAGAGCTCTCCGGACCGGCTAGTCCTTCAGCTTGGCCGGCACTTTAGTTTGGGATTCGTCCCTGTCAAGGAAGTCTAGCGGGCCGAAAAAGCCTTGGATTTGGCTAGCTCGCGTCGCGCAGGCGCTCGGCCGTATCGAGATCGACCGAGACCAGTTGGCTCACGCCCCGCTCAGCCATGGTCACGCCGAACAGCCGGCTCATGCGCGCCATGGTGAGCGGGTGATGGGTGATGATGAGGAAGCGTGTGTCGGTCTCCTTGGCCATCTCCTCCATCAGCCGGCAAAAGCGCTCGACATTGGCGTCGTCGAGCGGCGCGTCCACCTCGTCGAGCACGCAGATCGGCGAGGGGTTGGTCAGGAACACGGCGAAGATCAGCGCCAGCGCCGTCAACGCCTTCTCGCCGCCCGACAGCAGCGTCAGCGCCTGGGTGCGTTTGCCAGGGGGACAGGCGAAGATCTCGAGGCCCGACTCGAGCGGATCGTCGGAATCGACCAGTTTCAGCTCGGCCGTGCCGCCACCGAACAACGTCTTGAATAACCGCCCAAAATGACCGTTCACCGTGTCGAAGGCTTCGAGCAGGCGCTTACGGCCCTCGCGATTGAGGTTGGAAATGCCTTGCCGCAGCCGCACGATGGCTTCCTCGACATCCGCCTTCTCCCGCTCCATTTCCTCAAGCTGGCCAGCAAGCTCCGCCTCTTCCTCCTCGGCTCTCAGATTGACGCCCCCCAGCCGCTCGCGGTCGCCCTTGAGTTTGAGCAGCCGCGCCTCGACATCGGCGAGCGGTGGAATAGGGGCGCCCGGCTTCGATCCGGCGAGCGCCAGGCAGTCTTCCGGCGCGCAGTCGAGCTGATCGCGGATCGCGCGCGCGGTCTCGCCACGGCGCTCGCGGGCCGCCTCGAGCCGCGCCTCGCTGCGCGCGCGCGCCTCGCGCGCCTCGGCAAGCCGCTCCTGCACCTCGCGCAACGCCTTCTCGCGGCCTTTCAGCGCCGTCTCGGCCAAAGCCAGATCGTCGGCGGCTTTCGCCCGCTCGCGCTCGGCGGCGCCAATCGCATCGAACAGTTTGAGACGCCGCTGCTCGATCTCGGCCGGGAGATTTTCCAGCGCGGCGAGGTCTGCGCTCGTCTCTTCCTCGCGTGCGCGCAGCGTGAGGATCTGCTCGCGCGCATTGGCGATGCGCTTCTGCCACAACCCCTCTTCCGCGCCGATCGCCTCCATGCGCTCCTGGCGCAGGCGCACCTCGCGCTCGAAACCTTCAAGCGTGGCGTCGGCGCGTGCCGCCGCCTGGCGGCTCGCGGCGGCCTCGGCTTGTGCCGCTTCGAGTGTGGCTTCCAGCGCGGAGGGGGAAACAAGCGCGAGCAGCGCCGTTGCCACTCGGCTTGCATGTTGCCTTGCCTCATCCAGCCCGGCGCGGGTGCGGGTCAGCGCCTCGGCCAGAGCGCCGAGTTCCTTGCTGGTGGCTTGCGCCTCATGCTCGGCAGCGGCGATTTGATCGCGCGTGCGGTCGAGCTCGGTATGCGCCTCCTTTGCCTCTTGGCGCAGAGCCTTGGTCTTGAGTCCCGCCGCTTCCGCCTTGGCAATGGCGCCGACAAGCTCGGCGTCGGTCTCGGCGGCCCGGCGTTGCGCCCTGGCGGACTCCGTCTCGAGCGCGGCAAGCCGACTCCGCTCGATCAACCGCGCGCCGGCGGCACTCGCCGTGCCGGCCTGGAGGCTGTAGCCGTCCCAGCGCCAGAGGTCGCCGTTCCTGGAAACGAGCCTCTGCCCGGGCCTGAGCTGCATCTGCAACGCGCGACCATGCGCGGCCTCGACCACGCCGATCTGCTGAAGCCGCCGCGACAACACAGCCGGCCCCTTGACGAAATTGCTGAGCGGAACGGCGCCAGCGGGCAGCACGGGGTCGTCGCCCGCAGCGGAGGTCAGCCGCCAATGCGAGGGCGCTGTCTCTTCGCTCGCGGCATCGAGATCGTCGCCGAGCGCGGCGCCGAGCGCTTGCTCGTAGCCGGCCGTGACCTTGATCTCCTCCACGATCGGCGACCAATCATGTACGGGCGCCAAGAGCTTCGTCAGCGTGGCGAGCTCGGTCTCAAGCTCCTGGCTCGCGAGCTTTGCCGTGGAAGCGAGGGCTCTGGCCCTGGTTTCCGCCGCCTGCGTCTCCTCCTGATCGGCCTCCGCCGCCTGGAGCTCGGTTTCGATGCCCTGCACCGTCGCGGAAAGCTCGGCGAGCACGGTGTTCAGGCCGCCGAGCTTCGTCTCGCTGCCGCTCTCGGTCTCTCGACTGGCAAGCTCCTGTTCGAGTTCGCCGAGTTGCGCCTCGAGCCTCGCGCCGCGCAGTTCGATCTCGGTCTTCTCGCCGTCCAGACGGCCTCGCTCGGCGCGGGCCTCCGCCAGCGCCGTGGTCGCCTGGCGCAAGGCCTGCTCGGCGGCGTCAAGGATCTCCTTGGCCCGGGCTGCGGCGCCGCGCAGTTGCGGCTCCTCGCGATCGCGCGAACTCGCTACGGCAAGACGCCGGCCCTCTTCGCCGAGCCCGCGCAGCATGCCTTCGGCCTCGGCGATATGCTCCTCTTCGCGGGCGAGGTCGCGGGAGGCTTGCGCCAGCCGCGTCTCGAGCTCGGCCTGGCGCGCTTTGGCGCGAGCCTCCTCACGCTCAAGCGCGTCGCGCTCGACGCTCAAGCGATGCAGCACGGCCGCGCGCGCGGCCTCCTCGTCGCGCAGCGGTTGAAGCTTCTCGGCGGCCTCGGCCTGCTGACGCAGCGCCTCGCCCTCGGCCTTGGTGTGTTGCGCGACCTGGGAGAGCGCCTGCTGGAACGCCGCTTCCTCCTGCTCGACATGCGCGCACGCGCCGGTCCAGTGTAGATGATGCTGCAGCGCCTCGGTCTCGCGGATCTTGCCGGAGATTTCACGGTAGCGCTGCGCCTGGCGCGCCTGGCGCCGTAACGCCTGCAATTGCGACGCGAGTTGGCCCATCAGATCGGCAAGCCGCGCGAGATTGGTTTCGGTCGCCTTTAGGCGAAGCTCGGCCTCGTGGCGACGGCTATGCAAGCCGGCAATGCCCGCGGCATCTTCGAGCACGCGGCGGCGTTCCTGCGGCGCGGAATTGACGATCTCGCCGATGCGGCCCTGCCGCACCAGCGCTGGGGAGCGCGCGCCGGTCGCCGCATCCTCGAACAGGAGCCGCACGTCGCGCGCGCGCGCATCCTTGCCGTTGACCTTATAGGCCGAGCCCGCCTCGCGCTCGATCCGCCGCGTTACCTCCAGCGCGTCGCTGTCGTTGAACTCGGCCGGCGCCGTGCGCCTGCTATTGTCGATGAACAGAGTGACCTCGGCGCTGTTGCGTGCCGGGCGGTCTTCCGAGCCGGCGAAGATCACGTCCTCCATGGCGGCGCCGCGCATGCTCGTATACGAGGTCTCGCCCATGGCCCAGCGCAGCGCCTCGAGCAGATTCGACTTGCCGCAGCCATTGGGCCCGACCACGCCGGTCAGGCCCGGCTCGACTAAGAGCTCGGTCGGCTCGACGAACGACTTGAATCCGAGAAGGCGAAGACGAGTGATCTTCACGCTGGGTCTACCTTGTCTGTGGAGCCTCTACGCACGGGACCGGACCATGGCCGGTGTCCGGGTAACGCTCAAGACGGAGTTGCCGGCGGCGGCGGGGCCTGCTCGATCATCGCCTTGATCTCGTCGAAGGTGACCTCTCCCTGCGCCTTGCGGCCATTGATGAAGAAGGTCGGCGTGCCGATCACGTTGAATTGCCGCCCCCGCTGCTTCACCTCCGTCACGCCGTCGATAATGGTTTGATTCGATAGGCATTTGTCAAACGTCTCGCGGCTCATTCCGCTGGATTTGGCCACCGAATAGATCGCCTCCGGACGCACTTCCTGGCTCACCCATTCGCTCTGCCGGGTCAGGAACTGGTTCAGCAGGAAGAAATATTTGTCTTCCGGCGCGCATCGATTGACGAGCGCCGCATTGCCGGAGGTGTGGCCGATGGGGAACTCCCGCACGATGAAGCGAACCTTGCCGCTGTCGATGAATTCCTTCTTGAAGCGGGGGAACAGCGCCTTCTGGAAATGGGCGCAATGCGGGCAGGTGAGCGAGACATACTCAATCACGGTGACCGGAGCATCGGCCTTGCCGAGCGAGACGTCGCCGAGCGGGCCGGGCGCCATCAGCTCGGCTTGCGGCGGCACGTAGGTCGCCTTATCGATCGGCGGCGTCGGGCCCATCGCGCCGCCGCCGCATGCCGAAAGGGCGAGCGCCAAGGCAATCGGGATCGATGCTGTTAGCCCTCGCAGCCGCATCGCTGAGTTCCTACTGACCCGAAGACCCTTCAGGCTTGCCCTCTTGCGGCGTCGGCGTCGCGCCACCTTCTGGCGTCGGGGAAGCGCCGCCCGCTGGCGGGATCGAGCCGCCGGTTTCCGCCGGCTTGTCGATGCCGACGAGCTTGCCCTCGAAATCCTTGAACTCGTGCTCGCCGCTCATTCGCTTGCCGTTGATGAAGAAGGAGGGCGTCGAGTCGATGCCGAATTTCTCGTAGCCGGTGGTGCGGATCTCGACGATCTTGTTGAACAGCTCCTTGTCCGCCATACATTTGTCGAAGCTCTCCTTCGAGAAGCCTGCCTGACGCGCGAATTGCAGCAGCTTTTCCATGGCTTCCGGGCCCTGCACCACCCAGTTCTGCTGCGTCTGGAACAGCGCCTCGATCATCGGGAAATAGCGATCCGGACCGGCACAGCGGGCGAGCAGCGAGGCACGCGCCGCCAGCCCGTCGAGCGGAAATTCGCGAAAGATGAAACGAACCTTGCCGGTGTCGATGTATTTGGTCTTGAGCTCGGGAAACACGACGTTCTCGAACTGCGCGCAATGCGGGCAGGTCATCGAGGCATATTCGACTATGGTGTTGGGAGCGTCGGCGCTGCCGAGAGCCATCTCGGGCAGCGGGCCAGGCGCCATCAACGCGGCGAGGTCGGGATCGGTCTTGGAACCCGGTCCGTCGGCATTGCCGTTGGAGCTCGTCTTCCAATAGACGAGGCCGCCGACGAGAATGGCGGCCGCCACCGCGCCGATAATGAACAGCGTATTCTTGCCCCCGGCCTCATCCTTGCCGGGCGGCGTCTCGGCACCTGATGATTTGCCGCTCGTTACCTTGCCGGATCCGGGCTGGACAGCCGCCTTTTTCTCGCTTTTCGCCACTCTTTTCACTCCACCTGCTGGGATCGCTTCGAGCCGGGCCTACATTCGTTAAACACCCGCGTTCTGGCAAGAGCGAGATAAGTCGCTCAACGGCTTGTGAGCTTGGCGCGGGTGTTGGTCCCGAGTCGCAGCAAGGCCGCGCGCAAGCCGCCATCCTCGACGGAAGCGGAGGCGGGCAGCACGTTGGGATCGATCGGCGGCTCTGCGGCAGGCCTGCGCGCCGTTTTGCGCGCAACCGGGGCCTGCAAGATGCGCATCTCGGCAATTGCCCGGTAGCCGAAATAAGCGTTCACCCGCTCGAGGATCTGCCCGGAACGGTGCTGCACCTCGATGGCGCGCGGGCCTTCGACCCTGAGCACCAAGGTCGCGCCCTCGACCCGGTGCCCTTTGGGCGCGTCAGCCACTTGCGCTTCGTCCCGGCGCTTTGGCCAGACCACCCGGTCGGGCATGGTGAACTGGGCGAGCTCCGCGCCGACGATGGTTCCCCATTCGCTCAAGAGCGAGGTGGTGGCGAAGCCGCGCGCGCGCGCCGAAGCGTCGAGCGCTCCCGCCGCATAGGCGCCGATCGGCCGCGCCGCGCTTGCCGCCCGTCCCAGGGCTCTGCGTTGTTTGTCGTCCATGGCGTTTCGCGAAATGGTGGAGCGATCGCGCGCTCCGCTTGCTTCCTCTCGGCCGAGCTTACACCATGGCCGAAACCGAGGCGTGGGCGGAGTTCGTTTTATGCAGAGGCGCGCGGCGGAGCGGGTGCAGCGGGAGGAGAGGCGCATCGCCGATGCCGTGCTCGCCTGGTACGATCGCGAGCGCCGCCGCCTGCCGTGGCGGGTGGAGCACGGAGAGGCGCCCAATCCTTACCGCATATGGCTCAGCGAGATCATGCTGCAGCAGACGACGGTCAAGGCGGTGCTGCCGCGCTACGATCTCTTCCTGCGCCGCTGGCCTGACGTGGCGGCATTGGCACGCGCCGAGCTCGGTGAGGTGCTCGCCGCCTGGGCCGGCCTCGGCTATTACGCGCGTGCGCGCAACCTGCATGATTGCGCGCGCGTGGTGGCGGAGCGGCACGGAGGCAGGTTCCCCGAGGACGAGGCCGGACTCCGCAAGCTGCCGGGCGTCGGCGATTATACCGCCGCCGCCATCGCGGCCATCGCCTTCGGCAAGCGCGCAACGCCGGTCGACGGCAATATCGAGCGGGTGGTGGCCCGGCTTTTCGCCGTGACCACGCCATTGCCCGCAGCCAAGACTGACATCAGGGCGTTCGCCGAGACACTGACCCCTGACGACCGGCCCGGCGACTTCGCCCAGGCGATGATGGACTTGGGTGCCACGATCTGCACTCCGCGCCGGCCGGCCTGCGGCGTCTGCCCGGTGCGGCCCGACTGCCGGGGTTTTGCCGAGGGTTGCGCCGAGGCGCTACCTTATCGCGCGGCGAAGGGCGAGCGGCCGGTCAGGCGCGGCGCAACCTTCGTTGCCGTTCGCGCCGATGGCGCCGTGCTGCTCCGCGAGCGGCCGTTGCATGGCCTTTTGGGCGGGATGCTGGAGACGCCCTCATCGCCGTGGGAGGAGGCCGAACCCGGCGGAGACTCCGCACGACGATACGCGCCGGTCGCGGCCGACTGGCGCAAGCTGCCCGGCCTGGTCGAGCACACTTTCACGCATTTTCATCTCGAGCTTTCCGTCTATCGCGCGGAGGTCGGACAGGATGCGCAGCCAAAGCGCGTGGCGGAGCCCGAGCGCTGCCTTTGGCTCAAACCTCGCGCACTCGCGGGCGCCGCGCTGCCGTCGGTCATGCGGAAGGTGTTGCTGCACGCCCTCGAAGAAGATCGTGTCGTCAGCCCTGCGGCTCGAGCTTCGCCCGCGCTGCGTCGCGCAAGGCGTCGATCGGCGTGAGGCGGCCTTCGGCCTCATAATGCCAGAAGGTCCAGCCGTTGCAGGCCAGCGCGCCTTGCACGTGCGCGCCTATCTTATGGATCGAGCCTTGCGCGCCGGCGCAGGCGATCGAGCCGTCGGCACGGACTTTCGCCTCGTGCCGCGCGCCGGAATCGTAAAGCACCGTGCCGGGCGAGATCAGCCCGAGTTCGACCAGAGCGCCGAACGGGATGCGCGGCTCGGCGCGTTTCCCCTTGGCGACTTGCAGCGAATCTTGTTGGAGCGGCGAGAGGGCCGCGAGCCGCGCCTTGGCCGCCTCGGCATAGCTCGCCTCCCGCTCGATGCCGACAAACGCCCGCCCGAGCCGCTTGGCGGCGACCGCGGTCGTGCCCGAGCCAAGAAACGGATCAAGCACGACATCGCCGGGACTGCTCGCCGCCAGCAGGATGCGATGCAGCAGCGCCTCGGGCTTCTGCGTCGGATGGGTTTTGCGCCCGCAATCTTCCCGCAGGCGCTCGGCGCCGGAGCAGATCGGGAACAGCCAGTCCGAGCGCATCTGCAAATCTTCGTTGAGCGCCTTCATCGCCTCGTAATTGAAGGTATAGCGCGCCTTGGGTCCCATCGACGCCCAGATCAAGGTTTCATGCGCGTTGGTGAAACGCCGCCCGCGAAAGTTCGGCATCGGGTTCGATTTCCGCCACACCACATCGTTCAGCACCCAGAAGCCGAGATCCTGGAGGATGGCGCCGACGCGGAAGATGTTGTGATAGCTGCCGATCACCCAAAGCGCGCCCGACGGCTTCAGCACGCGGCGGCAGGCCGACAGCCAGTCGCGGGTGAAGATGTCATAGGCGGCGAAGCTGCCGAACTTGTCCCAGTCGTCGTCGACGGCATCGACGCGGCTGTTGTCGGGCCGAAAGAGCTCGTTGTTGAGCTGGAGATTATAGGGCGGGTCGGCGAAGACGAGATCGATCGAGGCTTCGGGGAGAAGCTTGAGCTCCTCGATGCAGTCGCCGACGATGATCCTGTCGAGCGGGAGCTTGGCTCCCCTCTTGTCCCCCACGCCCATGTCACCACTCGGGTTACGCGGTACTGCACGCGCTCGCTCTCGCGCGAGACCGGCCCATGCTGGCTGACGAGGGTAAAGGCGGACTTAATCGCCGGGAGTTGGCTTAGAGCAGACACCGTGCCACAACCGGCCCGGACGCCGCGTTGCGGGGGGATCGAGCGTTGCCGCCGGGCTTGCATCGTCGGGACATGCTGCGTGCGGCGCTCGGCCTTGCGGCGCTGAAGCTGACCGGCAGCCACGCCTGTGCGGCCGAAGATAGGGAAGGGGGCAACACCATGGCCAGGGACATCGTCATGATCCACGGCGCCAACGAGGGCGGCTGGTGCTTCGACAAATTTGGCGGTGTGTTCCAGAGCCTCGGTTGGACCTGCCACGCGCCCGACCTGATCGGCCACGGGACGAAAGCCGCGGATGCCGCCAAGACCTTGATTGGCGTGGGCATGGCCGACTATCGCGCGGAGCTCGAGGCTTTTCTTAGGACGTTGCCCCCGAAGCCGGTGATTCTCGGCCATTCGATGGGCGGCGTGCTTGCCCAGCAGCTCGCGGCGCAGGGCCTCGCCTGTGCGCTGATTCTGGCGGCGCCCGCGCCGCGCTCCGGCATTTTGCCGCCGACCGGCGCGGAGAAGCAACTCGACCAGGATCTGATGGGGCTAGGCGCTTTCTGGAAGACGGTGATCAATCCCGATTTCGCACTAGCCCGCATCTACACGTTGAACCGCGTGCCGGAAGCCGAGCAGCGCGCCGTATTCGACAGGTTCGGGCCCGAATCGGGCCGTGCCTTCTTCGAGCTGTTCTTTTGGATGTTCGATCGGAGCGGAGTAACGGTGGTCGACACTGCGGCCGTCAAATGCCCGGTGCTGTGCATGGTCGGAGCGGACGATAAGATCGTCTCGCCGCAGACCGCTCGCGAAACCGCGGCCGGCTATCCCGGCGCAACCTTTTGGGAGCTTGCGGGTCACGGGCACATGCTCGTGCTCGAACCCGGCGCCGAGGACATCGCTCGCCGCGTCGCCGCGTGGATCCCGGGCTAGGCGTCTTCGACGATCTCGTCAGGAAGAGGCAGCACGGCGCCGGTCTCGATCAGCCTCAGCGCGCGTTCGATCGGGCTGAAGGAGCGGCGGTGATGCGTGCAAACGCCATGCTTCTTGATGGCCGCCGCATGCTCCGGCGTGCCGTAGCCCTTGTTGCTTTCCCAGGCATAACGCCGATAGCGGCGCGACAGCTTCACCATCATGCGGTCGCGCGTCACCTTGGCGACGATCGACGCCGCCGCCACTGAGAGCGACAGCCCGTCGCCGCCGACGACCGCCCGCGCCTTGCAGGGAAAACGCTTCGGCACGATGTTGCCGTCGATCAGAGCAGAGCCGGCCGGCACGCGCAGTCGGCGATAGGCGGCGCGCATGCCCCACAGGCTCGCCTGCAAAATATTGTCACGGTCGATGCGTTTCACCGGGCCGATCACCACCGAGACGATCGAAGTGGCAATGATCGCGTGATAGCGATCCTCACGCGCCTCTGGCGTCATCAGTTTCGAATCGTTGAGTCCTTCGGGGATGCGGTCGGGATCGAGAATGACCGCCGCGACCACCACCGGTCCCGCCCAAGGGCCACGTCCCGCCTCGTCGATCCCGGCGACGGGCCCGCGCAACTGATCCATCATCGCCGCTTCGAGGTCGAAGCTCGGCTTGGGGAGCGGCAGCTTTTCGGCGGGAAGTCCCATGGCAGGGACTTTCGCGCAAAGCCCGCGCGTTTGGCAACGTGTTCGGCAGGGCTGCGCCGGCCGCCTGTGGAAAAACCGCTAGAACAGCCGGAGTTGCTGGCCGGGAAGGGATGGCGGGGTGAACCGGTCGGTGCGCAACTCGACCGAGCTTTTGTTGAGCCGGAGCCGTTCGGCGGCGAGTTCGAATCGCCGACCGATCATCCAGGCATAAGGCCCGTCGCCCGTCATGCGCTCTCCCCATTTCGCATCATAGAGCTTGCCGCCCCGGGTCGAGCGCATCAGCGACAGGACGCGCTTGGCCCGATCCGGGCAATTCGCCTGCAGCCATTCGCTGAAGAGATCGCCGATCTCGAGCGGCAATCTGAGCAGCACATAGCCCGCATTCTTTACGCCGGCAGCAGCCGCGCGCTCCAAGATGCGCTCCATCTCCATGTCGGTAAGGCCGGGAATGATCGGCGCCACCATCACCGACGCCGGTACGCCGGCATCGACCAGCCGTTGAACGGTTTCGAGCCGTTTGTCGGGCGTGCTCGCGCGCGGCTCCATGGCGCGGGCGAGTTTTCGGTCGAGCGTCGTGACCGATAGCGCCACCTTGACCAGCCCGCGCTCGGCCATCGACTTGAGAATGTCGAGATCGCGCAACGCGAGGGCCGATTTGGTGACGATACCGACCGGATGGTTGGCGGCGCTCAAGACTTCGAGGATGCGGCGCATGATGCGGTAGCGCCGCTCGATCGGCTGATAGGGATCGGTGTTGGTGCCGATGGCGATGGTGCGTGGTCGATAGGCGGGGTCGGCGAGCTCGCGCTCGAGCGCGGCGCCGGCATTCGTCTTGGCGAACAGCTTGGTCTCGAAATCGAGCCCAGGCGACAG
>Ga0157375_10002452_pt1 | contig 16055 bp, 14 predicted proteins | sample M35metaG_FD_115311 | JGI IMG/M metagenome (GOLD analysis project Ga0157375, IMG submission 115311) | Miscanthus rhizosphere microbial communities from Kellogg Biological Station, Michigan, USA - M3-5 metaG | ecosystem: Host-associated > Plants > Roots > Rhizosphere > Soil | place: USA: Michigan...
ACGCCGCCGAGCGAGACCGCGGCGGCGATCGCAAGTCCAATCATCGCCCCACGCAACGGCATACGGGCTCCTTCAGTGCCTGTCGCCATTTGGACTGCTCTCTTTGTCCAACGCGTGACAAGAGAACATACCAATGTGGCGCATCGGATATAAAAATGTGGCGCAAACATATAGAATGTGCCGCGCCATTGCAAGATCAGAATCCGCGAATGCGCGTCTGTGGTCTGACCACTATCGGTCGATGATCGCTTTGCGGAAACGAGTCGAAACCGGCTTCGTGCTGGATGGAGGGTGGCATGCGTGTCGGGCCGTTCCTCGTGATCATCGCCGCGCTCGTGATGATGAGCGCGACCGCCCTTGTCCCGCAGGACCAGCAAGGTCAGCGACCCGCTCCGACCTATCGTCCCGACTGGTCGCCAGTCGCTTTCGATCCGGTACCACCGCCGCCCGGCACCGATAAGCTCGAACCAATCGGACGACCGTCCGCCACGCAAAACATTCGTCCGGGCGGTGAACGGTTTGCAGGACTCGAGCTGGCGCCGTTGCCCGTCAAAGTTCCGAACGGCTTCACGCCAATCTTCAACGGGCAGAATCTCTCCGGGTGGCACACCAGTCACACGAACATTCACGGTACGACGCCGAACTTCTCTGTCATGCATGGCGTGCTGCTCGGCACGCAGAGTCCGCTCGGCAGCGGTGGAATCCTGATCACGGACAAGAAGTACAAGAACTTCGAGCTCTATATGGAGGTGAAACCGGACTGGGGGTGCGACAGCGGTCTCTTCTTCAGAGCGACCGAGGACGGCGTCGCGTATCAGGTGACGCTCGATTACCTCCCGACAGGTATGCTTGGCAACGTCAATGGCGAGAACGGGCTGGCCGGCGTCGGAGGCGGTCGCGGGGCCGCCGCTCCTGCCGCCGCGCAGAAACGCGGCGGCCTGTTTGACGATGTCAAGGCGTGGCAACGGGAGGAGTGGAACGTCATTCGACTTCGCGTCGACGGCGAAACGCCGCACGTGCAGATGTGGGTCAACGATGCGCTCGTGACCGATTTCACCGATGTCAAGAACAATGCGGTGAACGGCATGTGGGAGGGCCCGATTGCCATTCAGGTTCACGGTCTGTTGCGGTGGCGCCCGGGCGGGTTCTGGCGCTGGCGCAACATGGGCATCAAAGAGCTGTAAGACTGAGGCATTGTGATCGAGGAGACACTGGCATCCGCGCACGCCGCCACGCCCGCGGTCTCCTCATCACGCGGCTGGCATCGTGAGCTGACGGCCGAACACTGGTTCGTACTCCTCGCGGCCTCGCTTGGATGGCTGTTCGACACGATGGACCAGCAGTTGTTCACGCTGGCTCGCCGCCCTGCGGTTACGGAGCTGCTTCGCGCCGCCGTCGGAACGACACCGGTCAGCGACGGCATGATTGCGGAATACGCCGGCTACACCACGATGATCTTCATGATCGGGTGGGCAAGCGGCGGGCTCGTCTTCGGTGTGCTCGGTGACCGCATCGGCCGTGTGAAGACGATGATCGTCACGATTCTGTTCTATTCCATCTTCACGGGTCTGAGCGCGCTATCGACCGGGATATGGGATTTCTCCGCGTATCGCTTCCTGACCGGACTCGGCGTCGGAGGTCAGTTCGCCGTCGGTGTGGCGCTGGTCGCCGAATCGCTCCCCGATCGCGCGCGACCGTTTGCGCTGGGATGGGTACAGGCCGCTTCCACGATCGGGAACATGCTTGCAGCGGTGATCGGGATCATGCTGTCGGCCCTCGAGCAGGCTGGAACGATCGCCAGCGCATGGCGTTCGATGTTCGTCATCGGAGCGCTGCCGGCATTTCTGTGCCTGGTCATCTTCCGCAGGCTCAAAGAACCTGAACGCTGGCAGCGCGCCGCGCGAGACGCCGTCCGACGTGGCTCGTTGACCGAGCTCTTCTCCGATCCACGCTGGCGCCAACACGCGATGATCGGTACGCTCCTCGCCTTCGCGGGCGTCGTCGGCTTGTGGGGTATCGGCTTCTTCAGCGTCGATCTCTTCCGCGTGGTACTGGACCGGACCGACCTCTCGGCTGGACAGAAGACATTCTGGACGAGCATGACCTCACTGCTGCAGAACCTCGGTGGCTTCTTCGGCATTTACGCGTTCACGCAGCTCACGCATCGCACCGGACGGCGGAAGGCGTTTGCGTTGGCGTTTGCGGCGGCATTCGTGATGACCGCCTTTACGTTCTGGAACCTGCGGAACTTCTCCGATATTTTCTGGATGATTCCGCTCATGGGGTTCTGCCAGCTGGCACTCTTCGGCGGATATTCGATTTACCTTCCGGAACTCTTCCCCACCCGACTGCGCAGCACCGGCACCTCCTTCTGCTACAACGTGGGTCGATTCGTCGCGGCGCTCGGGCCGCTGGCGCTCGGACTGCTCACCAGCCGTGTGTTCGCTGCGCAGGCTGAACCGATGCGCTACGCTGGCGTCACGATGTGTGTGGTCTTCCTGGTCGGTCTCGCGGCGGTGCCGTTCGCCCCCGAGACGCGTGGCCGATCATTGCCTGAATGAACAGATACCTTCCACAGATGGGCGCGTGCTTCGCTCGCTGACGCTCACCGGTCGCGTGGCCGTCGTTATCGGCGGCACGTCAGGCATTGGCCGCGCGATCGCACTTGGGCTCGCCGAAGCCGGAGCGGACGTGGTGCCGACCGGCCGCCGCCAGGCGCTCGTCGACGCGGCGTGCACCGAGGTGCAGTCATGCGGCAGACGCACCGTGGCGATGACGGTCGACGTGCTCGAGCGATGCAAGATCGAGAGGCTCCGCGACCGCGTCCTGGCTGATCTCGGACAGGTGGACATCCTCGTCAACGCGGCCGGCGCCATCCTGAAGAAACCAGCTGTCGAGGTGACCGACGTCGAATGGGACGCCATCCTCAACGTCAATGCAACCGCGACGCTTCGGGCCTGTCAGACCTTTTTCGAAGCGCTCGCGGCACGGCGCCAGGGACGCATCATCAACATCGCGTCGCTGAATTCGTTCGTCAGCTTGAAGGATGTCGCGGCGTATGCGGCATCGAAGGCCGCCGTGCTCGCGTTGACTCGGAGCCTCGCCGTCGAGTGGGCGGCGGCAGGCGTGAATGTCAACGCCATAGCCCCCGGCGTCTTCCGTACGGACTTGAATCGGCAGCTGCTCGACGCCACCGAACGCGGCCGTGAGCTGCTGTTGCGGACGCCGATGAAGCGCTTCGGCGACGTGTCGGAGATTGCGGGCGCCGCCGTCCTGCTGGCGTCCGATGCCGCAAGCTTCATCACCGGACAATGCCTCGTTATCGATGGCGGGTTCCTCGCGTCTGGCGTCAACAGTTGACGTGAAGCTGACGTTCTTCAACGACGACAGGCAAGCCGACACCGCCAGGTTCATTCGACGCTTCACGGACGAACGCGTGCTACCACGGCTTCACGCACTCCACGCTCGCGTGATGGCCAGCGGTGCCGCGAGCCTGTCGACCGCTGATGAACCTCTCGTTTCAATCGGGATGGAAACGGCTCCGGACGGACGTGCCACAAGGAACTGTTACGGCGTGTTCGGCCTCGGCTGGGAGGCGGCCAGGCATCCCGAGTGGGAGGCACAGATCGCCCAGGAAGTTGAGAGCATCCGCGACCGGATCCGGCAGACACACGGCGTTCCACTTCGATTCCTGATCTGGGCTGGAATGGGCGGATCGATTGAGGACAAAACGATGTACCACGCGGCCGGGCTACTCCGCGGTGGTCCGATCTTCTATCCGCTCGATTCGACTGACCCGGCAAAGCTGAAGGCAGTCCTTGACGATCTCGAGCGTCGGTCGCGGCGGCCGCTTCGCCAGGCTTTACGCTCCACGCTTGTGGTCGGAATGGCGTTGGGGATGACGTCGTACGAACCGGTGGTCAACCTCGAGAAGCTCGCTGCGTTGTTCGACCGCTTCGGCATCGACTCCCGCGCCAATTTCCTGTACCTGACGCTTCCAGGATCGCTGCTCGATCAATTCGCGAGCGCACGCGGCTATCAGCGTGTGCCGCTGCAAATGGACGGCGATCACGCGACTGCCGGACGACACAGCGGACCGTTGACTCGCGGCGCGCTGTATCCGCTGGCGCTGGCCGGCGTCGATATCCGCCACTGGATCCGAGGCACGCTGCTGGCCGACCGTGAGATCGCCACCGCGTGGAAACTCTCGTCATTTCTCCATGCGCAAGGGATCGCCGGCCGCGACAAAGTCACACTGGTCCTGCCTCGTGCATGGAGCGGTGCCGGTATCTGGACCAAGCAGGACTTCGAGGAGAGTCTCGGCAAGAGCGAAGCGCTCGGGATCAAGATCGTCGTCGGGGAGCAATCGCGCCGCGCGTATTACCACCCTGCGAAGGATTCCAGGCAGGATCGCGCGTTCCTTGCGGTTCGACTCGGTCGCGGGGAAGACGGATTGTCGGTGCAGACGCTGGTCCGGGCGGGCTATCCGCTGGCTGTTGTGGAAATGCCCGCCCGAACGTCGCTTTCACGTTACATGCAGTTCATCCATTACGCCGTGTTCGGCGTGGCGTACTTACGGGCGATGAACTTCGTCACCCAGCCGAGTGTGGAGCTGTACAAGACGATTGCCGGCGAAATTTATGCGGATGCGAAACGAGCCGGAAATGTTTCGAAGACATCCGCCTGGTGCGCGATGACGGCCTCCGAACGCCAGACGTCGTGGCGGCGTCGTTTGACGGTGTACTACGACACGGTGGATGCGAACGCAGGCGCTGGTGACGCGGCGGCGAAGTATGCGTCGCTCATTCGCCAGCTTCACGCGAACAGGTCGATTGAATACGGCGAGCTGACGTTCTTTGGCGATCTGCGGCTCGGAACTGCGGGACGCGCCATGCGCGCGACACTGGAACGCAGTGCCGACCTCGTCTTCAGGCGTGCGCTTCGGATGCCGGTTGACGTGTACGAAGGCCCGGCGATGAACCATTCCTATCACGAGATGATCATCGGCCACGGACGCTGCTTCTCGACGGTATTGCTGTCGCGGAAGCAGGCGTCGATCAAATCGGTGAACTACACGTCGGAGTACCACGTCTCGCAGTTCCTCGCCACGAGAATGGCGCTGGCCCGGCGCAACCGGCCGGTCGTCGCCATCGTCGTCAACGACATGAGCGAGCGAAGCCGTGCAGCCGTGGACGATTTCTTCGGCGCGGTCGCGCGCCATTTGAAGGCTGAGCAACGGCCATGAACGTCGGCATCATCGGAACGGGCGCCATCGCGAACCTGCACGCGCGCGTTTACCGCGCCATTGGATTCACGATCGTCGGCTGTACTGACGTCATTCCCGAGGCGGCACGGCGATTCGCCGCGGAACACGGCTGCGAAGCGGTGGCCAGCTATGAAGAGGTCTGCCGCCATCCGGCGATCGACTACGTCGACGTCTGCACCTTGCCGAATTTCCGCCTCGAGGCGGTGGATGCAGCAGCAGCATCGGGCAAGCACGTACAGGTGCAGAAGCCGATGGCGACGAACCTGGAGACCGCGCGGCGGATGATCGACACGGCAGCCCGCGCCAACATCCTGCTCGGCGTGGTCAGTCAGCATCGCTTCGACGAGTCGAGCCGGTTCCTGAAGGCAGCGATTACGAGCGGAAGACTTGGCGTCCCGCTGCAGTTTGACGCCTACGTCAAGTGGTACCGGTCCGCCGAGTACTACTCGCGGCCGGTGAAAGGGAGTTGGAGCGCCGAAGGTGGCGGAGCGTTGATCAACCAGGCCATCCATCAGGTAGACCTGCTTCGCTGGTTTGGCGGCGCGGTTCGTGAGGTGTTCGGATTGTGGCAGCTCGGGGCCGCGCATCGAATCGAGTCGGAAGATGTGCTGACGTGCGTCCTCCGATTCGAGAGCGGCGCGACGGGCACCATTCAGGCGTCAACGGCGTTCTGGCCAGGCTACCCGGAGCGAATCGAGATTCACGGTACGAAGGGGACCGCGGTCATCACAGGAGATCGGTTGACGGCGTGGAACGTGCAGGACGATGCCGGCCAGGACGCGCCACTGGCGCGCGATGTCGCATCAGGCGCGTCGGATCCGATGGCGATATCACTCGACCCGTTCGAGCGGCAATTCCTCGATTTCGCGGATGCGATCGCGGCCGGACGCCCGCCGCTCGTCTCGGGCGAGGAGGGGTTTCAGGCTTTGCAGCTCGTCGACGCGATCTATCGCTCCTGCCGAACGGGTGAAAAAGTCACGTTGCAGACACTGCGCTAGGCGAGGGCCTCGCGGCAGTATTTCATCGTCTTGGCGAGCTCAGTCATGCGGTCGGAGCCCTCAGGCACGCGATACTCGAACTCGATCGTCGCCTGGATATTCCACCGCTTGTCGCGAATCAGCCGAAGCGCCTCGATGATTGGCGTCTCGCCCTGGCCGAACGGCATGTTCGGTCCGCCGTGCATCTTGCGATCCTTGACGTGAACATGTGTGATGCGATCGTGGTGTTTGGTAATGACGGGCACGGGAGACATGCTGTTACCCGCGACGAAATGTCCCAAATCCACATTCGCGCCGATGTAAGGGCCGATCGCCAGCAGCTCATCGAAGATCGCCGGCGTCACTTCGGCGTGGCCGTGGAAGCCGACCAGCATCCGATGCTTCGCCGCAAATTGCGCGATCCGCTTCGCATCGTCCGTCGAGAACTCGCACGAGATCGCCCTGGCGCCAAGCGCCTTCGCGAGCGTGAACGTGTATTCGAGTTCATCGTTCGAGTAATCGGGCACGCCGTCGTACTTGACGATTTCGATCATCACGCCGGCGTCTTCGTACATCTTTCGGACTTCACGGGCCTTGCTGAGCGGCGCCGCGACGCGCCACTTGCGAATGTCCTCGAGCTTCGCCTTCGCGGCGGCCTGCTGCTCCGGCGTCGGGGGCGGCGGCGGTCCCGCCGGCGCGGCTCCACGATTGCCGCCGCCTGGTTGCGGCTGCAGATTGAGAGGCAGTCCCATGAATGCCTCGACCGGACGCGCACGCAATTCAACGCCGCTCACACCGAGCTGAACACAACGCTGCAGAATGTCTTCGGCAGACGTCGCCTGATTGCCGAAGTTGTACGGCACGTTCATTCCGATGACCACGCCGTTGACCTTCGAATTGGGTTTGTCGGCAGCCCACGCTGCCCGGGGCAGAAAGCTCGCGGCAGGAATCGCCGAGAGAGCGAGCTTGCCGATTTGACGTCGCGTGTACTGCATGACGATCCCTTTCAAGCGACAGACCGCGTTGACACCGCTGAACGCGTGCGATATACAGCGAAGCGCCTCAATGTAACGCCTGTTACCGGTTACACCCAAGGGAAAAAATGATTGCCGGACTCGCCATTCCCGATACAGGGGCCCTCGACTTCCTCGCCCTCGGCGCTCTGGTTCATCGCCTCGATCCCGGGCTCGTTCCGTTCCGAAAGGCGACGACCGCGGCGATCCATGTGAGTGGCGGCGAGTTCAATACGGCGGCAAACCTGGCCGACTGTTTTCACATGCGAACCGGCATCGCCACCGCGATGGTGAATTATCCGATTGGAGATCTCGTCGCGGAGCGTGTTCGCGCGATGGGCGTGACCCCGTTTTACAAGCGCTTTGCGCACGACGGTGCACGCGGCCCGAACATCGCGGCTGTCTACAGCGATCGAGGTTATGGGATCCGAGCACCGGTCGTGTTCTACAACCGCAGCAACGAAGCGGCCGCAGCGCTCAAACCGGGCGACTTCGATTGGACAGCGATCTTTCACGCAGGCGTACGCTGGTTTCACAGCGGCGGGATCTTCGCGTCGCTGTCCGACACCACCCCCGCATTGATCGTCGAAGCGATGCAAACGGCGCGCGACCGGGGAGCGGTCGTCTCCTTCGATCTGAATTACCGCGAGAAACTCTGGCGGGCATCACCCGGCGGCGCAGCTCGCGCGCGGCAGGTGCTCTCGAGCATCGTCGAACACGTCGACGTGCTCGTGGGCAACGAAGAGGATCTGCAGGCCGGACTCGGAATTCCCGGTCCCGCGGTCGCGAAGACGGCACTCGACCCCAGCGCGTTCGTGGCGATGATCGACGCGGTGGTCAAACGGTTCCCACGGATCAGGATTGTCGCCACAACGCTGCGCGAGGTGCAGTCGGCGTGCCGCCATCGTTGGGGTGCTGTCGCCTGGATCGGCGGCGACACGTACTTGTCTCCGACGTGCGAGCTCGACGTCCACGATCGCGTCGGCGGTGGAGACGGGTTCGCCGCGGGCTTCATTTACGGCCTGCTCGCCGGCGAACCGGCGGAACGCGCGGTGAACCTGGGCTGGGCACACGGTGCGCTGCTGACCACCTATCCTGGCGATACGACGATGGCGACGCTCGAGGAGGTGCGTGCACTTGCCGACGGCACCTCTGCACGAATTCAGCGTTGATGCTAAGGAATCCTCGCAACCGACGCGAGGCTACGGGCTGACGACCGGCGGTCCGCCAAAAACGATCGACATCCCGACCCGAAGAGCACGCGGTGCCCCGGGATACGCGTACGGAACCACCCGACCGACAAAATCGCTCAATGTGAAACCGTACTCCTCGTAGCGCTTATTCGCGAGGTTGACGGCGTCGGCAAACAGCATCTGGCGACCGAACATCCGCCGGATGCGAACGTCGAGCTTGGCCGGACCGCGGATAGGCAGACTGTTGGCGTCATCGAAGTAGGCGCCCGATGCGCGGCGGAATCGCGCGTACGCGCCAAGATTCCACGGAAGCGTGACGGTCGCTGCCAGCACAAACGTCTTGCGCGGCACGTTCTTCAACTGGTTTCGACTGTCGGCATCTTCGACACGCGTCCAGGCATAGGTCACCGAAGGCTGCAGCCACGTCCCGAGGCGCCCATTGCCTTCCAGTTCGGCGCCCGTGTGCCGGCTTCGACCGATGTTGCCGTACGAAAATGTGCGGATGTCGAAGTCGATTTCGTCTTTGACGTCCATCCGATACGCCAGCGCACTCCAGTTGAAGCCAGACGTTCCGGACACTCCAGCCTCGATATTGGTCGCTCGTTGCGGACGCAGAGTAGCGTTCGAGACCGTGAACGTGCCGCCGCGAAAATCAGGAAACGGCCGCGGATCGAACAACTGGTCGATCGTGGGCACTTTGAACGCCTTCGCCGCCTGGAAGAAAACGGCGAGCTTACCGGCGTCCGCAGCATGCAATGTGACGCCGACCTTCGGCGACCACGCCTGATGATCCCCGGCCGATGTCGCCGACACAGCAAAGCCACTATCGCCGACGTGATCCCAACGCACCGCGCCCGTCACGCGTAACCGGCTCAGTGCATCCCACGACGACGACGCAAAAGCGCCGGCTCGAACACGATGACCGTCCACTTCCGGCCCGTCGCTGCCGAACTGTCCGGTTTCGGTCATGGGACGGTATGCCGTTGTCAGGCGATCGCGTGCGAGGTCGACTCCGACCTGCACCGTCCCACGGTTGCGGCCGCCGAAGGTCGACCCGGCTTGCGCGGTTCCACCAATTCCGTTCGACGTAATCGAGCGTCTTCGTCGATCTGGCACACTCGGCGCGAGGAGAATCGTTCGAATCGCGGCATCGTCGCGCGTGTTTGCGTACACACGAACGAGCCCTGTACGGTCGGCACCGGAACGCTGCAGGACAAACGATGTCGCCAGGCCGTGCCGATGCGTCTCGTCGAATCGGTACACCGGATCCGAGAACGTGGGGTCCAATCGCACCATCGAGAGCGGCGATGCACCAGGATCCTCACGACGCCGACTGTTGGCCGACGCAGTCCATCGCCAGACCGACGCGCCGACGTTGCCGTCTACCGAGCCGCCACCGACCAGTTCGCGAGCCGCTGAATGCTGCGAGAACCCGCGCGTTCGTCGCACGGCTGCGGAAACGTCGAAACCCGTACTCCCGAAGCGGCGGCCAGTCGATCCGTCCGCGACGTAGGTACCAAACGAGCCGCCCGAGATGTTTGCGTAGGTTCCGAGACTTCGATTCGTCAGCACCTGCAACACACCGCCGACAGCCGAATCGCCGTACATCGACGCACCAGGTCCGCGCATCGCTTCAACCGCGCGAATCGACGACGCGGTGACCATTGACCAGTCAATCAACTCCGACTCCGCATCCGCGATGGGCACACCATCGACGAGCAGTCGAACGTAGTCCGCCTCACCGCCGCCGAAAAATCCACGGGCCGACAAAACGGGGCGTCCTGCATAGAACTCGCCCTGGGCAACGGAGAATCCCGGCAAGAACGACACGAGATTTCCGAAGTTGACCGCCGGCAGGGTCAGGATGGTTGCTGCGGGAAGCACCGCCGTCGATGCCGGGACGAGCGCCCGCGGTGTTTCCGTCCGTTCAGGCGTGACGACGAGTTCGGTGGTGAAGCGAATGGCAGGATCCTGTTGAGTCGAATCCTGCGCGCCCGCCGCTGTCGGGAATACGACGAGCAGCATCAGACATAGACGCTTCATCGGTCTGCCAATCGAGGATTGGCCGGGAACCCTCGCCCCCGCGCCCCTTAGCGGCGCCAGTATTCAGTATTACCGGCGAACATGCCAGCGTCGGGGAGATTACCGAGAATCCGCCGGCGCAGCGCGAGAATGTCCGCTTCCCCTTCGATGCGGTAGATCTCGCTGCCATCCGGCGCGAGGACGAGCGTAAACGGCACCCCCGATTCCCACTTCGAATCGAATGCCGCCTGCACCGCGTAGACGTCATCGGTGTCGATGATCAGGTTGCGCACGGCGGAGTGGTGCTCGTCGAGGAACTTCTGCACCGATGGGCGCTCGTCGGGAGTGTTCAACGCGACGCTGACGAATTCGAAGTCGCGGCTGCGATACCAGAGATAGGTGGTCAGCAGCTCCGGGTACTCGGTCTGGCACGGGCCGCACCAGGTTGCCCAGAAATTGATCATCAGTGTCTTGCCCGTCGGATTCGTCCGCAGCTTCTTCAGTCCGTCGAGAGAAACGGTTTCGAGTGTCACGGGCTTCGCCATCCACTCCTTCATCTCTCTCTGCTTGCCCGCAATCGCCGAATTCCACTTGGTGCTGCAGCCGAACACCGGCGTGTGCTCGACCGGCACAGCACGCCCCGCGATCAGCGCGTCGAGCGCATTGCGCGCGTCGTTCGACTTGATGTTGTTGCCGCGCATGTTGTCGTCGATGCGCCCCTCGTAGCGCAGCTTCCGTTCGCGGTCGAAGATGAAGATGTGCGGCGTCACCTTCGGCCCGTATTGGTGCGCCACCTGCTGCGTGTCGCCTTCATACAGATATGGGAAGTTGAACTGCCGGTACTCCGCATGGATTTTCATGCTGTCGAACGAGTCGTCTACTTCGGCGTAGTTCAGCTCGCGCGGCGCCACGGCCATCGGTCCATTAGGGGCGATGGCAATGAGCTTGACGCCCTTGTCGGCGTAATCGCGGACGATCTGCTTGATGCGCCCTTCGTATAACTGCGACGCGGGGCAATGGTTCGAAATGAATGCAATCGCGAGAATCGGAGCGCCCGCATATTCAGCGAGCGTATGAAACTTGTCGTCGATGCCTTTCAGCGAGAAATCGGGCGCCGGCGATCCGATCTTCAACGTCGGATGCTCGCGCTGCTCGCGCGCCATCTGCTGAGCGTAGGTCTCCTCGGCGGGCGCTGTCGGTTGCTGCGCCGCGACGCTCGCCTCAGCCCCGCAAAGAAGGATCAACCCAAGAACCACTCGACAAAGATTGACGACGCGCATCACGACTCCTTGACGGCAACGGTCCAGGTCATCGGGACCGTACGCGGGGGATAACAGATCTTGTCGTCGCACGCCTGGTAGTTCAGCGTGCCCTGGACGGTGATCGTTGAGACACCTTTCAGCGCGGCTCGGCCGGCTGGCGATCCGTCCAGCGCGAGCTGCTGCACCACCTGAAACGGCTTCTGATACACGTCGACCGTTTCCTTCAGCGGTGCGTAGAAATATTTTTCAGCGGGAGGATACGATACGCTCCGAACGATCAGACCGGGCTGTGGACGAACCGTCAGCACGATGGGCTTGTAATTGACGACGGTGGGGGCGTAGACGTGCATCCTCGGCGCAGGCGCCAGGTCGAGCGTCACGCTGAACCGGTCGCCCACTGCCACGTGTTCCGCCGAGACATGGGATGCCACTTGGAGGAGGTTGGGCCGGGCGGGCTGCTGTGCCGCAACGATCGTGGCCGCGAGCAGGACGCCGATCGCCGCAAACCACATCCAATTGAACATCGCCAGGGGATTATATCGGCGGCTGTAACCGGTTACAATCACCGGCGAGGAGGAAGGCGTATGCGCTATACGAGACGTGACTTCGGGAAGCTTGCGATCGGGGCCCTGCCCGCAGCGGCGCTGCTGAACCGGCCGTTTCGAGCCTTCGCCGACACGAAGCCGAACTCCGTGATCAACGGCGTGCACGTCAGCACGATTACGTACAGCTACCGCAGCATGCCGGATCAGAGCGCCGAAGCGATCCTTCGCTACGTCGTCGAATCGGGCATCAGCGCGATCGAGTTCATGGGCGGCCCGGTCGAAGCGTTCGCCGGTGCGCCGCAGGTATTTCGGGTGCCGTTCGGAACACAACCGAACGCGGAGCAGCAAGCGAAGCTGCGCGAAGCCGCGCAACAGATGCGCGCCTGGCGCACGTCGGTGTCGATGGATCGCTTCAAGGCGCTGCGCAAGATGTTCAACGATGCCGGCGTGACGATCTACGCGTGGAAACAGCTGGCTCCGGAAATGTCCGACGCCGAGATGGAGTACGTGTTCAACGTCGCACAGGCGCTTGGCTGCACGCACACGACCCTCGAGCTCGTCGACGATGCCGCGCAGCTGAAACGGATCGGTGCATTCGCCGAGAAGCACAAGGTCTACGCCGCGTACCACACGCACCTGCAGGGCAGCATGTCGGCCTTTGATCAGGCGTTTGCGGTCTCGAAATTCAACATGGCAAACGTCGACCTCGGACACTACGTTGCCGCCGGCGGCGACCCCGTTCAGTTCCTGAACAAGTTCCACGACCGTGTGGCCAGCTTCCACCTCAAAGACCGCCAATTGCCGGTGCATGGCGCAGGCAACCTGGCATGGGGCAAAGGCGACACGCCGATCCGCGAGATCTTGCAGCTCGTGAAGAAGAACAAGTGGACGATGCCGGCGACGATCGAGCTCGAGTACGAGGTGCCGGCCGGATCGGACGCAGTGAAGGAAGTCGTGAAGTGCCTGGATTACTGCAAACAGGCGCTCGCGTGATCAGCGTGTAGGCGCATCGAGCTACCGCACAGACGCGAGGTACGCAACGAGGTTCGCCACCTCCTCCGGCGCATAGTTTTCGAGCAGTGCTTGGTGCCGCTGCTGTGCTGACGCAAGCTTCGTATCGTGCAGGCGAGCGGCCGTGAACGACCGCTCGGCCTTCAGGCCCTTCGGATCCAGCATGGCCGCGCGAAGCGCTGATACCTCGAACTTGCGCCCGATGCCGGACAAGTCGCGGTCAACCGCGTGACACATGCTGCAGGATCGCTCGAAGTACGCCTTCCCTGCTGTCGCATCGCCCGCGCGGACGGGCGTCGCCGTCAGCTCCTGATACCGCCCCTGCTGACGGGCGTAATGAATCCACGTCACGATCGCGGCGATTTGCTGATCGCTGAGGTCTGAAAACTGCGGCATCGGCGAAAGCTTTGCCGTCTGCGGAATCCCCGCGCGGAGCAGCGGACCGATGCGGTTGCCGTTTTCATCGCGGCCCACGAGCGCCGAATGCATCAAATCGGTCGCTTCGCCACGGGACACGAGGTTGAGTCCGTGACAGTAGGCGCATCCGAACAGCACGAATGTTTCCTTGGCATGCTGCAGGACGGGGTCGGCTAACGGTGCGCCGAGGAACTCGATGTCGTAGCTGCGGTGCACCGGCGTCGATTGCGCCGCAATTGAGGCCGCGAATGCAACCACGCAGATCGACGTGAGGATGCGCGTCATCACGCCACTGCTCTCTTGCAGTAGTCGAACATCAGATCCACCTCTTCGACCTCCGGCCGCAGCGTGCCGTGTTCGAACTCGAGCAGCGCGACGATTGGCCACCGGTTGTCGCGAACCATCCGGAGCAGCTCGATGATGGGCGCATCGCCTTCACCAAACGGCGCGCTTCGCCCGTTGTGTTTCCGCCGATCGCCGACGTGCATCCCGGCGATCCGATCGTGATGCCGCTCGAGGAACCCGACGCAGTCGCCATCGGCTGCCGTGAAATGACGAGTGTCGAGCATCATCTTGAAGTCCGGAGACATCGAGAGTCCTGTCACCATGCTGGCCTCGCTGGCGTACGCGTCGGGATCGGACAGGTTGTCGTGGTTGTGCAGGCCGATGAACATGCCGTGTCGTCCCGGAAACGGCACGAGCCGGCGCGATACCGCGAGCCCGAACGAGCCGACGCAGCCGCGCGCGCCGAGGATCTTCGCGCCTTCGAATGTCGCGTCGATCTCCGCATCCGTGTAGCTGTCGTCAAAGTTCACGTAATACGTGAACACCGCGATCCCGGCATCGTCGAGTTCCTTGCGAATGCCGCGGTAATACCCCGCCGGCGGGGACAGCCGCCAGGCACGCAGGCTGTCACGCGCCGCCGCGGCGCTGACGCCTGGATCGTTGAAGCGCGGCTCGACCCACGTCGCGTGGAGTTCGACCATTCCCATACCGTTTCGCACCAGGCGGCGGATCAACGCGCCGCGGTTTTCGCGCGTCATCGCGAGATCGTGGTAGCAAAACGGTTGAAGACCGAACTGGACGCCGTTGATGAGCGAACGATTCGGCGGATGCGTCTGTGCGAAGGCCTCGCGCGCCGACCGAGGTGCTGCAAACCCTGAGACGCCCGCCAGGAGAACCTTGCCGAAGCCGCGTCGCGTCAATGTCATCGGACCTCCGTCTTCTTACCGTGGCAGCGCGAACGCCACGTACGTGCCGCCTGAAATCTGCGGAGTGCCAGGACGATTGCGACCGCCCCCGGCGGCAATCACGACGAACTGACGCCCGCCGGCTTGATAGGTGATTGGCGTCGCATTTCCCGAATATGGCAGCAGCGTTTCCCACAACAGCTCGCCGGTGCGGCTGTCGAACGCATGGAACTTGCGATCGAAGTTGCTGGCTCCGATGAACACCAGCCCGCCGTCGGTGACGATCGGACCGCCGTAGTTTTCGCTTCCGGTGTTCTTCATCCCGTTCGCGGCCAACTCCGGATATTCGCCCAGCGGAACCTTCCACGAATATTCACCGGTATTCAGATTGATCGCGTTCAGCGTCCCCCACGGCGGTGTAATCGCGGGATAGCCATCGCCATCCAGAAACTTCTTGAATCCGGTAAAGCGATACTTCATGGCGAGCGGTGACTTCGCCGTTTCTCCCGCGTTTATGCTCTCGCCGGTCCGCAGATATTCCACGACCGCCGACAGCGCTTCGGCCGACAGATTCGGAAAAGACGGCATCCGTCCGGCGCCCTGACGAATGACGTTGGTGATCACACCGAGCTGACGACGGCCTGCGACGCCGGCCAGCGAAGGGATTTCCGGCGGCGCGCCGTTCAGATCATCGCGATGACAGACGGCGCATTCTCGAAGGTAGATCTCGCGACCGCCTGCGCCCGTTTCGTTCGGCGCCAGCCTGGCAAGCCACGCCATCTCATTCGCGTTGACGTAGAGATTACTGCTCGCGGGATCGAATGCGGAGCCACCCCACTCCGCACCCCCATCAAAACCTGGAAGCACCACCGTCTCGTGAGCGACGCTGAAAGGAATGAACTGACCTTCGCTCCGCAACGCCCTGAACGTTTCGACCGCCGCGCGATGCGCTTCCGGCGTTCTGGTCGTCAACATGCTCTCGGTGAGGTTCACGTGGACCGATCCAGGCGTCTTTCGTACGCCGCACAGCTACGAGTTCCGCTATGCGCGGCTTCCTCGCGACTACGAGGCGCGGCTTCCGCTCAATTGCGATCCGTTTGACGAGAACCGCACGGCGTTTCTAACCACGCGCCCATGAGCGCCCGCACGCACGGCCGGG
>Ga0157375_10002453_pt1 | contig 16054 bp, 13 predicted proteins | sample M35metaG_FD_115311 | JGI IMG/M metagenome (GOLD analysis project Ga0157375, IMG submission 115311) | Miscanthus rhizosphere microbial communities from Kellogg Biological Station, Michigan, USA - M3-5 metaG | ecosystem: Host-associated > Plants > Roots > Rhizosphere > Soil | place: USA: Michigan...
GTAGGGGAGGCAGTGCGCGTAGTCCCACGCCTCCATGCCCGGGTCGCCGCCCCAGCGCTGGTAGTCCATCGCGTTGCCGCGCTGGAAGATCATCCCGTTGATGCTGCTCGAGCCGCCGAGCACCTTGCCGCGTGCGTGGTAGATCCGCCGGCCGTTCATGAAGGGCTCGGGCTCCGACTCGTACTTCCAGTCGTAGAAGCGGCTCCCGATGGGGAACGCGAGCGCCGCCGGCATGTGGATGAAGACATCCCACGGGTAGTCGGGTCGCCCGGCCTCGAGGACCAGGACGCGGTTCCCGCGGTCGGAGGAGAGGCGGTTCCCGAGGCAGCTGCCGGCGGACCCGCCGCCGATGATCACGAAGTCGAACGTCTCCGTCATGAACGCCCCCCGCTCCTGGCGTCCGGAGTGTGCCACGACGGTGGCGCGCCCTGCGCGCCCCGCGTTGTCCAGGCGGCAACTGCCGTGTTGCGCCTTTCGCGCCGGTGGCCCACCATCGCCCGGTCGGCTCGAGGTGAGGGGGTCACGTGAGCGACGAAGCTCAGCCCGCGGTGTCGTGCCGCAACGTCTGGAAGATCTACGGCCCCAACGCCGACAAGATCGTCGGAACCCCAACGGCCGATCTTCCCCGCGCCGAGCTGCTCGAGAGAACCGGCTGCGTGGCCGCGGTGCGCGATGTCTCGTTCGACGTCACCGAGGGCGAGGTCTTCGTCGTGATGGGCCTGTCCGGCTCCGGCAAGTCGACGCTCGTTCGGATGCTCAACCGGATCCACGACCCCACGGCCGGCGAGGTGCTGCTGGACGGGGACGACATCATGAAGCTCGACGAGGACCGGTTGCGCGAGGTGCGACGCACCAAGATCTCGATGGTCTTCCAGCACTTCGGGTTGCTGCCGCACCGGAGGATCGTCGACAACGTCGCGTTCGGCCTGGAGATCCGCGGCGTCGAGAAAGAGGCGCGCGAGGCGAAGGCCAACGAGGTGCTCGATACGGTCGGGCTCGGTGGCTGGGGGAACTCGTACCCGGACGAGCTGTCGGGCGGGATGCAGCAGCGCGTCGGCCTGGCGCGAGCGCTGGCGACCGACCCCGAGATCATGTTGTTCGACGAGCCCTTCAGCGCGCTCGACCCGCTGATACGGCGCGACATGCAGGACGAGGTGATCCGCCTGCAGCGCGACGTGCGCAAGACCATGATCTTCATCACGCACGACCTGGCCGAGGCGCTCAAGCTCGGGGACCGGATCGCGATCATGAAGGACGGCAAGTTCGTCCAGGTCGGGACGCCCGAGGAGGTCGTGGCGCATCCTGCGGACGACTACGTCGCCGACTTCACGCGCGACGTGCCGCGCGCTCACGTGCTGACGGTCCGCTCGATCATGCGAACGGCCAACGGCGACGGCGACTACGCGGGCGACGTCGCAGCGTCGACCATCGTGCAAGACCTCCTTGCCAAGGTCGCGGAAGAGCACCGACCGTTCCGAGTCGTCGATGATGGCGAGCAAGTCGGCGTCGTCGACCGGACCGCCGTGCTCGCGGCGATGATCGAGGATCGTTGATGGCGGTCGTCCGCGACGAACGATCGCTCCTCGAGGTTCAGGCCGCAGCAGGAACGATCCGCCAAGCGCCTCACCCGTGGCGCCGGCGTCTGCTGTGGGCGGCGGCGATCGTGATCGCCGTCGTGATCGGGTTAGCGGTGTTCCCGAACGGCTTCCCGCAGGGCCTCACCATCGACGTCGCGACCTCGCTGAACAACGCGAACAACTGGGTCATCGCGCACCAACTCACGAACCCGGTGTTCGTGCATGTGCTCAATCCCGCCAAGAACGGGATCAACGAGGCGGTGGACCAACTCGTCAAGGGCATGGCACGCCTGACCTGGCTGGGCATGTTGGCGCTGGTCGTAGCGGTCGCGGGGTTCTTCGCGGGTTGGCGCAAGGCCGTCCTCGCTGGGGTCGGGTTCCTCGTGATCGGTGTCTTGGGCTATTGGACGGAGAACCTCGACACGCTGGCGCTGGTGCTGCTGGCGGTGCTCGTCTCGCTCGCGATCGGGATCCCCGTCGGCATCCTGTCGGCGCGTCACCCACGCCTCGAACAGGTGCTTCGCCCGGTGCTCGACGCGATGCAGACAGTGCCGGCGTTCTCCTATCTGATCATCGTGGTGTTGTTGTTCAGCATCGGTGCTACGAGTGCGCTGATCGTGACGGTCATCTTCGCGCTGCCGCCCGCGATCCGGCTGACGAGCCTCGGCATCCGGCAGGTCCCGCCTGACGCCGTCGAGGCAGGTGTCGCGTTCGGCGTCACGGATCGCCAGCTCTTGCGGAAGGTGCAGCTGCCGCTCGCCAAGCCGGCGATCATGGTCGGGGTCAACCAGACGATCATGATGGCTCTCGGCATCGTCGTGATCGCGGCGACGATCGGGTTTCCGGGCCTCGGGCTGGAGGTGCTCGAGGCGCTCCAACGGCTTCAGGTGGGTCGGGCACTCGCCGCAGGACTCGCGATCGTGGTGGTCGCGGTCGTCCTGGACCGCGTGACGTTCGGGTGGAGCGACTCGGAGCGAGCTCGCCGCGCATCGAACAGCGTCCGCATCTTCGGATGGACGATCTCCCGGCGCGTCCTCGCGATCCTGCTCGGCGTCGCCGTGATCGGTGCGGTCTTCGTCGGCCGCCAGGTGCTCCGCCAGCAGGACTTCCCCGATCAGTGGGTCGTCTCGATCGCGCAGCCGGTCGATCACGCCGAGGAGTCGATCACCGGCGCGATCGGGACGTACACCAGGTCGGTGTCCGACGGCGCGACCCGGTGGGGCCTCGTCCCGTTGCGCGATCTTCTCCAAGACCTGCCCTGGTGGATGGTCTGCCTCGGCGCCGCGGTGGGTGCGTACGCGGCCGCTCGTCGCGTGCCGCTCGCGATCGCTTCGTTCGTGCTGATCGCCGCGATCGGGTTCATGGGCCAGTGGGACAACGCGATGGACACGCTGAGTCAGGTCATCATCGGCGTGATCTTCAGCGTGGCGATCGGCATCCCGCTCGGCATCTGGGCGTCGCGCAGCGATCGGGTGCAGCGGGTCATGAAGCCGATCCTGGACGCGATGCAGACGCTGCCGCAGTTCGTCTATCTCGTCCCGGTGATCGCGTTGTTCCACGTCGGACGCATCCCGGGGATCATCGCGGCGCTGATCTACGCGCTGCCGCCGTGCATCCGGCTGACCGATCTCGGGATCCGGCAGGTGCCGCATGATCGGGTCGAAGCGGCTGTCTCGTTCGGCGCCACGAAGGATCAACTGTTGCGCAAGGTGCAGCTTCCGTTGGCGAAGCCCTCGATCATGCTCGGGGTCAACCAGACCATCATGATGGTCCTGTCCGTCGTCATCATCGCTGGACTGGTGGGCGGCGAGGGGCTCGGCTATCAGGTGGTCAATGGGTTGTCGCACGACTTCGGAACCGGCCTCGTGGCGGGCATCTGCATCCTGCTGCTCGCGATCGTGATCGACCGGATCACGCAGGCGATGGGCCAGCCCGCAGGGCGCGCCACGAAGACGCCACACGGCATCGGATGGTTCTTCGGTCCATCCCGGACGCGCCGCGTGGCCGTAGAGATAGGCGGAGAACAGATCCCGGGCGAGATCCCGGCTGGAAAGGGGGAGGCATGAGGTTAGGCAAGCGGGCGTTCCTGTGGAGCGCTCTTGCATCGCTTGCGCTGGTTGCCGCGGCCTGCAGCGACGTCTCGAGCAGCTCGACGGCGGCTGGGGGTGGGACCGTCCCAGACAACTCTGGAACGACGGTCAACTTCTCGATCAGTCCGTGGGACGGCTCGGCAGCCAACGTCGCGGTCGCCGAGTACCTGCTGAAGAACCAGCTGGGCTACTCCGTCGGCGACAAGGACATCGACGAGTACGCGCAGTTCAAGGCGCTCGCGAACGGTGACCTCGACGCGACCCTCGAGGTGTGGCCGTCGGGTCACGCCGCCGACTACAACAAGTACATCGCCTCGGACAACGGCGTGGTCGACGGTGGTCCGCTCGGGATCACGGGTCGGATCGGGTGGTACATCCCGACCTACATGCTGCAGGACCACCCTGAGCTGGCAACCTGGGAGGGTCTGAAGCAGGACGCGACGCTGTTCAAGACGGCAGACTCCGGTAGTGCGGGCCAGATCCTGGACGGTGCGCCCAGCTACGTGACGTACGACCAGACGATCGCCGACAACTTGGGCCTGAACCTGAAGGTGGCCTACGCGGGATCCGAGGCGGCCGAGCTCACCGAGCTCGACACCGCCTACCAAGACCAGAAGCCCATCCTGATGTACTTCTGGACGCCTCACTGGGCACACGCCAAGTACGACCTGACGCAGATCAAGCTGCCTACGGTCTCGGACCAGTGCAAGCAGATCTATTCGACCGGCGAGAACGCAGACCAGTACAACTGCGACTACCCGCCGGACACCTTGTACAAGGCGTTCAACGACCAGCTGGCGACGAAGGCGCCTGCGGCGTTCGCCTTCCTGTCGGCCATGCAGTGGGATGACCAGGCGCAGGACGGCGTCGGCGCCGACATCCACGAAGGCATGGACCCGCAGGACGCGGCGAAGAAATGGGTCGACGCGAACCAGTCCGTGTGGCAGCCGTGGGTCGACGCCGGTATGGCAGCGCAGAGCGGCAGCCCGGTGGCGAACGCGTCACCGTCGCCGGCCGCATAGCACGCCGACCGACGAACCCTGACCGTCACGGGGGGCGGGCCGAAGGCCCGCCCCCCTCGTGCGTCAGCCCGTCGGCGGGGGAACGATCGTCGGATCGCAGCCGGCCGCGTACGCGGCGTCGCGGAGTGGTTGCGCCTGCGCCGGGAGGGTCGCCGCGAAGTTCGTCAGCTCGAAGGGATCCTTGCGCAGGTGTCAAGCCCTGAGGGTCCGCCGTTAGGCTGGAACCGTCGTGCCTGCCGAACCCGATGCAGATGCCCTGCTGGTCTCCGAGCAGATCCGGTACTACGAAGCGCGGGCGCCGATCTACGAGCAGCTGTACTTCCGGCTGGGCGGCTACGCCGTCGACGACGAGGCGTGGACCCGCAACTGGGAGCGCGAGACCGGCGAACTCGAGCGGTTCGTGCAGGCGTTGCCGGCCGACGGTTCGGTCTTGGAGCTGGCGTGCGGCAACGGGTTGTGGACGCGATTCCTCGCGCCGCGGGCGTCGGCCATGGTCGCCGTCGACTCCTCGCCGACGATGCTCGCGCGCAACCGCGCGTGGATAGACGACGATCGCGTGCGGTACGTCGAGGCCGACCTCTTCTCGTGGGAACAGGACGAGCGGTTCGGCCTGATCGTCGCCGGGTTCTTCGTGTCGCACATCCCGCCGGACCGGTGGGCGGCGTTCTGGGCCAAGGTGCGCGGATGGTTGGCGCCCGGCGGGATCTTCGCCCTGGTCGACGACAGCTGGGGCCCGGACCGCCCGCGGTCGAGCCAGCGGGTCGAAGGTGGACCCGAGCATGCCCACATCCGCGAGCTCGACGACGAGTCGTTCACGATCGTGAAGCGGTTCTTCCGGCCGGAAGACCTGGTGGCCGCGTTCGCCGAGGTCGGCTTCCGGGCGGAGGTCGGTTCGACCGGCGAGCACTTCCTGTTCGGAACCGCTCGCGTCTGACGTTGTCGGGGGCGCAACCCAGGCGTTGCGTCGGCAACACGGTGCGCCATCATCGGAGCCGTGGCTGACCTGCCCACCCGCGCTCAGACCGTGATCGTCGGCGCCGGCATCGTCGGCGCGTCGGCCGCCTCTCACCTCGCCGACCTCGGCGTGACCGACGTGCTCGTGATCGATCAAGGCCCGCTGTTCGCGACCGGCGGCTCCACCTCGCACGCGCCCGGGCTCGTGTTCCAGACGAACGGCTCGCGCACGATGTGCCAGATCGCCCAGGACTCGGTCGCGCTTTACGACACGCTCGACGTGGACGGCGAACGGGTCTGGTATGGCGTCGGCGGCCTCGAGCTCGCGACCACCTCCGAGCGGATCGCCGAGCTCAAGCGCCGGCAGGGGTTCGCGCGATCGTGGGGCATCGAGGGCACGGAGCTCCTGTCGCCGGCGGAGTGCGCGGAACGCTCGCCGCTGCTGGATCCGTCGACGGTGCTCGGCGGCTATTGGGTGCCGAGCGACGGCGCCGGCAAGGGCGTGAAGATCGTCGAGGCGCTCGCCCGGCGCGCGCAGGCGGCCGGGATCCGCTTCGAGGGCGGCGTCACGGTCACCGGCTTCGAGATGGCGGACGGCCGGGTCCGGGCGGTCGAGACCGCGCAGGGCTCGATCGAGTGCGAGCGCGTGCTGTTGTGCGCCGGCTTGTGGGGCCCGACGGTCGGCGCGATGGCCGGCGTTCCGATCCCGCTCGTCGCCGTGCAGCACCAGTTGGTGTGGACGGATCCGGTTCCGGAGCTCGTGTCTCTGCGAGACGCGTGGGCGGAGCATCCGATCGTTCGGCACCAGGATCTGTCCCTGTACGTGCGCCAGCGCGAGGATCACTACGGGGTCGGCAACTACCGGCACGAGCCGATCGTGACGCCGCAGTCGGCGATCCGTGCGCCCGGCGGCGCGATGCAGCCCTCGCTGATGCCCTTCACGCCCGAGGACTTCGACCTGTGCGAGGCGGAGACGTCGCGGCTGTTCCCGGCGCTGCGCGACCGGATGCGACCAAGCGACCCCGCACGATCGCTGAACGGGATGTTTTCGTTCACGCCCGACGCAGGCTCGGTGGTCGGCGAGAGCGCGACCGTTCGGGGGTTCTGGGTGTGCGAGGCGGTGTGGGTCACGCACGCGGCGGGCATGGCGCGCCAGGCCGTCGAGTGGATGGTCGCCGGCGAGCCGACCTACGACCTGGCCGAGGCCGACGCGAACCGGTTCTATCCGTTCCAGACCACCGCGCCGTACGTGATCGAGCGGGGCAAGCAGCAGTACCGCGAGGTGTACGACATCCTGCACCCTCGTCAGCAGCCCTCCAAGCCGCGCGACCTTCGGCTCACGCCGTTCTTCGAGCGTCATGTCGAGCTTGGCGCGTCGTTCGTCACCGGTGCCGGCTGGGAGCGGCCGCAGTGGTTCGAGGCGAACCGCGACCTCGTCGGCGGGGTGACGCACGAATGGGCGCGACGCTCGGGTTGGGCCGCACGCGAGTGGTCGCCGATCAAGGGCGGAGAGCACCTGGCCGTGCGCAGCGACGCGGGCCTGTTCGACCTCACCGCGTACGTGAAGCTGCGGGTGCAGGGCCCCGACGCGCTGGCGTTCCTGGAGCGCGTGTGCGCGAACAGGATCGACCGCCCGGTCGGGACCGTGGTGTACACCGCGATGCTCACCCCTCGCGGCGGGATCCGCTGCGACCTGACCATCACGCGCCACGACGACGACGTCTTCCTCGTGGTCACCGGGGGCGGGTCGGGCATGCACGACCTCGCGTGGCTCCGGGCACAGGTCCGCGACGGCGAGCGTGTCCGGATCTTCGACGGCTCGAGCCGCTCGTTCGTGGTCGGGCTGTTCGGGCCCAAGGCGCGCGATGTGCTGTCGGCCGCCACGGACGACGATGTCTCGAACGGCGCGATCCCGTACATGACCGGGCACGAGATCGAGATCGGCGAGGTGCCGGTGTTCGCCCAGCGGATCAGCTACGTCGGCGAGCTCGGCTGGGAGCTCTACGGCCCGTTCGAGATGGGCGCCCGGGTCTGGGACCGGCTGTGGGAGGCCGGCCGCGAGCACAGACTGATCGCGGCGGGTCTCGGCGCGTTCGATTCGCTCCGGCTCGAGAAGGGCTACCGCCTGTGGGGCCAGGACATCGGCACGGAGTACGACCCGATCTCGGCCGGGCTCGGCTTCGCCGTGAAGTGGGACAAGGACTTCCAGGGGAAGGACGCGCTCGAGCGGATCCGCGACGCCGGTCCGGCGAAGCGCCTGTCCGCGATGACGCTCGACGATCCCCGCGCGGTCGTCCTGGGCAAGGAGCCCATCTGGCACGGCGACGACGTCGTGAGCTACGTGACGAGCGCGAACTACGGCTTCTCGATCGGACGAGGCATCGTCTACGGCTACCTGCCGTCGGCGATCGCGCAGGAAGGCACGCCGGTCGAAGTGGAGTACTTCGGCGAGCGGATCGCGGCCACGGTCGCGGCCGACCCGCTGTTCGACCCGAAGGGCGCACGCCTCAAGAACTGAGTGAAGGGCTGGAACCGATGAGTGACCAAGAGATCGTGTTGGCGGAGCTCCCCGATGAGGAGCTCGTGAAGCAGATGCACGACGACCTCTACGACGGGCTCGCCGACGAGATCGCGGAGGGCACGCAGATCCTGCTCGACCGCGACTGGCCAGCCGAGAAGGTGCTGAACGACGCGCTCGTCGAAGGGATGCGGATCGTCGGCATCGACTTCCGGGACGGGATCTTGTTCGTGCCGGAGGTGCTGCTCGCCGCGAACGCGATGAAGGCGGGGATGGAACTGCTGCGGCCGTTGCTCGCCGAGACCGGCGCGGAGCGGGTCGGCAAGGTCGTGATCGGAACCGTCAAGGGCGACATCCACGACATCGGCAAGAACCTCGTCGCGATGATGCTGGAAGGCGCCGGATTCGAGGTGGTCGACCTCGGCATCAACAACCCGGTCGAGGACTACCTGGCGGCGCTCGAGGAGCACAAGCCCGACATCCTCGGCATGAGCGCGCTGCTCACCACGACGATGCCGTACATGAAGGTCGTGATCGACGAGCTGTCGTCGAAAGGCTTGCGGGACAAGTACATCGTGATGGTCGGGGGCGCCCCGCTCAACGAGGAGTTCGGTAAGGCGGTCGGCGCCGACGCGTACTGTCGCGATGCGGCGGTCGCCGCCGAGACCGCGCAGGCGCTGGTCATGGCCAAGCGCGCGATGGCCTCGACGTCATAGGGCGTCGTCGAGGATCTGCTCGATCGTTCGGCGAGCCAGTTCGACGAACGCCGGGTTCGTGACCGTGTAGTACGGGATGATCATCGCCGCCTGATGCAGCGCGATGCCTCGGCCGCGCGCCCATGCGGTGTCGTCCGGCTCGAGCACCTCGCGGAACGCCGCGCGCCCGGCCGGGTCGAAGACCGCCCATGCAGGGATCAGGTCGGTGGCGGGGTCGCCGACGCCGATGTGCCCGTAGTCGATGACGGCGTCCAACCGCCCATGGTGCACGAGCAGGTTCGGCCGGAGGAGATCGCCGTGGATCCAGACACGCGTGCCATCCCACGGCGGCGTTCGAAGCGCGTGGTCCCAGACGGACATCGCGGCGGAGGCGTCGATCACGCCGGCGGAGCTCTGTATGGCCTCGCGGGTGTCCTCGTCGAGTTCCTGCAGCGGGTCTCGGCCGCCGACGGGAGCCGATGGCGTGACGTTCAGCGACCGCAACTCGAGCACGAACCGAGCGAGCGTCATCGCCGCGTCGGCTTCGCCGTCGATCAGCGCGTCGTCGTAGGTCGCTCCCTCGATCCATCGGTAGACCGACCAGGCGAACGGATACTCGTGGCTCGCGTTTCCTTTGAAGACCGGTTCCGGGAGGCGCACCGACGTGATGCGGCTCGCGAGCCACGGGATCCACCGCCATTCGCGTTCGATCCCCTCTTGCCAGCGATCTCGGAGGGGGAGGCGTGCGACGAGAGCGTCACCGATCCGGAACAGGGCGTTGACCGTGCCGGTCGAGACCACGGGCGTGATCGCGAGCGCCGCGAGGTCCGGCCGTTGCTCGGCGAGCAGTGCTCGAACGGTGTCGACGTCGACGTCGACTTGGTCGTCGTGCATCTTCACGGCGCGGAAGCGTAGCGATGTGGCACGGTCGGGTCCGTCAGTCCTGCGGGCTCCCGTCGTCGACGGCGAGCGTCGCGGCGACGCCGCCCTCTTGTCCGAACTCGTCGTCGTAGACATCCGCGACCGTTCCAGTGCCACCCTCCGGTAGCGCGACCTCGTCGTCGAGTTCGATGCGCTCGCGATCGTCCTCGATGATGCCGATCTCGCTGCCGGCCATGTCGATCAATCGATACGACGGCACGAGCGCCAGCGTAACGCCGGGCCGAGCCACCCCTCTCATATGCTCCTGGCTTGCCAGTGAACGAGACGGTCGCGGTCGACGGTGCCGATCTCTGGACCGAGACGTCGGGCTCCGGGTCGGCCGTCGCGCTTCTGCACGGAGGTCCGGGCCTGTCGGACAACCTCGGATCGCTGGCATCCCTCTTCGACGATCTGGCGACCGTCCATCGATACGACCAGCGGGGAGGCGGTCGCTCGACCGGCGACCCCCCTTTCACCGTGGACCGTTTCGTCGAGGATCTCGATGCGTTGCGGGGGCATTGGGGTCATCCGTCTTGGACCGTGGCCGGACACAGCTGGGGAGGGTGGCTCGCGCTCCTGTATGCGATTCGGTTCCCGTCTCGCGTGCGGGGCCTCATCGCGATCGGCACGCCGCCACCTCCCTCCGACGACTGGCAGCCCGGATACCGGGTTGCCCGATCGGCCCGCTTGTCGGAGGAGGAACGCGCGTTCTTCGAGGACGTCCGCGCACGGCGACACGCGGGCGCATCCATCGCTCCGGACGAGGAGCGCCGGTGGGCGCATCTGAGTTGGCGGATGGACTTCGCAGACCCTGCGTCCACGCCCGACTTCGATCGCGAGCCGTTGATCGCGTTTCCTCCGAACTATGAGGTGAACACGGCCTTGAACGACGAGATGGACCGTTGGGCCGAGTCGGTGGAAGTCCTTCGCGAGCTCGCCTCGATCGAGGCGCCCGCACTCCTCGTGCACGGTTCGGGAGACCCTCGACCGGCGGCCTCTTCCGTCGCTGCAGCGCTCCCGCACGGGCGGCTGGTCACGATCGAGGCTGCGGGGCACTTTCCCTGGATGGAGCAGCCGGAAGAGGTCGCAGCTGTGATCCGGCCATTCCTCGCCGAGCTTCCGTAGACGCTGTCGGTGCGGGATGGCCCAGCACGGGTCGACCGACGGTTTCCGCATCATCGAGGGTGCGATGCATACTCCCGCTCAGTTGCCCGGCAGAGGCCGACCGTCGACCGAGGAGGATCCGTGGCTGAGCTCACCGTGATCAAGTGGCGCGATATCCCGATGCAGATCGTCGTCCGTGACGAGGCCGGTGGATCCGCGCGACGGCTCCTTCCCGATCGGTTCCAGGAAGCGGTCGATGCAGCCGCGATGGTGGCCGGCCTGATCGGCTCGGACGACTACACCGAGCAGATGACGATGGATCGCAGCCAGGTGGGAGACGACCTGGAAGCCGAGGCGACCGCCGCAGAGCGGGCGGTGCTCGACGAGTGGAGCGAGGACCAGCTGAAGGTGGCGATCCGCGCCGGCGGGTATCAGGGTGGAGACGACGTCGCCGGCCAGAGCGACGCCATCCGCCCGTCCCAGGACTGAACCTCTAGACGGGGAGATCAGACGGCCGTCGCGCCAGCGCCGAGAGGTCGCCGTCACGGATCGATGCGGCCGCTCGCATCAGGGCCTCGGCAGCGACCCACGCCAAACCCCCGCCGACGCTGATGCGTTGGGCCCCGGCATCCACGATGGTCTCGAGCGACATGCCCGGCAGCGCCAGGACGTTCACCGGCCTCCCGACGGCACCACAGAGTCGGCGAAGATCGCCCGGCTCCCGGACGCCGGGCGCGTAGAGGACGTCGGCGCCCGCGGCCTCGTACGCCTGGAGCCGCGCGATCGTGTCGTCCAGATCGTCGCGATCGTGGATGTGGTTCTCCGCACGCGCACACAAGAGGAACGGGAACGGCAAGCTGTGCGCGGCTTCCGAGGCGGCGCGGACCCGATCGGCCGCGTGCGCGGCGTCGTACAGGATGCGCTGGTCCCGGTCCCAGTCTTCGATGGAGCCACCGACCGCGCCGGCGTTGGCGATCGCCGTCACGGTTGCCGCGGCGACCTCCGGTTCGGCGCCGTATCCGTTCTCGAGGTCTGCGGAGATCGGCAGGTCCGTCGCGTCGACGAGGGCCGCGACGTGAGCGACCATCTCGTCGAGCGGCACGGTTCCGTCGGCGCGGCCGAGCGAGAACGCGTAGCCCGAGCTGGTCGTCGCGAGCGCCTCGAAGCCGGCGGCCTCGAGCACACGCGCCGAGCCTGCGTCCCAGGGATTCGGGATCACGAACGCAGGTCCCTCGTGCAGCGCCCGGAATCGCGTGGCGCGTTCGGCCTGCGCCGTCATCCATCCACCTCCAGCACGACCTTGCCTCGCTTGTTCGATGACTCGACCCGCTCGAACGCCGCGGCCGCGTCCGACAGGGGGAACGCCGCGTCGATCACCGGTCTGAGAGCGCCCTCGTCGGCGAGGCGTGCGACCGCGACCAACTGATCGACGTCGGGCTCCACGATGAAGAACGTGCCCGCCACGCCGTCGGGCGGCTCCTCGGCGACCGCGACGAGTCGCCCACCCGGTGCGAGCAGCGCGGGCGATGCTGCGAGGAGATCGCCGCCGACGGTGTCGAACACGAGGTCGACCGGCGCAACCGCACCGGCGAGTTCGGTCGTTCCTGACGTGTCGATGACCTCGGCGGCGCCCAGTTCCCGAACGATGTCGATGCCGTCGCCGCGCGCGGTCGCGACGACGATGGCACCCCGCGACGTCGCCAGCTGCGTCGCGATGTGACCCACGCCCCCAGCGGCGCCGTTGATCAACACCCGCTCGCCCTCCCCGAGCGCGCCGTGCGTGAACAGCCCTTGCCAGGCGGTGAGCCCGGGCATCGGCAGCGCCGCGCTTTCGACGTATCCGAGCGTCTTGGGCTTCGGTGCGAGCGATGCTGCGGGCACGATGGCGAATTCGGTTGCGACGCCGTCGCGGTCGAACGGCGTGAGACCGAAGACCTCGTCGCCGACGGCGAGTGTCGTCACGCCGGACCCGATCGCGGCGACGATTCCCGACACCTCATAGGACGGGATCGCGGGCAGCCGGTCGGTCGGCCAGGTCAGTTCGTCGCGCGTGACCGCGGCCGCGCGAACCTGCACGAGCACATCGCCGGGCTCCGGCGGCGGCACCGGCAGTTCCTCGAGTCGCAGGTCGGCGGGACCCGCTCCGGGCGCGTGCAGTCGAGCGGCGAGTCGCGTCTCCGGTTGCATCCATCCCTCCCTGGGCGGCTGACCGAACCTATCCTGCCCGACCGTCGACCGCCGGTGATGTTGCTGGCCGCGCAACCCAGCCGTTGAGCGCGCAACACCAGGTGGCATCATCCGGGGGTGGCGGACACCGTCGTTTCCTCGGCAACCCGCGAGCATGTGATCGGCTCGGGACGGCCGTTCACGATCATCGGCGAACGGATCAACCCGACCGGGCGCAAGAAGCTCGCCGCCGAGATGGCGGCCGGCGACTTCTCGACCGTGATCGCCGACGTCGACGCGCAGGTACGCGCCGGCGCGCAGATGCTGGACGTGAACGCCGGGATCCCGCTCGCCGATGAGCCGGGCATCCTCGCCGAGACGGTGAAGCTCGTGCAGTCGCTGACCGACGTGCCGCTGTCGATCGACTCGTCGATCGTGGCAGCGCTCGAGGCGGGGCTCGCCGTCTATCAGGGCAAGCCGCTGGTGAACTCGGTGACCGGCGAGGACGAGCGGATCGAGTCGGTGTTGCCGCTCGTGGCCAAGCACGGCGCAGCAGTCGTCGCGATCACGAACGATGAGACCGGGATCAGCGAGGACCCCGACACACGGTTCGGGATCGCCGAGAAGATCGTGCACGCTGCGGCCGACCACGGGATCCCCGCGCACGACGTCGTCGTCGATCCGCTCGTGATGCCGATCGGCGCGATGCGGACCGCCGGCCAACAGGTGTTCCGGCTGGTGCGCCGGCTGCACGACGAGCTCGGCGTGAACACGACGTGCGGCGCGTCGAACGTGTCGTTCGGGCTGCCGAACCGCAACGGCATCAACGGCGCGTTCCTGTCGATGGCGATCGCGTGCGGGATGACGAGCGCGATCACCTCGCCGCTGCACGACGAGGTGAAGCAGGCGACGATGGCCGCCGACGTCCTGATGGGGAACGACGCGCACGCGGAGGCATGGATCCGGCGGTACGCGGACCGTGCGGCCGCGGGTGGGGCCGAAGGGACTGGCCGCCGCCGCGGCGGCCGCGCAGCGCGGGTCGGCCAGCAGAGCGAGTGATGAGCGCACCCGCGCACACGATCGTCTTCACGCCGTCGGGCCGGCGCGGGGAGGTGCCGGACGGCGCCAGCGTCCTCGACGCCGCCCGCGCGCTCGGCGTCGACCTCGACTCGGTCTGCGGCGGCCGCGGGATCTGCGGGCGCTGCCAGGTCGTGCCGATGGCAGGCTCGTTCCCGAAGCACGGTCTGACGAGCGCGGCCGACCACCTGATCCCGTTCACCGAGCCCGAGGAGCGATACCGCGAGCGGGACGGGCTCGCCACCGACCGGCGCCTCGGGTGCCACGCGAAGATCTGTGGCGATCTGGTCGTCGATGTCCCGCCGGAGTCGCAGATCCATCGGCAGGTCGTGCGTAAGGAGGCCGACGCCCATGCCATCGAGGTCGACCCGATCGTGCGCCTGCATTACGTGGAGGTTGAGGAGCCGACGCTTGCGAGTGCCGGGGGCGATCTCGAACGCCTCCTCGCGGCACTGGAACGCGATTGGGACCTCACCGGGCTCGATGTCGACCCCGCCGTCCTGCCCGGGCTGCAGCAGACCGTGCGTGCCGGCGCCTGGACGGCGACGGTCGCGGTGCGCGAGGACTCGCTGATCACCGCCGTGTTCCCCGGGTTCCACGACGTGGCGCTCGGGATCGCGTTCGACGTCGGCTCGACGACGGTGGCCGGGCATCTGTGCGACCTGCACACCGGTGATGTACTCGCGAGCGCGGGCTCGATGAACCCGCAGATCAGGTTCGGCGAGGATCTGATGAGCCGGGTGAGCTACGTGATGATGCACCCCGGCGGCGAGGTCGAGCTGACCGCCGCGGTGCGCGAGTGCCTGGATCAACTGGTCGGCGACCTGTGCGCGCAGGCCGACGCGTCGCGCGACGACGTGCTCGAGCTCGTGGTGGTCGGCAACCCGATCATGCACCACCTGGTGTTCGGGTTCGATCCGACCGAGCTCGGCGGCGCGCCATTCGCGCCGGTCACCGACCGGGCGCTCACCGTCCCGGCGCGGGATCTGCAGGTGACCGCCAACCCCGGCGCGCGGGCCTACGCGTTGCCGCTGATCGCCGGGCACGTCGGCGCGGACACCGCCGGTGTGATCCTGAGCGAGGCCCCACACGACCAGGATGTCGTGAACCTGCTGGTCGACGTCGGGACCAACGCCGAGATCGTGCTCGGCAACCGCGACCGGCTGCTCGCGGCGTCCAGCCCGACCGGGCCCGCGTTCGAAGGCGCACAGATCTCCTGCGGGCAGCGAGCGGCGCCCGGAGCGATCGAGCGTGTTCGCATCGACCGCGACACGCTGGAGCTCCGCTTCCGCAGGGTCGGCAGCGACGTGTGGTCCGACGAGCCCGATGCCCCCACGCCGACCGGCGTCTGCGGCTCGGGCATCATCGAACTCGTCGCCGAGCTCTACCTTGCCGGCATCCTCACCTCCGACGGCGTGATCGACCCCGCTGCGAAGGAACGAACCGAGCGTGTGGTCGACGACGGTCGCACCTGCGCCTACGTGGTGCACGACGCGGAGCCGCGTCTCGTCCTCACCCAGAACGACGTCCGCCAGATCCAGCTGGCGAAGGGGGCGCTGTACGCCGGCTGCCGCCTGTTGATGGACCACTACGGGATCGACCAGGTCGACCGGATCCGGCTGGCCGGCGCGTTCGGCGCCCACATCGACCCGGTCTACGCCATGGTGCTCGGCTTGGTCCCCGACTGCGAACCCGAGCACGTCACGAGCGCCGGCAACGCCGCCGGAACCGGCGCGCGCATCGCGCTGCTCAACAAGGGCGCCCGTACCGAGATCGAAGCCGTCGTCCGCAGGGTCGAGAAGATCGAGACGGCGACCGAGCCACGGTTCCAGGAGCATTTCGTCGGCGCCATGGGCATCCCGCATGCGACGGATCCGTTCCCTCGCCTCGGCGCGCACGTTCCGCTGCCCGAACGCTCCTCTGCGACCAC
>Ga0157375_10002454_pt1 | contig 16054 bp, 14 predicted proteins | sample M35metaG_FD_115311 | JGI IMG/M metagenome (GOLD analysis project Ga0157375, IMG submission 115311) | Miscanthus rhizosphere microbial communities from Kellogg Biological Station, Michigan, USA - M3-5 metaG | ecosystem: Host-associated > Plants > Roots > Rhizosphere > Soil | place: USA: Michigan...
CGACGGGACAAAGTTCTATCGGATTGCGGCGGGTGCTGCGGGAACGTCGGGAATCGCGTTGTCTGCGATTTCCGAGGTTTCCGCAGCACATCCGGCTTGACTGTCAACGGAGTATCTCATCCGCCTTCGGCACCTTCTCCCCCGACAAGCGGGGGAGAAGGAGTTGAGCGCTAGTGCACCACCGGCCTCCGATGCGCGGGCGCCGCGTACGTCACCCTCCAGATCGTGCCCGCCCCATCGTCCGAGATCAGCAGCGATCCGTCGCCCAGCACCAGCAATCCCACCGGCCGCCCCCACACGTTGCGGCTCGTTTCGTCGGTCGACCAGCCGATGACGAAGTCGTCGTAGCCGCCGGCGGGTTTGCCGTTCTCCATCGGGATGCGGATCACTTTGTAGCCGGTTCGTTTGGAGCGGTTCCAGGAGCCGTGGAGGGCGACGAAGGCGTCGCCGTTCCAGGCGCGGGGGAACATTGCGCCGTTGTAGAAGGCGATGCCGAGGGAGGCGGAGTGGGCCTGGATGAGGACGTCGGGGACGATCGCTTTCGCCACGAGGTCGGGGCGCTGATTGCCGGCGTTCGGATCGACGTGCTGGCCGAGGTACGAATAGGGCCAGCCGTAGAAGCCGCCGTCGACGACGGACGTCGCGTAGTCGGGGACGAGGTCATCGCCGAGGAGGTCGCGCTCGTTGACCGCGGTCCAGAGCGCGCCGGTGAGCGGCTCGATGGCGAGGCCGGACGGATTGCGCAGACCGCTGGCGAAGATCCGCTTGCCGCTGCCGTCGGGATTCATCACCAGGATCGTCGCGCGCGTCGGGTCGGACTCCGGCGAGGCGTTGCTGCTCGAGCCGACGCTCGCGTAAAGCTTCGATCCATCGGCGCTGAAGACGATATTGCGCAGGATGTGTCCGCCGCCCGAGGTGAGCGTCGTGATCAGAGTCGGCGTCGTGCCGATCGCGCTCGTCTGGCCGTCCGTGTACGGGAAGCGAACGATGCCGTCGGTGTTGGCGACGTAGAGAAATCCATCGTGGAACGCGATGCCGAACGGCTGGTTGAGGCCGCGCGCGAAGACGAATGATTGATTGCCGCGCAGCACCGTGACGCGATTGGCGGGGGGCTCGGTTACGAAAACGTCACCATTCGGCGCGAGGGCCATGTAACGCGGACCGGAGAGCCCGCTGGCGAACGCGGAGATCGAGAAACCGGGTGGGAGAAGGAGCGACGCGCCGGCAGGTTTCGCCGTGACGATGGGGCCGTTATCGACGCTCAGAGTGGCCCGCGGCGCAGGGAGTTGCTCGGGTCGGAGGTCGTAATGCTGAAGCGTCAGCGTGGCTGCGAGAACCAGGGCGAACATGATGCAAGACTATTGATGCAACAAGCGCGCAGGCACGTCGTCGGGCGCGAGCGGCACCGAGAAGTAAAACCCCTGCGCGTAGTCGATGTCGAGTCCGCGCATCCGCTCCACCTGCTCCGCGGTCTCCAGTCCTTCCACCGTCACCTGCATCCCGAGCAGCCGCGCGAGGGCGGAGATGGTGCGCACGATGTCGTCGCCGCGGCGCTCATCCTGATCGAGGAGAAACGAGCGATCGATCTTCAACACGTCGAACGGGAAGAGTCGCAGCGAGCTGAGTGACGACCAGCCGGTGCCGAAGTCGTCGAGGCTGAGGCCGACGCCGATGGCGCGCAGGTCGCGCAGCAGGGCCGCCGCCGCCTCCGCGCTTTCGATCAGCACCGACTCCGTCACCTCGAGGTGCAGGCGGTTCGCGGCGACGCCGCTCTCCATCAACGCCTCGCTGATGCGATCGACGACATGCGGCTGCAGCAGTTGTCGCGCGGAGAGATTGACGTGCATGTCGAAGCCGGCGCCGACTCCCGCGCGGTCCCATTCCACGAGTTGCCGCAGCGCTTCGCGCAGCACCCAGTCGCCGATCGGCACGATGAGGCCCGTCTCTTCTGCGACGGAGATGATCTCGTCGGCGGAGACGAACTGCTCGCCGCGCTGCCAGCGGATGAGCGCCTCGACGCCACGCATGCGTCCGTCGGCCATCGAGACGATCGGCTGATAGAAGACGCGCAACTCGCCGCGATCGATCGCCCGCCGCAGGTCGGTCTCGAACTGCAGCAGGTTGAGCGCGCGCTCGTGCATCGCCGCGTCGAAGACCTCGTGCCGCGCCTTGCCGTTCGCCTTCGCGCGATACATCGCGATGTCGGCGTCGCGCAGCACGTCCTGCGGACGCGTGTAGCCGCTGGCGCTGAACGCGATGCCGATGCTGACGCTGGTGAAGATCTCGTGGCCGCCGATCTCGAACGGCTGGAGCAGGTCTTCCTGAATGCGCCGCGCGGTGCGCACCGCGGCGGTGATGTCGTCGATCCCTTCGACCAGCACGGCGAACTCGTCGCCGCCGAGCCGGGCGATCGTGTCGATCGCGCGCAGCGTGGTGCGCAGGCGGCTGGTGACGGCGATCAGCAGCTCGTCGCCGACGACATGGCCGAGCGAGTCGTTGACCACCTTGAAGCGATCGAGGTCGAGGAAGAGGACCGCGTAGTACGACTGCGGATGGCGGATCTGCGATTCGATCGCGCGCTGCAGGCGGTCCATGAACAGCGCGCGATTCGGCAGGTCGGTCAGCGCGTCGTGGAACGCGTCATGAGTCAGCCGCTCCTCGGCGCGCTTCCGTTCCGTGATGTCGGTCGACGAGCCGGCGATGCGCGTGGCGTTGTTTTCCGCGTCGCGCACTGCCAGTCCGCGGCTGAGCATCCAGCGCTCCGTGCCGGTCGACGTGCGGATGCGATGCTCGTGCTCGAAGTGCGGCGTCAGGCCGCGCAGATGCGCGTCGAGCGTGCTGCGCAGGATGTCGACGTCGTCGGGATGGACGCGCGAGAACCATTCGTCGGGCGAGCTCCCGATCTCCTCCTCGCCGTAGCCGAACATCGATTTCCAGCGCGGCGAGTAGTAGACGTCGTTCGTCCGCAGGTTCCAGACCCAGAGGCCGTCGTTCGCGCCGCGCGCGGAGAGCGCGTACCGCTCTTCGCTCTCGCGCAGCGCGCTGAGCGTGCGGTTCTGCTCCAGCGCGTAGCGGATGGAGCGCTCGAGGAGTTGCGCGTCGATCTCGCCCTTGACCAGGTAATCGGCGGCGCCGGCGCGCATCGCGGCGAGATCGACTTCGCCGTCGTCCTGACCGGTGAGCAGGACGAGCGGCGCGGGACAGCCCGAGGCGCGTGCGTGCGCCAGCAGCTCCAGGCCGTTGTGCTCACCGAGGCGGTAGTCGATGAGATAGATGTCGTGCGCGTTGAGGACGATCGCATCGATCGCTTCGTCGAAGTCGGCGACCCAGTCGAGCACGAACGACGTGCGCTTGCTGTCCGCCAGGAGGTCGCGCGTGACGACGAAGTCATCCTCGTCGTCGTCGACGAGGAGGATTCGTACTGCGCGCGGCTCGAATTCAGACAAGGCGGTCGGGAGGGAGCTCGACGATCTCGATCCAATAACGGCCGATGTCGCGCATGACGGCGACGAGGCCTTCGAAACTGACGGGCTTGGTGATGAAAGAGTTGGCGCCGAGGTCATAGGTCCGGTAGATGTCTTCTTCCGCTTTCGAAGTGGTGAGCACGATGATCGGGATGCGGCGGAGATCGGGATCGGCCTTGATCTCGCGCAGCGCTTCGCGGCCGTCTTTGCGCGGCATGTTGAGGTCGAGCAGGATCAGGCCGGGAGTCGGTGCGGCGTCGGGCTCGGAGTAGCGGCCGCGCCGGTAGAGGTAGTCGAGCAGCTCATCGCCATCCTCGACGAAGCGGAGGTCGTTGACCACGCGGCTCTCTTCGAGCGCGTCGGCCGCGAGCATCCGGTCTTCTTCGTCGTCATCCGCGAGCAGGATGACGATCGGTCGTGCGCCGTTGGGCATTGTGTTCCTCCGGACAGTTGCCGGTTGCCAGTTCCCGGTTGCCACGCGGTAACTCGTCAACTGGTAACCGGCAACTATTTGGTAACCGGTTACATATCACTATCAGTGGCTGTCTCGTTTCTCGATATGCGATTGCCGAAGCGGCAACGTCACCGTGAACGTCGATCCCTCGCCGGGTTTGCTCCGCGCCTCGATCGTTCCGCCGTGACGTTCCGCTATTCTGCGACAAATTGCCAGCCCGATTCCGGTTCCTTCGTATTCGCCGCGGCCGTGGAGACGCTCGAACATGGTGAAGATGCGCTCTGCGTATTTCTCGTCGAAGCCGATGCCGTTGTCTTCGACGGTGAGCCGGCAGCGGCTGTCGCTGACCGCGGCCTCGATGCGTACCAGCGGCGGCACACCGGGACGGTTGAACTTCAGCGCGTTGCCCGCGAGGTTCTGCAGCAGCTGGCGCATCTGCAGCGGATCGGCGTCGATCGACGGCAGCTCGCCGATGTAGATGTGTCCCCCGACGTCGTGCAGTCGCACCTCGAGGTCGTGCGCCACTTCGTGCGCGATCTGGTCGAGGTTCACGGAGACGAACGGCTGCCCCTTTGTCGTGACGCGCGAGAACGTCAGCAGGTCGTTGATCAGCACCTGCATCCGTTTCGCGGCCGATCGCATCCGGTGCACGTAGTCGCGCGCCTGCGCCGGCAGCGCCTCGGCGTGCTTGCTCTCCAGCAGATCGCCGAACGCCTGGATCTTGCGCAGCGGCTCCTGCAGGTCGTGTGACGCGACGTACGCGAAGTCCTCGAGCTCGCGGTTGCTCTGCTCCAGGCGTTTCGTGAACTGGCGCATCTCTTCGTCCGCCTGTTTGCGCTCGCGGATGTCGCGCGCGATCACCACCGCGCCGCGTTGCACGTCGTGCTCGCTGATGGGGGAGATGGAGACGCTGACGTCGATCTTCGTGCCGTCGCGATGGCGGAAGACGCGCTCCTGATCGCGGATCGGTCCGCGGCGCGAGAGCTCACCGAGCGTGCGCGAGATCGTGTCGTCGAGATCGTGCGGCTCCAGCGTATCGATGGAGCGGCCCATGATGTCGGAATCGGCGAAGCCGAGGAGCCGCGAGACCGCGCCGTTGGTCACGCGGATGCGGCCGTCGGCATCGATTACGAACAGCGCATCCGCCATCGTCTGCAGGATCTCGCGCGCGGCGCGCGCGGCGGTGATGTGCTGCAGGCGATGGCGCTGGATCGTCGTCCAGGCGCTGGCGATGAAGGCGAGGACCGGGATGAAGCCGATCGGACGCATGCGCACGCCGAGCATCGGCAGGAAGTCGACGGCGCCGACGTAGACGACGGCGAAGCTGATGAGCATCCGCGCCACGCGCTGGCGGCGTTTGATGTCGCGTGTGCGGCGGTACTCCAGGATCCCTTCGATGACATGTGCGCCGAGCGCGCCGAGGAAGAAGATGAGGAACGGCGCCGCGAGGGAGCCCATCCGCGGATACCAGCCCCACGCATGCGGCTCCATCGTGCGGACGATGCCGCCGGTGAAGATGGTGATGAGCGCGAAGACGATCGACGCGATCCAGAGCGAGCGGATGACGCGCACGCGCGCCGAGTAGAGGCGGAGCGCGGTGGCGGTGAAGTCGTAGATCGCGGCGGGGAGGAAGCAGACGCCGGTGATCGCGATGCGCGCCCAGACTTTCGCGACGTCGGCGTCGGTCGCGGCGAGCATGAACGTGAAGGCGGCGAACCAGACGCCGACCAGCACGATCATCACGGAGAAGAGGACGCCCACCCGCGACGCCCGCTGCCGCGTGTAAATCACCGCCGCGAGGAGGAAGAGCGAGATGCCGACGACGGCCCACGGGATTGCATAGGCGTTCCAGTGGTAGGGCACCGTGGGATTGTAAGGGACAGCAGACAGCAGACAGCGGACAGCACGAGGATGGGGATCAGCGGACAGCCCATGATTCTGCTGTCCGCTGTCCGCCGTCCGCTGTCTGGTCTTACCGCGTCCCGATCGACTCGATCTTCCGCGCGTCGAACAGGCCGCCGCGCACCCAGTTGCCCGAGAGCGTGACGCGATCGCCGCGGCGGAGATCATCGATGCCGAGGCGGCTGTAGCGGCGATTGAGCGACCGCATGTCGACCGTGATGTAGCCGCGATCGGAGCGGAGGTTGACGGTGCCGCGCCGGAAGTCGACGCGATCGACGACACCGCGCACGGAGTCGCCGTAGCGATAGCCGCCGTCGTTGTAGTAGCCGCCGTCATCGGGCCAGCCGAGGTCGTCGACCGTGACGTAGCCGTTGTCGAAGATGCCGCCGAGGCGGATCGACAGGCCGACGCTGAGGCGATGTCCGCGCAGGTGCGACTGCGGCACCCAGTACGAGTAGTTCCCGCGATCGAGATAGACGCGGTAACCGTCGCGCTCCTGCTTGAAGCTGCGGATCTTTCCCGACTCGCTGATGCGGTTGTCATGACGCCGCGAATCGTTTTCGTTGTTGTAACCGCGGTTGTCGCGATTGTCGCCGCGGCTCTCGCCTCGGTTATTGCGCCATGACCCATCCTGAGGACGGGAGTCCGCGAACGCGGACGCGGTGAGCAGGATCGCCAGCGCGCCCGTTCCTGCCACTTTTACGGCCATTCTGCTGAGGTTTTTCATGTTTTTCTCCGTGTTTTCTATTGGACTGCTGGCGGGTGTAATCGCAATCGGGCTGCCAGTCGTCTGATGCTCGACAAGGAGGCAGCCAGCAATGAAGAAAGTGATCATCGCCATCGTCGCCGTCGCGTTCAGCGCGACCCTCGCCTTCGCCGGACCGGCGGAGCGACTCAACCTGACGCCCGAACAGAAGCAGCAGTGGGTGGAGCTTCAGCGGTCGTTTCACGAGCAGATGAAGCAGCTCCGCGAAGAGCAGGATCAGAAGCTGAAGGCGATCCTGACCGAGGAGCAGAAAGCGCAGTTCGAGCAGATGAAGGCCGACCGTCGCGAGCGCCGCGAGCATCGCCGCCAGCGGTAGCGCGGACACCTGTCCGCGGACAACTGTCCGCCGGAGCCCCCGGCGGACACCCTTCAAATCACCTAACCTCAATCAATTCAACACCGTCTCATATGGCATCCCCGTTGCCCGTGGGGCTGCCACATGATCGAAAACTCTTCCTCGATGGACCGCACGGTCGCGGCGCCGAAAGGGCTCACGCGGAACCGCGCCGTCCTCCTCGGCGGCACCATCGCCCTGGCCATCCTCGCCGCGATTCTCTTCCCCTCCATCCGCCGCTGGTCGAACGCCGATCGCTCCGTCGACGCCACCACGATGAGCATCGCCGCCGTCACGCGCGGCGATCTGCGGCGCGACGTCTCCGTGCAGGGGCGCGTCGTCGCGGCGCTGCATCCGACGCTCGTCGCGCCGGCGCAAGGCACCGTCTCGATGACCGCGAAGGCGGGACAGGTCGTGCGCAGGGGCGAGATCCTCGCCGTCATCGACAGCCCCGAGGTTCGCAGCGCGCTGGAGCAGGCGAAGGCGCAGCTGCTCTCGCTGCAATCCGACACGGAGCGCGAGAAGATCGCGGGACGGCAGTCCGCGGCGCGGCTGCGCCAGGAAGCGGACATCGCGCGCACGCGGCTCGAGGCGGCGAAGCGCGCGCTCGTGCGTGCCGATACGCTGCACAAGGAAGGGCTGCTCAATCGCGGCGACTTCGAGCGCGCGCAGGACGAGCTCCATCTCGCCGAGCTCCAGGTCGCGCAGGCGACGCGCGAGATCACGCTGAGCGACGAGTCGTCATCGTTCAACGTCCGCGCTCGTTCGCTGCAGGTGGAGCGGCAGCAGTCGGTCGCGGCGGAGCTGCAGAAACGCTTCGACGACCTCACCATCCGCGCGCCGTTCGACGGCATGATCGCGGCGCTGCCGGTCAACGACCGCGACTCCGTCGTCGCCAACGCGCCGGTCATCAGCATCGTCAATCTCTCCTCGCTCGAGCTCGAGCTGCAGATCCCCGAGGACTACGCGGCTGATGTGCAGATCGGGACGCCGGTGTCGATCACGTACGGCGCGGAGGAGCAGCAGGGTCACGTCACCGCGGTCTCGCCGGAAGTGACCGGCAACCAGATCACCGCGCGCGCGGTCCCCGATCGCGGCTGGCCGGCGGGCATGAAGCAGAACCAGCGCGTCACGACGCGGCTGGTGTTCGAGTCGAAGCACAACGTGCTGAAGCTTCCGCGCGGCGCGTTCTTCGAAAGCGGCGGCGGACGGAGCGCGTACGTCGTCGACGGCAACAGCGCCACGCGCCGCAACATCGAATCGGGTGCCGTCAGCGTCTCGGAAATCGAAATCGTGAGCGGGCTGCAGGAAGGCGAACGGATCATCGTCTCCGACACCTCCGCGTTCGGCAACGCTCGCACCATCATCCTTCATTGAAAAGAGAGGACAACACGCATGCTTGAAATGAGCAGCATCCGCAAGGTCTACCGCACCGATCTCGTCGAGACGCACGCGCTGGAGGGACTCTCGCTGAACGTCGCCGCGGGCGAGTTCGTCTCCGTCATGGGACCGTCGGGCTCCGGCAAGACGACGTTCCTCAACATCGCCGGACTGCTCGACGTGTTCGACGGCGGCACGTATCGCCTGAACGGAAAAGACGTCAGCAAGTTGAGCGACTCGGAGATGTCGGCGATCCGCAACCGGAACGTCGGCTTCATCTTCCAGAGCTTCAACCTGATCCCCGACCTCGACGTCTTCGACAACGTCGACGTCCCGCTCCGCTACCGCGGCCTCGGCGCTTCCGAGCGCAAGCAGCGCATCGAGAAGGCGGTCGGCCTGGTCGGCCTCACCTCGCGCATGCACCATCTGCCGTCGCAGATGTCGGGCGGCCAGCAGCAGCGCGTGGCGATCGCGCGCGTGCTCGCCGCGGAGCCGAAGCTGATCCTCGCCGACGAGCCGACCGGCAACCTCGACTCCCTCATGGCGCGCGAGATCATGGATCTGCTCGACGACATCAACAAGCAGGGGACGACGATCGTGATGGTCACGCACTCGCCCGAGTGCGCCGCGCGCGCGTCGCGTGAAATCCACCTGCTCGACGGCAAGGTCGTCGACGTCGAGCGCCCGCCTGCCATCGTCGCCGCAAAGGGGTAAGCCATGCTCACCTACAACACGCAGATCGCCCTTCGCAGCCTGCGACGCCATCCGCTGCTCGCTGCCGTGATCGTCGCCGGCATCGCCCTCGGCATCTGGGCCTCGACCACGTTCACCACCGTGCGCCACATGTTCGCGCGCGATCCGCTGCCCGGACACAGCCAGCGGTTGTTCTACGTCCGCATGGACAACTGGGATCCGGCGCGTCCGTATCCGACCGGCGACGGCGGCGGAGGGCTCACACAGCTCGCGGCGCCGGTGCCGCCGCAGATCACCTATCGCGACGCGGTGGAGCTGATGCGCTCGAACATCCCGGTGCGGCAGACCGCGGACTATGTGTCCAGCATCGTCGTCTTCCCCGACCGCAAGGTCAGCCGCCCGTACACCAGTCCGCTCCGGCTCTGCTTCAGCGACTTCTTCCCGATGTTCGAGCTGCCGTTCCACTACGGCCACGGCTGGGACAAGCGCGCGGACGCGAACGCGGAACAGGTCGTGGTGATCGACGACGCGACGAACCAGAAGCTCTTCGGCGGCGCGAACAGCGTCGGCAAGCACATCCGCCTCGCGGACCGCGACTTCACGATCATCGGCGTGCTCGCGCCGTGGCGCCCGTTCATCCGCATGTACGACATGGTGGGGAACTTCGTGGCGGAGCCGGAGCCGTTCTACATCCCGTTCAGTCACGCGCCGAAGATGCAGCTCCGCTCCTTCGGCAACTCGGACGGCTGGCAATCGGTCAACCTCGCGACCTTCGAACAGTTCCTCGCTTCGGAGATCGATTTCGTCCAGTTCTGGGTCGAGCTGCGCACGCCGGGCGACCTCGCCGCGTATCAGCGCTACGTCGATGACTACGTCCGGCAGCAGAAGAAGAGCGGCCGCTTCCAGCGTCCGTTGCTCAATCCGATCCGCTCGATGCGCCAGATGATGGCCGAATACGGCATCGTGCGGCCGCAGCTGACGGCGATGGCGGTGATGTCGATCCTCTTCCTCGCCATCTGCTCGATGAATCTCACCGGTCTGCTGCTCGGCAAGTTCCTGGCGCGCGCGCCGGAGGTCTCGGTGCGCCGCGCGCTCGGAGCGAGACGCATCGACATCTTCATGCAGCACGTCATCGAGTGCGAGCTGGTCGGCATCGCCGGCGGCGTGGTGGGGATGCTGCTGTCGATCGGCACGCTGCGCTTCATCGGCAAGCTGATCGCCGACAGCGCGCGCTTCTCACTCGATCTGGAGATGATCGGCGCGGCAGTGTTCCTGTCACTCGTCGCGGGACTGCTCGCCGGCATCTATCCGGCGTGGCGCATCTGCACCGTGCAACCGGCCGTGCAATTGAAGGGATGACATCATGGAAATCGGTCCCATCACCCGCGCCCTCCTCCGCAACAAGACGCGCTTCATCCTCATCGTGCTGCAGATCGCCGTCACCCTGGCCGTGGTGACGAACGCGGTCAACATGATCGTCGAGGAACGGAAGCAGATGAACAAAGCGTCGGGCTTCGACGACGACAATCTGCTCTTCGTCCGCAGCCGCAATTTCGCGCCGGAGTTCGACCAGCTCGAGTACCGCATCGCCTCGGCCGAATCCGATCTGCGCGCACTGCGCGGCATCCCCGGCGTCAAGGCCGTGGTCAACACGAACTTCCTGCCGTGGCAGGGCGGCGGCAGCTCGGGCGAAGTGAAAGTCATCGGCGGCGACGGCAGCCCCTATCGCACGCAGCAGTACGCCGCGACGCCCGGCTTCGTGCAGACGCTCGGCGTGAAGATCGTCTCCGGCCGCGACCTGCGCGACAGCGACGTCGACGACGATCCGAACTCCACCACCGGCACGGTGATCATCTCGCGCGACCTGGAGAAGCTGCTGTTCAAGGACAAGAGCGCGGTAGGCCAGCAGCTCACGAACGGCACCGGTCCGATCTCCGTCGTCGGCGTGTTCGATCCCTTCTACAACCCGTACGGCTGGCCGATCCACGAGTACTGCGCGATCTTCGCGGGCCATGTGTCGCGCAACGGCGCGCGCTTTCTCGTGCGCGTGGAGCCAGGAATGCTGAAGCAGGTCGCTCCGATGATCGAGAAGCGTCTCATCGCCACGAATGACGGCCGCAACGTCGACCTGCAGACGATCCCCGAGGTGAAGAGCAGGTACTTCCGGCAGAACCAGATCGTCATCGCGGCGATGGGGATGGTCATCTTCCTGATCGTCGTCGTCACCGGCCTCGGCATCGTCGGCCTGACGTCGTTCGCGGTCACGGAGCGGACCCGCCAGATCGGCACGCGCCGCGCCCTCGGCGCAACAAAGCCTGCCATCATCCGTTACTTCCTGATGGAGAATTGGATCATCACGAATTCCGGATTGCTCCTCGGCATCGCCCTCGCCTACGGGCTGAACTACCTCCTCGTCACGAACACCTCGGGCGTGAAGCTCGACTGGCGTTACGTGGTCGCGGGCGTGGTGCTGCTCTGGACGCAGGGCGTGGTGGCCACGCTCGCTCCGGCGATGCGGGCGGCCGCGGTGTCGCCGGTGATCGCCACGCGAACGGTATGACGGTGCAGCCGATGCAGCGCTCGCAACGTGGGGCGGGCTCTCCAGCCCGCCAGGACTCGGCCGGTTCCGTGCTCGTCGTCGAGGACCAGCCGGCCGTCGCGCGGGCGCTGCTGCTGCTGTTCGACATCCACGGCATCGACGCCTTCGCCGCGTCGAACGCGGATGAAGCGCTGCGCGCCGTCGGCCGCGGCGAAGTCGACGTCGTCCTGCAGGACATGAACTTCACCCCCGGCGCGACGTCGGGCGATGAAGGGATGGCCCTCTTCCGCCGCCTGCGCCAGATCGCGCCCGGCATCCCGGTCGTGCTGCTCACCGCGTGGACGTCGCTCGAGTCCGCGGTGCAGCTGGTGAAGGAAGGGGCGACCGACTATCTCGCCAAGCCGTGGAACGACGAGAAGCTGCTGACGATCGTCACGCAATTGCTCGAGACGCGGCGCGGCGAGCGCGAACGGCGCGGATCGCGCGCGGCGCTGGCGCAGACGTTCGATCTCTGCGGCATCGTCTACGAAAGCTCGGCCATGCATCGCGTGGTCACGCTCGCGCTGCAGGTCGCCGGCGCCGATGTGCCGGTGCTGATCACCGGACCGAACGGCGCGGGAAAAGAGAAGGTCGCGGAGATCATCCAGGCGAACTCGCGCCGGAAGAAAGCGCCGTTCGTGAAAGTGAACGCCGGCGCGCTGCCCGATCAATTGCTGGAGAGCGAATTGTTCGGCGCCGAGGCGGGAGCGTTCACCGGCGCGAACCGCTTGCGCGTCGGACGCTTCGAGTCGGCGAACGGCGGCACGTTGTTCCTCGACGAGATCGGCAATCTCTCATCGGCCGGTCAGATGAAGTTGCTGCGCGTGCTGCAGAACGGCGAGTTCGAGCGCCTCGGCTCGAGCGAGACGCGCCGCGCCGACGTCCGCCTGCTCTGCGCCACGAACGCCGACCTGCGCAACGGCGCGTTCCGCCAGGACCTGCTGTTCCGTTTGAACGTGATCGACATTCGCGTCCCCGCGTTGCGCGAGCGTCGCGAGGACATCATCCCGCTGGCCCGCGCGTTCCTCGCCAGCGCGCTGCGCAACAGCCGCTCGCGCGCGGAGCGCTTCAGCGAGGAGGCGTGCAGCACGCTCGTCGCGTACGACTGGCCGGGCAACGTGCGCGAGCTGCAGAACCGCGTGCAGCGCGGCGTCGTCACCGCCTCGGGCGACGTCATCACCCCCGCCGATCTCGGCTTCGAAACCCTGGTGGAGCGACAGGCGCCCTCGCCTGTCGAACTTGAGAGAGCGGAGCTCGAGCGTCTGCTTCTCGAGTCGGGTGGCAGCGTCTCCACCGTCGCCAAGTCCCTCGGCATCTCGCGCCAGGCGCTCTACCGCAAGATGGAACGCCTCGGCGTCACCCTCGAGCGCCGGCCGAAGGAATGACCTTCGCCGTCATCGCCGCCGTCGTCCTCATCATTCTCCTCACCTGGTTCATCGCCCGCGCGCCGCTGCGCCGCATGAAGAAATCGCTCGCCGCGCTCAACGACGGCGTGCGCGGATTCGCCGACGGCGATTTCAGCCTCCGCCTTCGCGTCACCGGCGGAAAAGAGATCGCGTCGCTGGTGACGATGTACAACGAAATCGGCGACGTGCTGCGCGCGCAGCGCAATGAATCGCTGCAGCGCGAGCTGCTGTTCGAGACCGTCCTGCAGACCACGCCGCTGGCCATCGTCCTCACCGACGCCGGCGGTCGCGTGGTCTACGCGAATCGCGCCGCGCGCGAGGTCTTCACGCCCGGCGATCGCATCGAAGGACGTCTCTTCGACGACATCCTCCGCGCCGCGCCGCAACTGCGCGAGTCGTTCACCTCCGATCGTGATTCGCTCTTCACCACGGGCACGGAGACGTGGCACCTGTCGCGCCGCACGTTCTTCCTCAACGGCCAGTCGCACGTGCTCTGCATCGCGAACCGCCTCACGCCCGAACTGCGGCGGCAGGAGGTCGAGGTCTGGAAGCGCGCGATCCGCGTGCTCAATCACGAGCTGAACAACTCCTTCGCGCCGATCCGCTCGCTGTTCCATTCCGCACGTGCACTCCGCGATCGTCCCGAGCAACTGCATCGCCTCGACGAGATCAACGCCGCGGTCGAGGAGCGTCTCGATTACCTGCAGCGCTTCCTCGACGGCTATTCGCAGTTCGCGCGCCTCCCGAAGCCGCGCCGCGAACAGGTCGCATGGCTCGAGCTGCTCGAAGCGGTGCAGCGCATCGTGCCGTTCCAGATTGCGCCGCCGCTCCCCGAGCACAGCGGCGTCATCGACCGCACGCAGATCGAGCAGGTGGTGATCAACCTCGTGAAGAACGCCGCCGACGCCGGCAGCGAAGCCGAGGTCAGCGTGCAGCGCCGCGCGGGCGGCAGCGTGCTGACCGTTTCCGATCGCGGCGAAGGGATGACCGACGAGACCATCACCCGCGCCCTACTCCCGTTCTGGTCCACCCGCCCCGGCGGCTCCGGCCTCGGCCTCCCCCTCTGCAACGAGATCGTCGACGCCCACGGCGGACATTTGCGGATCGGGCGACGGGAGGGCGGGGGGACGGTGGTGAGCTGCTGGTTGCCGGATGAATGAGGCGTCACTCCCGAATCCGCGCCACCTTCATGACGTCGTGTCCCGGAAAGAGAAACACCTCGCTGCGCGAGCTTTCGGCGCGGCTGCGGATGTACGGCGCGTACTCCTCGCTCCGATAAAACGCCTCGGCCGCCTCGCGCGACGGCCACTCGATCAGCACCAGCACGTGCGGCGTCGCGCCTTCGCCTTCGAGCCGCTCGATGCGCGGCGTGCGGGAGAGAAACTGTCCGCCCGCCCGCTCCACCATCGGCGTGACGTCGCGGACGTAATCGGCGACCCACTTGTCGTCCGTCAGCTGGAGCGAGGCGAGCGAGTAGTACTTCATCGAGACCTCCACGCCGCAATCGCGAGCAGCACGCCGATCGCGAGCATCGTCCACAGCACCAGCTCGTTCGGCGGCAGCATGAAAACGACGGTGATGATCGCGATCCAGATGATGGCGATCACGTTGATGAACTTCGAGAAGCGCCCGAGGTTCCAGGGGGCGTTCGCTTTCAGTCCGTGGCGCAGCTTGAGCACGATCGGGATGCCGTACGCGAGGTAGAGGCAGATCGTGCTGATCGACGTCACGACGAACCATGCGGCGGCGTAGATGCAGATGAGCACCGAGAGCGCCGACGTCACCAGAATCGCCACGTGCGGGATCTGATGTTTGCCGCTCACGCGCTTCAGCCAGCGCGAGCCGGGCATGCCGTCGTCGCGCGCGAACGCGTACCACATCCGTCCCATCGACGTGACCGACGCCACGCCGCAGAGCCACATGGCGACGCCGATGACGATGGCGATCGCGTTGGCCAGCAGCGGCGGCAGGTTGTTCGCGATGACGTAGAGCACCGGGTACGGATCGTTCGCCGTCGCCGCGACGTCGCCGTGCGGGATGCACCACGTCAGCACCATCAGCATCAGGTAGCCGGCGACCGCGGAGACGCCGACCGACAGCACGATCCCCCACGCGCTGTTCATCCGCGCCATCTTGGTCTCCTCGGCCATGTGCGCCGAGGCGTCGTAACCGGTGTACGTCCACTGCGCCTGGAGGAGGGAGAGGACGAAGAGGAGCAGCAGCGGCGCGCTCGCGTAGAGCGCGCTCAGTCCCGGCACGAGACGGAAAAGCGGCGACGGAAATCCGCGATCGCCGATGGCCATCGTCTTCGATGTCTCCAGCAGATTCGCCGTCGGCTGAAACGAGAAGAGAAAGGAGAGCGAGTTGTGATGGCGGCCGAAGAACGTGAGCGCGACGACGATCAGCAGCACGCCGCCGATGTGCCACCAGACGCTGAGGTCATTGAGCCGCGCGGTGAGACGGACGCCGGAGAGATTGATGATCACCTGCGGGATCATGATCAGCACCATCACGCCGATCTGTACCCACCACGACGTCGCCGTGTGCGTCACCGCGCCGATGAGATAGATCGCCGCCGCGACGTTGATCCCCGCCGTGATCGCCACCTGCCCGATCATGTTCAGCCAAGCCGTCACCCAGCCCCACCGCCACCCGCCCATCGTCCGGGCCCAGAAATAGAGGCCGCCCGCGGTGGGGTAGGCGGACGCGATCTCCGCCATCGACGCCGCCACGCACATGGTCAACAAGCTGACGATCGGCCAGCCGATGGAGTTGACCACCGGGCCCGCGAACTTCAGCCCGTAGCCGTAGAGCAGCACCGCGCCGGTGAGGATGGAGATGATGGAGAAGGAGACGGCGAAGTTGGCGAAGCCGCCCATCTCGCGGAGCAGCTGCTGGGTGTACCCGAGCGAGGCGAGGTCGCGTTCGTCGTCGTTCACTCCCTACAATGATCCCATGGTGCGCCGTGACGAACCGAAGCGACTGAAAGGGAGCCGAGGTTCAGGCTGCACTTCTCCAGCGGGTAAGAGTCCCGCACCGGTAATCGCCGGAGAGCCGGGTAGCAGGTCCACAGCGCA
>Ga0157375_10002462_pt1 | contig 16026 bp, 10 predicted proteins | sample M35metaG_FD_115311 | JGI IMG/M metagenome (GOLD analysis project Ga0157375, IMG submission 115311) | Miscanthus rhizosphere microbial communities from Kellogg Biological Station, Michigan, USA - M3-5 metaG | ecosystem: Host-associated > Plants > Roots > Rhizosphere > Soil | place: USA: Michigan...
CACGCGCCGGAATCGGCCACTGAAACGCTCGTTGATGTGGACCGCGGCCTTGCCATCCTCTTCGGAGGGCAGCTCGGCCGGACGCTCGCCGGCGATCGTGAGCACGCCGCGGTCGAGCTTGACTTCCACGGTCGCGGGGTCGAGACCCGGGGCAAAGGCCAGGATCTCCACCGATTGCGCCGTGCCGCCGACGTTCACGGCGGGAAAGCCGCCGCGACCGAGGCCACGGATGCTGGGGGACAGGTCGAACGCATCCCGCATTTCGCGCTGCAAGCGGTCGAGCTCGGCAAACACGTTGCGGGGAAACAAGGATGGGTACATTCGCACACCTCCTCTGTCGGTTGAATGATGGCGCACGGCTTTCCGGGCGCCTCCGGGGCATCGATGTTTTGGGCGGTCGCTGACGTTTCAAGAGGGAGGGCCGCTCAAAAGTCAAATTGGGGGCGACCGAGCTTGTTTTCGACCTTTGCATCGCGGTTTTAGCTGATCGGCGGCCCGCGCCGCGACCGGCTGCCACGGCTTGCGGACGCGGTTATCATGCACCGCAACGGCAACCGCGGTCGCTGCCGGATCGCCTTCAAACGCAAATCGACTGGACTGCCTCCACGCCATGGCCGCAATCGTCCGTCGGGAACTGACCGAAGTGGCCGCTGGTCAGCGCTTTCGTCGCCGGGCTTGTCTTCGTACGGTCCTCGGTGCTGATCGGCATGGCGGCCGTCGATCAAAGTTGCCATGACTGAGGAAGCGTCGAAATTTGCCTATCCCCGGCCGCAGCTGCAGCGGCCGCAATGGATGGATCTCAACGGGCGGTGGCGGTTCGTTTTCGACGACGCGCGTCGTTACGGCCACCCGTCCGATATCGCCGAATGGCCGCGCTTCATCGAGGTGCCGTTTCCGCCCGAGTCTCAGGCGAGCGGCATCGGCGACACCGGGTTCCACTTCACGTGCTGGTACGAGCGGGAATTCGAGATCGCGCCGGAAGGGCGGCGCGTGCTGCTGCACTTCGGGGCCGTCGACTACTACGCCCGCGTCTGGGTGAACGGGCGTCTCGTTGCCACCCACGAGGGTGGGCATACGCCGTTCTGGGCCGACATCACGTCCGCGCTGCGGACGTCGGGCGGGCAAACCGTCACCGTCATGGCCTATGACGATCCGCTCGAGCTCACGAAGCCGAGAGGCAAGCAGGATTGGCAGCTGAAGCCGCACTCCGTCTGGTACCCGCGGACAAGCGGAATCTGGCAAACCGTGTGGCTCGAAAGCGTTCCGCCGACCTATATCGAGCGTATCCGGTGGACGCCTCATCTCAACGGGTACGCGCTGGGCTTCGAAGCGCGCATCGGTGGGGACCCCATCGATTATCTGATCGTCGACCTGCTGCTGCTCCACGGGCGGCGCGTGTTGGCGCAGGATTCGTACGTCGTGATCGACGGCGAGGCGGATCGGCGGATCATTCTCTCCGATCCGGGTATCGACGATTCGCGCAACGAGCTTCTGTGGAGCCCGGAACGTCCGACGCTCCTCGACGCCCACATTCGCCTGCGCCACGGCGACGTCGTGCTCGACGAGTTCACGTCGTACACGGCGCTGCGGTCGGTCGCGATCGACCGCGATCGGTTCACGCTGAACGGGCGGCCGTATCAGCTGCGGCTCGTGCTCGACCAGGGGTACTGGCCGGAAAGCCTGCTCGCCCCGCCCAGCGACGACGCGCTGCGCAAGGACGTCGAGCTCGTGAAGAGCCTCGGGTTCAACGGCGTGCGCAAGCATCAGAAGATCGAGTCGCCGCGATACCTCTATTGGGCCGACCGGCTGGGGCTGCTGGTCTGGGAGGAAATGCCGTCGGCGTACCGGTTCACGGGGCAGGCGATCAATCGAACCATTCGCGAGTGGTCGGAAGCAATCGAGCGCGATTTCAGTCACCCGTGCATCGCCGTGTGGGTGCCGTTCAACGAATCGTGGGGCGTGCCCGAGCTGCCGAATGTCGAAGCGCACCGTCATGGCGTCCAGTCGCTCTACCATCTCACGAAGACGCTCGACCCCACGCGTCCCGTGCTCGCGAACGATGGCTGGGAAAGCGGCGAGACCGACCTCATCGGCATCCACGACTACGACACGGATCCGGACGCGATGCGCGCGCGCTATCTGTCGACGACGAGCGTGCAGGAACTTTTCGCGCAGGGCCGCCCGGGCGGACGCGTGCTCACGCTCGAAGGATTTCCGCACCGCGGTCAGCCGATCATGCTGACGGAGTTCGGCGGCATTGCGTACCACCATGCCCGCGACGGGGACAGCTGGGGCTACTTCGTCGCGTCGAGCGCGTCGGAATTTCTGCACTGGTACCGGGAGCTCGTTACGATCGTCGCGCGGTCGCGGACGCTCGCGGGTTTTTGCTATACGCAGTTCGCCGACACGTTTCAGGAAGTCAACGGGCTTCTCTACGCGGACCGGACGCCGAAGGTGCCGATCGAGGACCTCGCGGCGGCGATGGGCTCCGCGGTGAAGCGGCCGATACCGTAACACGGCTGGCGCAACGACGACACCGCAGCGCCGTCAGCCGTGATGAAAAGGCTTGCGCGGCGGTTGAGCGGCACCCGGTTGCGGCGTGCCCGTTACTTCCGTCGGCGACGATCTCATCTTGAGTGCCTGTTCTCGGAAGAGAACGGCGACGCTTCCGCGCAGCACCCCCAGGCATTGACCCGTACGCCTTTCCTCGAGGCGCTGCCACTCCACGCGCGCGAACGTCTGCTGCACATCGCTGTGGCGAGCGGTTTCGTACGGCAATGAAGGATTGGGCGAGCTTTTCAAAGGTCCCTCCGCACGTGAAGTCATTGGCGTTCAAGCGTTGCAAATCCCATGCCGCTCGCATGTTGGCCCGGCCTTTGGCAGGGCCCGGGCGCAGGCGCGCGGTCGTCAGGGCGGCATGCATATTGCGAGAAGCCGCGCATTCCGCCATCGGCACTCGTTGCGATGACCGCTCCGCTTTCCGTTAGACGCGTCGTTTTTCGACGGCATCGCCGCTTCGATGCCTATCCCGTCGTTGACAGCACGGGAGTGGCATGCGGCCTCGTGGAAGATATCGAGCTCGAAGCGGTGCCCGGCCTAAGGCTGCAAGCGCGCGCCGTCCTCATTCGCGCCGATGTCCGGCGTCCGCTGTGGGCGCAGCGTCTTGCGCGTCATTTTACCCGCGGCCGCATCGTGCGGGTCTCCTGGAGCGACGTGGGCTTCGCAGATGGGCACATCGCGCTGGCGAAGCCCGCGTCCCATTACGGCATCGAACCGCCCCTCGACGAGCCCCGTCGTGAGGGCGGCTGAAGCCCGCGCCGAGCGCGCGAATCGACGCAGTCGCGCGTGCACGCAAAGCCGCAACCGTTACCGGAAGAGTTTTCCTCGGCAGCGCCCGCGTTTCGGACGCTCTCATGCAGGCGTGCGAGAGAGATTCATTGCCGTAGTCGGAATGGCACACACCTTGCGTAACAGGCTGCAACCGTTGCATGGATCGGCTCCGATATGTATGCAGCACGCCATTGCAAAAAGTACACGCGCGTCGAAGGACGTCGTGCACACGCGTGTTGGCGGGGAGAGCTTGCCGCGGGAGCGCTTGAATACAATGGCTGAGCACCTTCGTGCATACCGCAACGCACGCCGTCGGATCCACACTTGCGAACGCCCCGGCGTTTCGTAGTTTTTTCATTGGTGGATTCGAGGGCGCTGATCACGTCAACGGCGACGGTGTCGCGCTCGACCTCAACGCGCTGACGGGGCACGCGTTTCAGCTGCGCGGGGATTACCGGCGCGCCCGTGCGCTCGGCATGCGCGAGATCAGGGAATCGGTCGGCTGGCGCGTGACCGGCTCCGGTGCGCGGCCCGACTTCCGCCGAGCGCTTGCGATGGTTGCCGAAGCGAATCGCCACGACATGGCCATCGCGTGGACGCTGTGGCATTACGGCTTTCCGCCGCACGTCGATCCGTTCTCATCGTCGCTTCCCGAGCGCTTTGCGGATTTTGCGTTTGCGTTCGCCAACGCGATCGCCTCCGTGTCGGAGCACGACGTGTGGATCAATCCCATCAACGAGATCTCGTTTCTCACCTGGCTGCTCACGGAAACGGCGGCGCTCGCTCCATTCCGCGGGGACCGGACGGAGCATGCGCACGCGCTCAAGCGCAACCTCGTGCGCGCGGCGATCCTGGCAACGGCCGCTGTGCGACAGGTGATTCCAGGCGCGCGCTTCTTTCACACCGATCCAATCATCCACGTCGATGCGCCGCACCAGCGCGACGACCTGACTGCCGACGCGCGCGCGGCCACGCAGTCGCAGTTCGAGGCGTGGGATCTTTTCACGGCGCGCGACTTCGCGGCTGAAGTCCCGGTCGCGAAGCGCGTGCATTTGCTTGGCGCGAACTACTACCACGCATCGCAATGGGAGGTGGGCACGCGCAAGCCTTTGGCCTGGCACCTCAACGATCCGCGCCGGCTGGGTCTTGCCGGCATGCTGGAGCGCGTCGGCGAGCGTTACGCGTTGCCGGTCGCCATCACGGAGACGAGCCACGTGGGCGCCGGCAGGTCCGAATGGATGCGCCACGTAGGCGCCGAGCTTCGCAGGGCGCGAGCGGACGGCATCCGCTGCGAAGGCGTCTGCCTGTACCCGCTGATCGACCGGCCCGACTGGGATGAGGTCATTCGCTGGCATTGCAGCGGGATGTGGGACGTCGTGCCCCGGTTGCATCCGCGCGGCGGCCGGCGACAGCGCGTCCACGCTTATGTCCGGGCGTTCCGCGAGGTCCGGCGCTCCCTACTGGAATTGTCCGCTGCGGACGAGGCGGGCGCGGCTGCGCCGTCCGTCACGCCCGCGCGGATGCTGTTGAGTCCCCGTCGCGACACATCAAACAAAGGTGCCTCCATGGATTCGCTGATCGTCTTTTCACACTTGCGCTGGGACTTCGTGTATCAGCGTCCGCAGCACGTCATGTCCCGCCTCGCGAGGACGTGGCGGATACTGTTCGTCGAGGAACCGCTGCACCACGACGGCGAGCCCGCGATCGAGATGCACGAGGCTGTGCCCAACGTCGTCGTCGTGCGAATGCACACGCCCCGGGCACAGGCCGGCTTTCACGACGACCATCTCGGTACGTTGCGCAGGTTGCTGTCCCAGGTTGTCCGCGACTTGCGCGTCGGCAGCTACGGCGCGTGGCTGTATACGCCGATGGCATTGCCGTTGCTGCGCGATCTCTCCCCGCGGCTCATCGTCTACGATTGCATGGACGAGCTCTCGGCATTCAAAAACGCGCCGAAGCAGCTGGTCCAACGCGAGTCCGCACTGATGAAGATCGCGAACGTCGTGTTCACCGGCGGGCCAAGCCTGTATCGCCGGAAGAGAGAGCTCAACGCGAAGACCCACTGCGTGCCGAGCAGCGTGGACGCAACGCATTTCCGCAGGGCGCGCGATGCGCGCGAGGCGAACCCGTCGATGGCCGCGCTGCCGCGTCCGCGGCTCGGCTTCTACGGCGTTGTCGACGAGCGCTTCGATGCCACGCTGCTGGCCGGGGCCGCCGCGCTGCGGCCCGATTGGCAATTCGTCGTCGTCGGGCCGATGGTGAAGATCGACCCCGAGACGCTGCCGCACGCACCGAACATCCACTACTTCGGGCAACAGCCGTACGATTTCCTGCCCGGGGTTCTCGCGAGCTGGGACGTGTGCCTGCTGCCGTTCGCGCGCAATGAGAGCACCCGCTACATCAGCCCCACGAAGACGCTGGAATACCTCGCCGCGGACAAACCGGTCGTGTCGACGGGAATCGCCGACGTCATCGAGCTGTACGGAAGCGCGGTGAGGATCGCGAACACCCCCGAGGAGCTCGTCAGGGAAGTGGATTCGCTGCTCGGTGAAACCGCGTTGGAGCGCGAAGAGCGCGTCGCCAAAGGGCGGGAGCTCGTGCGGCAGTCGTCGTGGGATACGACGGCGGCCTACATGCGCTCGACGCTCGAAGAGGCGCTGCCCGAAGGGCTCAAGCCCGACGTGGCGCTGTTCTTCGGCGATGCGAGTTCGGCGTCCGTGCGCGCGCGATCGCCGCACCCGCATCCGGAGGAATGCCTCATCCTCGGCGCAGGTCCAACCGGGTTGTCGGCCGCGCTGCACTACGGCGGCGGCGCGACGCTGCTCGAGGCCGAGTCCTCGGTCGGCGGGTGGTGCCGCTCCATCCGGAGCGGCGGTTTCACGTTCGACCACGCGGGGCATATCATGTTTTCGGACAGCCCGATCGTGCAGGAGCTGTACAAGGTGCTCCTCGGCGACAACGTCGTGTGGCAGGAGCGCGAAGCGTGGATCTACAGTCACGACGTCTACACCCGCTACCCGTACCAGGGAGCGCTGTATGGCCTCCCGCCCGACGTCATCAAGGAATGCCTTCTCGGCGCCGTCGAGGCACGCTCGCGGTCGATGGCGCCGCTTGCAGCCACCCGCGTGCATGACGACTGCTGCGCCGATGGCACCGAGGTCTGCGCGACGCGGGCGGGCGCTGCCCCGGCGAACTTCGAGGAATTCATCTACCAGACATGGGGCAGCGGGATCGCGAAGCACTTCGCGGTGCCGTACAACTGCAAGCTGTGGGGCGTGCCTTTGAACGAGATGGAGACCTCCTGGCTGGGCGGACGCGTGCCGATGCCCGATCTCGAGGCGATGATCGACGGCGCGCTGAAGCCGGTTCCTCGCCCAATGGGACCCAATGCCAGATTCGGCTATCCGCGGGTTGGCGGCTTCCAGGCGCTGATGGATGGTTTCCTGCCTCTGCTCAAAGGTGAGCTGCATTTGCGGGCCCGCGTTCAATCCGTTTCGCCGTCGCGCCGTCTCGTCGAGCTCGAAGATGGCAGCCAATTCACTTTCGAGTCGCTGATCAGTACGATTCCGCTGCCCGAGCTCGTGCGCATGATGGGCCACGAGGCGCCTGTCGCCGTTCGCGCGGCGGCGGCGCGCCTTCGTCGCGTCTCCGTGCGGTGCGTGCACCTCGGCGTGGGCCGATCGCACGTCACCGACAAGCACTGGATCTACTACCCCGGCGACACCGTGTTCCACCGGATATTCGTGCAGGGCAACACGAGCCCTTACTGCAATCCGCCTGGGGGCTTCGGCCTCACTTGCGAGATCACGCATTCGCCGACCAAGCCGCTTCCCTGCACCGGCCAGGCATTGATCGATCGCTGCGTCGCGGATTGCATCCGGGTGGGCATGCTGTCGGCGAGCGACACGATACTGGTCGCGCACGAGGTGGATCTCCCGTATGCGTACGTGCTCTACGACCACGAGCGCGCGGCCTCCGTATCGACGATTCGCAGCTGGCTCCAGACGCAGGGCATCACTCTCGCGGGCCGGTACAGCGAATGGGAGTACTACAACTCCGATCACGCGTTCCTCGCGGGCAAGCGCGCGGCAGAGGAAGTGGCGGCGGCGCGCGCGAAGGCGAGCGTGCGCGCCGGGACCGGCTGATCGATGGTCGTCGACGCGCACTTGCACTGCAGTGGGCGCGAGAACGCGGACGACGTGCTGCATTCGCTGGACGAAGCGCACGTCGACGTCGCGGTGTTGCTGGCGCCGTTCCTGACCGAGCCCTATTCGCTGACGGATGCACACACGCTGCGCGAGGCGAACCAGCACCTCGCGCGGTTGATCGGCGGACACGAGGACCGCCTCGTGGGATTCGCCGTCGTCAACCCGGCGCTGGATGGCGCGGCCCGCGACGCGCGCCATGCATTGGAAGATCTCGGGTTGACCGGGCTCAAGATGGTGCCGAGTGGCTGGTATCCCTACGACGACACGGCGCAGGCAGTGTACGAAGTCGCGGCACGGGTGCGGGCGCCCATCCTGTTTCACGCCGGCGTATTCATCGACGGGCGCTCGGGCCGCTATTGCCGCCCGATGTTCTTCGAGGCGGTGCGCGAACACGCCGGGCTGCGGACGACGCTCGCCCATCTCGGGTGGCCGTGGTGCGACGAGGCGATTGCGCTTGGCATCATCGATGTCATCAACGGCGTGCCCGCGAACGAATCCACGTTTCGCTTCGACCTGTCGTTCGGACCGCCGTCGCCGTATCGCAAGGACGCGTTTGGCAAGGCGCTCGCGTGCCTCGGACCGGAGCGCCTGCAATTCGGCAGCGACCGGTTCCTGCCGTGCAGCGGTGCGCACATCGCCGAGGCCGTCGACGAAGTCCGCCGCCTGTTGACGGAGCTCGACGCGAGCGCACAGGCCATCGACCAGGTGATGGCAGGAACGGCGCTCGCCTGGCTCGACCGAAGCCCGGCGTAATGAGCCAGCTGCGCGTCCTGGAAGTGCTCGGCAACTCGGTGACGGGCGGGATGGAGCGATATGTCGGCAACTTGCTGGAGAACTGTCCGGCCGATGTCGCGCCGACCGTGCTGCTGCCCTTCGCGAGCCGGCTGACGGAGCGTTGGATCGCGTGCGGCATCCCGGTGCACTTTGGCGCCGTAGACGACGGACGCGACTTCATACCGTCGATCGAACGCATCGGCGAGCTCGCGAGGCGCACGAATGCGGACGTGATCCACTCGCATCTCGCCAACGCGAACGCTGCGTGCACGGCGGCCTCTGCAGTCTTCGGCATCCCCGCACTCGTCACCATCCACGGTCGCGAGCTGACGCAACGCGACGCGGAAGCGCTCGCACTGGGGGGAGCCCGCGCCGTCGTGGTGTGCGACGAAGCGCTCGCGCAGGCCAACGAGCTCGGTTTCGGCGCCCGCGTGCGATGGATTCCGAACGCAGTCGACACGAGGCGCTTCGTTCCCCGCGAGCGAACGGGCGGCGCGGTGACCGTGGGCTTCGTCGGCCGCTTGGCGCCGGAGAAGGGGCCGCAGATCTTCTTGAGCGCCGCCGCATGCCTGACCCGCCACTACCGCAACGTCACGTTTCGCCTCGTCGGCGATGGCCCGCTGCGCCACGCGCTCGCAAGCCAGATCCAGGCGGGGCAGCTTGGCGCCCAGGTGCGCCTCGAAGGAGCGATCGACGACATGCCGGCCGCGTATGCAAGCTTCGACATCGTGGTCAGCACCTCGCTGTCGGAGGGCACTCCGCTGGCTATCCTGGAGGCGATGAGCTGTGGGCTTCCCGTCGTTGCGACGTTCGTCGGCGGTGTTCGCGAGCTCGTCTGCCAGGGCGTGACCGGAGCACTCGTCCCGCCGGCCTCCATCGAAGCGATCGCCGAGGCGGTGGCCGACCTCATCGAGGCGCCTTCGCGGCGCGTCGAGTGGGGGCTTGCCGGCAGGCGTCGCGTGGAACGCCTGTATTCGCAGGACGCTCACGTCGCGGCGATGCGCGACGAGCTCCATCGCGTGGCCAGGCGCGTGCCCTCTTCCAACACCAGCACCGTGAGCCACGCCACGCCGCTGCACCTCGCGACAGGCTCGTGACGCGGATGTCGTCGGCCGAGATGCTCGGGACGTCCGGCACTTCGACGGAGCGCCCTCCCGCGCGCGAGCCGCCGCTGCCCATCGCGGCCGTCGTCGACACGGAATGCGATCCGGGCCAAGAGGCGCTCGCGTTGTCGCGGCTGTCGGCGTTGGCGGCAGGGTGCGACATCGAGGCGTTCACCATCGACGCGTCCCGCGCGTTCGAGTCGAGGCTCGCGAAGGAAGGAATGGTTGTGCGACGACTGGGCAGGCAGCTCCACGCCGACTGGGCGAGCGTCAGGGATCTCGCCGCCGCGAGCCGCCGTTCGCAGCACCGCGCGATCTACTGCATGGGACCGCGCGCGCATGCCCGCGGCGTCGTCGCCGCGAGGTTGCTGCGTGTGCCGGCGGCCCTTCATCCCTACGCGATGCCGTCGTTCCGGGACTTGTCGCTCGCGCGCATGAGCGGCTCGACTCTCTTCGTCGCCACCGATGCGGCGCTCGGACACGCACGTCTCGCGCGGTGCGACGCCGTGGTCGTGCAGACTCCGATGGGCCTCGAGTCGACGCCAGGTCGCCAGGCCAGCGAACGCAAGGCGCTGCAAAGGCCCGGCTGCGTTGGCTGGATCGGCGCTTGGCGTGAACCGAACAACCCCGCGTTGTTCGAGCGCGCGGCCGAGGCCCTGGGACGCGAGCGCCGCGACCTCCCGTTCCTGATGATCGTTCTCGGCACCTCTCCGCCACGAGCCTCGTCAACTTCCGCGATCACCGTAATCGCGGCGGAGGAGTTCGCCCCGGCGCAGCTCGCCGAAATGGGGGTCCTCGTCCACACGGGCTTCGATGATGGATGTCCGGTCGCCTGGATGGAGGCGCACCTGCGCGGCATGAGCCTCGTGCTGCCCGCGGATGGTTTCGTCGACGGCTTCGTGCGCGCGAGCGAGGCACACTTCTACTCGCCGGGCTACCTCAACGAGCTCATTCCCGCAATCGCGGCCGCGGTGGACAGCGGCCGGCAGCCGACGCCCGGCGCGCGAGCGCTGTGCGCCTCCGGCGACAGCAGTCCGTCGCTGCTCACCGCTGTCGCCCAAGTCGTAAGTCGCGAAAACCGGCCAGGCGGGTTCGGCAACGGCGGCGAGCAATCCTGAACGTGCGGCCAGCTCGCGGCCGAGGCGCTCGAGATCGACGTCCAAGCGTTCGAGCGTCGGGAAGAGCTCGCCTTCCTCCTTCCGCACGTGATGCTTCGCGTACTCCGAAAGCACGATGGACATCCCGTCGAACATCTCGTCGCGCGCAGCCATCGCATCGAGGGACGCGATCAAGTCCTTCGCCGCGCCACGCTCCACTTCCGCCTCGTTCAAAAGCCGCCGCGCCGAGTCGACGCCGCGCGCCGCGGGGTAAAAACACTGCCTCCTCCATCTGCTTGTGCATCGCGAGCTTGGAGCATGCGGCGCGAACGAGCGTTGCGCCGCAACATCAGTTCGCGCGAAGCACGACCTTGCGGCAGTTGTCCTCCTTGCCGTTGAACATCTCGTAGCCGCGGGGGGCCTCGGCGAGCGGCAACTGATGACTGATGATGCGGTGCGGCCGCAGCGCGCCCGACTCGATGTAGGAAAGCAGCTCGTCCGTGTACTTGCGTACATGGGTCTGGCCCATCCGGAACGCCACGCCTTTTTCGAAGGCATCGCCGAAGAGGAAGCCGTGAATGAAGCCCGCGTAGACTCCCGGCACGCTGATGACGCCACCGCGCCGTACCGAGGCAATCGCCTGGCGGAGCGCCTTGCCGCTGCTGCCCTCCACCTTCAGCGTTGCAAGGGTGGTCTCGAGGGCGCTGCCTTTCGCTTCGAAGCCCACGGCGTCGATGACCGCGTCGACGCCCCGACGATCGGTCTCGCGCACGATTTCTTCGGCGGGATCCTCGACCTTGTCGAAATTGATCGGTATCGCGCCGTACGTTTCGGCAGCGAACTCGAGGCGGTACGGGTGGTGGTCCACGATGAAGATCCTGGCGGCGCCCCTCATGCGCGCACACTCGGCCGAAAGGAGCCCCACCGGCCCGGCGCCGAAAATTGCCACGGTCGATCCGGGGCCAACCTCGGCGTTGTCGACGGCCATCCACGCTGTCGGCAGGATGTCGGACAGGAACAGCACCTGCTCGTCGTCGAAGCCCTTTGCGATTTTGACCGGGCCAACGTTCGCCATCGGGACGCGGACGCGTTCGGCTTGTCCGCCCGGCACACCGCCATACAGGTGCGAATAACCGAAGAGCGCCGCGCCGGAGCGCACGTCCTTTTTGTTGAGGATCGCGCCGCGGCCTTCCACCGGTCCGGTCTGCGGATTCGTTGTCTCGCATGCCGCGAACAATTGCTTCGCGCAGAAGAAGCATTGCCCGCAGGCAATCACGAATGGGACGACCACGCGATCGCCCTTCCTCACTGCCGACACACGAGGCCCCACCTCCTCGACGATGCCCATGAATTCGTGGCCGAGAATGTCGCCATGCTTGACGGCCGGTATCTTCCCTCGGTAGATGTGAAGATCGGAACCGCAGATCGCGGTCGCGGTCACGCGCAGGATGATGTCGTCGTCCGCTTCGATGCGCGGATCCGGGACTTCGTCGACGCGCATGTCGCGGGCCCCGTGGTATGCAAGTGCTTTCATATCGAGTCCTCTATCGATGCTTCATTTCGATTCGGTCGGTGACGAACGCGCACGAAGCGCAACTGGCACAATCCTGATCCGCTGAAGCACGCCGAGTGCCAAGCGGGACATGCGGGCTGTGCTCAACGTCTCGGGTCAGGCGCCGCGGACCTGCCCGACCGGACCTGCCATTCGGCGCGGAAAAAAATACGGGTAACGGTTACTTCGCACAAAGCGAATGACGCCATCGCAATGGATGACACAGTGCGACCGACGGGCGCGAGAATCCTTTTTTGAGAATCCGTCCTATAGCGAGATAACGCGGAGTCTGACAAACGATCAGGCGTGTGTCCGGTAATGCGAGTTCGAATAAGGGGCGTTCAATACCGTCTCCAGCGGTCGGCTCAAGGCGTCGCTTGCGCCCGTCGGTGTCCCGAGCGAACGCGAACTGTCTTGGACGCCGTTGCGGAGACCTAAAGGGACGGGGAGAGCCGTTGCTTGGCATGGAGCTTGCACCTTTCAGAGAGTTGAAGGCCCCTGGACAATGTCCTAATCGGATCGAAGCATCTTTCTCAGGAGATCAACATGTCGACCAAGATTGTCACTTCACTTGCAACGATAGCGGCTGTCGCGTTGATGGGTATTGCGCAAGCGCAGACGGGCGGCAGTGCCGGCAGCACAGGCACTGGCGCGACCTCGGGCTCGACGGGTTCCGGCTCGACGGGCGCGACCTCGGGCTCGACGGGTTCCGGCTCGACAGGCGCGACCTCGGGCTCGACGGGTTCCGGTTCGACCAGCTCCGGTGCGACGAGCGGTGGAATGTCCGGTAGCGCCGCCAGTGGAACGAGCGGCGGAACGTCCGGCAGCGCCGCCAGTGGAACGAGCGGCACGAGCGGTTCTGCACAGTCGGGCGATAACAGTCGCGCGACGACGTCGCGCGGAACCAGCGCCACGGGAACGGGCTCATCGAACATGAACACGACGCAAGGAATGAGCGGGTCGTCGGCGGCGAACTCGCGGAACACGACGGGCGGTACGGCGGGATCGACAGCATCGGGAAATAGCGACAATACCGTTGCAACGCGCACGACTCCGCGCGCCGACCGCAACTGACGACAAGCAGCCGGCGCCGGTGATGTCTGCGCATCGCCGGCGCCGTTGCTTGCCTAGCGCGACCCGCATGTCCGATTCCGGCAACCGATCCCCCGTGCCCCGTAAAATTCGAACGGCGTGGCCGTTGGCGGCGATAGCCGCAGTCGGCCTTTCGGCGATTTTCATAGCGCACCCTTGGCAGGCGCCTCCAGGACCGGCCGCTGGTGAGCCGCAAGCCGCAAGCCCCAAGCGGGCCGATTTCGCTGGATATGCCGCGACTTCCTCAGCGCACCGGGTCGCCGATTGGGCCGCAACGTCCGACGCGGGTGGGGGCCCGTTCATCATCATCGACAAACCGGCGGCGGCGATTTACGTGTTCGACGGCGAAGGGCGAGTGCGCGGGTCTGCACCCGTGCTGTTGGGCGCTGCGATCGGTGACGACACCGTGCCCGGGATCGGCGACAAGCCGCTCGACAAGGTCTTGCCGGACGAGAAAACGACGCCCGCGGGTCGATTCATCGGGGAGCCCGGCCGCAACGCGCGCGGAGAAGACGTCGTGTGGGTCGATTACGACGCCGCGGTCTCTATGCACCGCGTGATCACGTTCAACGCGGCGGAGCGGCGGCTCGAGCGCCTCCGGACACCGAGCATCGAGGACAATCGCATCAGCTACGGATGCATCAATATTCCGGTCGAGTTCTATGAGGCGTATGTCCGCCCCGCGTATGCGCATCGGAACGCGGTCGTCTACGTGCTTCCGGATGTGAAACCGCTGGACCAGGTTTTCCCGCTGGGGGACGACGCGACCCTGGGGGAGCTGCAGCATCCGGCGCTGAACGCCGGTTTGGCGCTAAGGTAGGGCTCGCCCTCGGCGGGCGGGCAGCTTTGCGTCCGAGCCGGCGGTGTCTAGCAGTCAGGCGGAATAGCGCCCGTGCGCTCGACGATCAAGCCGTATGCCTGCGGCTGTCGGTGGAGCGCGAAATTGAACGTCGTGTTCTTGTACGAGAGAGTGAGGTCGAGATCGCAACGCGCGATCGCGAGCTCGTCGCCTTCCGTCGAGCACGCGGCGATGATCTCGCCTGACGGCGCAACGATCGACGAGTTGCCGATCTGGCGCACGCCGTCCTCGTCTCCCGCCTTCGCAACCCCGACCACGAAACAACTGTTCTGATACGCGCCTGCCTGCATCACGAGCGCGTTGTGGAAGTGGGCGAGATTGTCGTGCTCGGGAGAGGGCGGGTTGTGGACCGGCGTGTTGTAGCCCAGCACGACCATTTCGACGCCCTGCAGTCCCATGACGCGATACGTCTCGGGCCAGCGGCGGTCGTTGCAGATCGCCATGCCCACGATGCCTCCGAACGCCCGGAACACCGGAAAGCCGAGGTTGCCGACTTCGAAATAGCGCTTCTCGAGATTCTGGAAGGGACGGCCAGGCTCGTGCTCGCGATGACCGGGCAGGTGGACTTTTCGATACTTGCCGACAATCCGGCCGCCTTTGTCGACGAGGATGGACGTGTTGTAACGATGCTTCGAACCGCCGGTCACATCAAGCTCCGCATAGCCCAGATAGAACCCGACGCCAAGCTCGCGCGCGCGATCGAATAGCGGCTGCGTGCCTACGTTTGGCATCTCGCGCTCGAAGTAGGCGTCGAGCTCTTCCTCGCGGTCGTAATACCAGTGCGGAAAGAACGCAGTGAGCGCGCATTCCGGAAACACGACGAAATCGCAACCGTGCGCTGCCGCCTGGTCGAGCAGCACCACCATCCGGGCTACGGCGCTCGCGCGCGTTTCGGTGCGTGAGATCGGGCCGAGCTGCGCGGCGCCGACGGTGACGACACGATTCATTGACGCGTCGCCGTCGAGATCGGGGCGGCGCGCGGATTGAAGCAGACGCGAAGGGAAGTGGTTTCCTGCACGGTCACATCGGCGGCGTGCGCCGACACGCAAGCTTGCAATGCGCGACGGCGACACCCGCCAAACGAAGTCGTCGCGCGGAGTTTATAACGGCGCGGGTCGGCGCAAGCGCTTTTCTGTTGAGCGGCGGCACATGAAGCCGTTCGCTCCGCTCTGACCACCGTCGCCCCGGCAAAGAGCTCAGCGCGCGCTACGCAGCACGTCCCGCCAGATCATTGGCGAGCCGCACGAACTCCGCGACGGACAGCGTCTCACCGCGCACTCCGGGATCGATTCCGGCGCGCTCCAGCCCAGCTTCGTCGCAGATGGTCGATAGCGCGTTGCGCATCGTCTTGCGCCGCTGGCCGAATGCGGCCGCCACCACGCGGCCGAACAACGCCACGTCGCTGATCGTGGCCTTGGCCTCGCGAAGGGGCACGAGGCGCACGACGGACGAATCGACTTTCGGCACCGGGCGGAACGCGCCCGCAGGAACCGTGAAGAGGCGCGTGATCCGAAACACCGCCTGCAGCATCACCGTGAGGCGCCCGTATTCGGGCGTCCCGGGACGCGCCGTCATCCGTTCGACGACTTCCTTCTGCAGCATCACGTGGACGTCGGTGATGAGCGCATCGTACTGCGCGAGGTGAAACAGCAGCGGCGAGCTGATGTAGTACGGAAGATTGCCGATCACACGCAGCCCCGCCCCGAGCGCCGCGAAATCGAACTCGAGCGCATCGGCGACGTGCAGCGTCAACTGGTCGGTCCCGAACTCGGAAGCGAGCCGCCCCGCGAGATCGCGGTCGATTTCGACGGCGTCGAGACGTCCGGCGCGCTCGATCAGCGGGCGCGTGAGCGCGGCAAGCCCGGGGCCGATCTCGACGAGACGCTCGCCCGGATGCGGCGCGATGGCGTCGACGATCCGCCGGACGTAGTGAGCGTCGGCAAGGAAGTTCTGGCCGAAGCGCTTCCGAGGTTGATGGCCTTGCATCGCTTGGGCGTTTCCGCGGGAGAGC
>Ga0157375_10002463_pt1 | contig 16022 bp, 11 predicted proteins | sample M35metaG_FD_115311 | JGI IMG/M metagenome (GOLD analysis project Ga0157375, IMG submission 115311) | Miscanthus rhizosphere microbial communities from Kellogg Biological Station, Michigan, USA - M3-5 metaG | ecosystem: Host-associated > Plants > Roots > Rhizosphere > Soil | place: USA: Michigan...
GACGCGAGCCGGCTCGAAAGCGTTGCAGGATGCCGCTCCCGCGAAGGCCGACGCCATCGCCGTCGCGCGCCTGCGCCGCGCGGGCGCGGTGATCGTCGGGCGCACCAACATGAGCGAGTTCGCGTTCTCGGGGCTCGGCCTCAATCCGCACTACGGCACGCCGCGCTCGCCGTACCGCCGCGGCGTAACGGGCGACGAGCGGATCACGGGCGGCTCGTCGTCGGGCGCGGCGGCTTCGGTCGCCGACGGCATGGCCGCCGTCGCGCTCGCCACCGACACGGGCGGCTCGATCCGCATTCCGGCAGCGCTTTGCGGCCTCACCGGCTTCAAGCCGACCGCGAGCCGCATTCCGACGCAGGGCGGCGTGCCGCTCTCCACGTCGCTCGATTCGTTCGGGCCGATCGGGTTGTCGGTGGCGTGCTGCGCGCTCGTCGACCGGATTCTCGCGGGGCGCGAGCCCGGCGTGCCCGCGACGCGCCCGCTCGACGGCGTGCGGCTCGGCGTGCTCACGAACTACGTGACGGACGGCGTCGACGCGACGGTCGCGGGCGCGGTGAAGGCGGCGATCGGGCATCTGTCGGCGGCGGGCGCGCTCGTCGACGACGTGCGCTTCGCCCCGCTCGACCGCCTGCCCGAGATCAACCGCTTCGGCTTTTCGCCGATCGAGGCGTACGCATGGCACCGGCCGCTGCTGGCCGGGCGCGCCGCGCAATATGATCCGCGCGTGCTCACGCGGATCATGAAGGGCGAGCCGGCGAGCGCCGCCGATTACATCGACCTGCTGCAGGCGCGCGCCGCGATGATCGAGGCGGCGCGCACGACGCTCTGGCAGCGTTTCGACGCGATCCTTTGCCCGACGGTGCCGGTGGCGCCGCCGCGCATCGCGGATCTCGAACACGACGACGACGCGTTCGGCCAGGCGAATGCGTTGATGCTGCGCAACCCGAGCGCGTTCAATTTCCTCGACGCGTGCGCGCTGTCGCTGCCGTGCCATCCGCGCGGCGAGGCGCCGGTGGGGCTGATGCTGGTGGGGGCGCCGCAGGGCGACGACGCGCTCCTGTCGATCGGGCGGGCTGTCGAGGCGGTGCTCGAGACCACACGCTGAATTTCTGCGCCGCCGTCGGCGCTTTGCTGGCGCTTTTGCGCCGCTTTTTTTCGCTGCACCTGCCGCTGCACGCTTCGCTGCATTTTCGCGATGGGGTTCGCGCTAGAATCCCGTTGCTTGGCGAGCGCTGACAGGTGCTTTATCCTCGAATCATTGCGAAAAGATGAACAACTCTCTACACCACTTCACGATGCACGAAGACGATCGCGTACTGCGTCGCGAACGGCGTCTTCTGCTCCTGCTCGCTTTCGTGTGTCTCGGCCTGCTGGGCGGGGCGCTTTATCTTCAGATCTATCACGGTGAGGATCCGTGTCCGTTGTGCATCATCCAGCGATATTTCTTCGCCCTGATCGCGATATTCGCGTTTCTGGGTGCGGGCTTGCGCGGATGGCGGGGGGTGGCGGCGCTGGAGGTGCTCGTTGTGCTTTCGGCGTTGGGCGGGATCGTGACGGCGGCGCGTCATGTGTATGTTCAGGCGCGGCCGGGCTTCAGTTGCGGGTTCGACGCGTTGCAGCCGGTGGTGGACAGTTTGCCGCCGGCGCAGTGGCTGCCGCAGGTATTCAAGGTGGCGGGGCTGTGCGAGACGCTTTATCCGCCGATATTGGGATTGTCGCTGCCGCAATGGGCGCTGGCGGCATTTTCGGTGATATTCCTGGCGGTCGCGGGCAGCCTGTGGGGAAAGCGCAGATTGAGGGCGTCCCGCTAAAGCGACGTCAGAAGGAAAAGAGGCGGCACAGGAGCGGCGCAATGCCGCCCACACGGCCGCCCCCCGCCAAACCTGCCGTTGCGACGGAGCGCGCAGCGCGAGGGTGGATGAATGACTGCCGTACCACTTCGTTGAAGGGCGCGGTGCGGCGGTGGGTCTGCGTACCTATCCGTTCAACGAACCGAGGTGGACACTCCCACGGTCGGGCCACTTTGAGAGACTCAAACGTGGTCACGTACTAACACCGCTAACCCCATAGCTGCTTTCTTTGGTTACTTTCTTTGCTGCTGCAAAGAAAGTGACTGCCGCCCCGCACAGGGGCGAAGCTAATAAACCAATATCAAATCAAGTTTCACGAGGGCGCAAGCGCATCGAGCGGTTCAGCCAGGAAGGCCCCAAGCACCAGCGACAAAACGACTGCCGCCTCGCAAGAGGGGCCGAAGCCCGTAGACCAGCAAAACATGGAAACCAGCCAGAAGAGCGAGGACCCGAGCCAAAAGAGGCGTGGGGCCCTCTTCCGTCCATCACCGCATCCGAATACCCTTGATATGCGCGCCACAATATTTTCGGGATATTGAGGTGTTACCTTGGCTACTGGATGGCGATCCACGTGCGCACAGCCCGTCCCGCTCGCGCGGCGGCGGCAAACGCGTAACGCGCGCCTGATCCGCAATGTCTCGGATTCGCTTATGACAACGCAAACCATCCGCTTCTACCAGCACGGCGCCGTCCGCGAAATAGAGGGCGCGCCCGCCACCCGCACGGTGCTGCAGCACTTGCGCGAGGCGCAGCAATGCACGGGCACCAAGGAAGGATGCGCCGAGGGCGATTGCGGCGCCTGTACGGTCGTGATCGGCGAGCTCGATGCGCACGGCGAAGTCGCGCTCAAGGCGGTCAACGCGTGCATCCAGTTCCTGCCGACGCTCGACGGCCGCGCGCTTTTCACCGTCGAAGACCTGCGCGCCGCCGAGGGCACACTCCACCCGGTTCAGCAGGCAATGGTCGAGTGCCACGGCTCGCAGTGCGGCTTCTGCACGCCGGGCTTCGTCATGTCGATGTGGGCGCTCTACGAGAACCACCCCGCGGGCGCCGGCCTGCCGACGCGCGACGAGATCGCCGCCACCCTCTCCGGCAATCTGTGCCGCTGCACGGGGTACCGGCCGATCGTCGATGCGGCGCAGAAAATGTTCGACTATCCGCGCCAGCCGTTCGACCGCGACGCGCTCAAGACCGCGCTGACCGCGATCCGGCGCCGCGGCACGCTCGAATACGCGGCGCCCGATGCGCGCGGCGCGTCGTTCGGCACGCCGGCCTTCTACGCCCCCGCGACGCTCGCCGAATTCGCCCGCCTGCGCGCGGCGCACCCGGGCGCGCAAATCCTCGCGGGGAGCACGGACGTGGGCCTCTGGGTCACCAAGCAGTTTCGCGACCTGGGCGACATCCTTTTCATCGGCAACGTCGACGAACTCAAGACGATCGCGCGCGATGCCCAATTCCTGACGATCGGCGCGGCGGCGTCGCTGGAAGACGCCTACGCCGCGCTCGCCGCCGACTATCCGGAACTCGCCGAACTCTGGACGCGCTTCGCGTCGCTCCCGATCCGCAATGCGGGCACGCTCGGCGGCAATGTCGCGAATGGCTCGCCGATCGGCGATTCGATGCCCGCCCTGATCGCGCTTGACGCCGAACTGGTGCTGCAAAAGGGCGACAAGACGCGCACGCTGCCGCTCGACGCGTTCTACCTCGGCTATCAGAAGACCGCGCTCGAGCCCGGCGAATTCGTCGCGGCGATCCGTGTGCCCCGGCCGTCGACGGATCTGCGCTTTCGCACCTACAAGGTGTCGAAGCGCTACGATCAGGACATCTCGGCGGTGTGCGCCGCCTTTGCCGTGAAGCTCTCGGGCACGCGCGTGACGAGCGCGCGCATCGCGTTCGGCGGCATGGCGGCGACGCCGAAACGCGCAAGCAGCGCCGAGGCCGCGCTCACGGGCGCAGAGTGGAACGAGGCGAGCGTGCACGCGGCAATGACCGCGCTCGACGCCGATTACCAGCCGCTCACCGACATGCGCGCGTCGAACGCCTATCGCAGCAAGGTGGCGCGCAACGTGCTGTGGCGCTTCTACCTCGAAACCCGCCTCGACGAGCCGCTTGCGCTCGTCGACGTGAATGCGTTCGCATTCGAGCGCCAGGCGAACGGCGTGCACTGAAGGAGCAGCCATGAACAAAGCAGGCGAACCGCTCACCGCAGAGCAGGAACCGCAAGCGATCGGCGCCGCCCTGCCGCACGAATCGGCGACGCTGCACGTGAGCGGCGAGGCGACCTACACCGACGACATCCCCGAGCTGCGCGGCACCCTGCACGCGGCGCTCGGCCTGTCGCGGCATGCGCACGCGCGCATCGTCGCGCTCGATCTCGACGCGGTGCGCGCCGCGCCCGGCGTGGTCGCGGTGCTGACCGCCGCCGACATCCCCGGCGAGAACAATTGCGGCCCGGTGCTGCACGACGATCCGATCCTCGCCGACGGCATCGTGCAGTATCTCGGCCAGCCGGTGTTCGCGGTGATCGCCGAGAGCCACGATCTCGCCCGCCGCGCGGCCGCGCTCGCAAAAAGCGAGAACGTGGTGCGCTACGAACTGCTGGAAGCCGTGCTCACGCCGCGCGAGGCGAAGGAGAAAAAGCAGTTCGTGCTGCCGCCGCTGCATCTGCGGCGCGGCGATCCGATTGCTGCGATCGCCGCCGCGAAGCATCGCATCGCGGGCGAATTCGAGGTGGGCGGGCAGGAGCAGTTCTATCTCGAAGGGCAGGTTGCCTATGCGATCCCGAAGGAACTCGACGGCATGCTCGTGCACAGTTCGACGCAGCATCCGAGCGAAATGCAGCACGTCGTCGCGCACATGCTCGACTGGCCGACGCACAACGTGACCTGCGAGTGCCGCCGCATGGGCGGCGGCTTCGGCGGCAAGGAATCGCAGTCGGCGGTGTTCGCGTGCGTCGCGGCGCTCGCCGCTCACGCGCTGCGCCGCCCGGTCAAGCTGCGCGCCGATCGCGACGACGATTTCATGATCACCGGCAAGCGCCACGACGCCGTCTACACCTGGGAGGCGGGCTTCGGCGACGACGGGCGGCTTGCGGGCGCGCGGGTCGAAATCGCGTTGCGCGCGGGCTATTCGGCGGACCTGTCGGGCGCGGTCGCGACGCGCGCCGTCTGCCATTTCGACAACGCCTATTACCTGAGCGACGTCGATATCCTCGCACTGGCCTGCAAGACGAACACGCAGTCGAACACGGCGTTTCGGGGCTTCGGGGGACCGCAGGGCGCGCTCGTGATGGAAGTCATGCTCGACGAGATCGCGCAGCATCTCGCGCTCGATCCGCTCGACGTGCGGCGCGCGAATTTCTACGGCATCGGCGAGCGGGACGTGACGCCCTACGGGCAGACGGTCGAGGACAACGTGATCGCCCCGCTCACCGACGAGCTGATCGCATCGAGCGCCTATCACGCGCGCCACGCAGAGATCGCGGAATTCAACGCGGCGAGCCCGGTGCTCAGGCGCGGCATCGCGTTCAACCCGGTGAAGTTCGGCATCTCGTTCAACGTGCCGTTCCTGAACCAGGCGGGCGCGCTCGTGCACGTCTACAAGGACGGCTCCGTGCTCGTGAATCACGGCGGCACCGAGATGGGCCAGGGGCTCAACACGAAGGTCGCTCAGGTGGTTGCAAGCACGCTCGGCGTGGCACTCTCACGCGTGCGCGTGAGCGCCACCGATACGTCGAAGGTCGCGAACACCTCCGCGACGGCCGCCTCGACCGGCAGCGACCTGAACGGCAAGGCCGCCGAGGCCGCGGCGCTCCGGATCCGCACGCGCCTCGCGGAACTTGCCGCGAAGCAGCTCGGCGGCACGGCGAGCGAGGTGAGCTTCCATAACGGCATCGTCGAATCGAACGGCGGGCAGATGCCCTTCGACCAGCTCGTCGCGGCCGCGTATCTCGCGCGCGTGCAGCTCTGGTCGGACGGCTTCTACGCCACGCCGAGGGTGCACTGGGACGCGAAGACGCTGCAGGGCCATCCGTTCTACTACTTCGCGTATGGCGCGGCGGTGTCGGAAGTGGTCGTCGATACGCTCACCGGCGAGTGGAAGCTCCTGCGCGCGGACCTGCTGCACGACGCCGGCCGGTCGATCAACCCGGCCATCGACATCGGCCAGGTGGAGGGCGGATTCATCCAGGGCATGGGCTGGCTGACCACCGAGGAACTCTGGTGGAACCGCGACGGCCGCCTGATGACGCACGCGCCGTCCACCTACAAGATTCCCGCCGTGAGCGACACGCCGGCCGCGTTCAACGTCGCGCTCTATCGCAACGACAATGCCGAGCCGACGATCTTCCGCTCGAAGGCGGTCGGCGAGCCGCCGCTCCTGCTGGCGTTCTCGGTGCTGCTCGCGATTCGCGCGGCGATCGCATCGGTTGCGCCCGACTCGCGACACGCGCCGACGCTGCGCGCCCCGGCGACGCCCGAAGCGATTCTCGACGCGCTCGAAGCACAGGCTGCGCGCATTCACGAACCGCGCGCGCGCGAAGCGGCACAGCCCGCCCCGGTAAACTAGCGGCCACGACGCCGGAAGACGGCTTCCGGCGCGTCAACTTTTTTGGAGCGCATCCGATGCAAGCCTGGCTGCACGACCTGCAACAACTGCTCGCGCACGGCGACGCCGTCGTGCTCGTGACGGTCGCGCGCATCGAAGGCTCCGCGCCGCGCGAGCCCGGCACGAAGATGATCGTCACGCGCGAGGAAGCGCGCTATACGATCGGCGGCGGCCACCTCGAATGGAAGGCGATCGAGACCGCGCGGCAGGTGCTCAGGGACGGCATGCGCAGCTCGCGCATGCGGCGGCTCGAACGCTTCGCGCTCGGACCGAGCCTCGGCCAGTGCTGCGGCGGCGCCGTCGTGCTCGCGTTCGAGCGGCTCGACGTGTCCGATCTCGGCTGGGTCACCTCGCTCGGCAAGCGCACGGCGCAAGGCCTCGCGACCGTGCGAAGCGTCTCGTTCGGCGCCTCGCCCGATGCGGTGATGATCTCGGACCCCGAGCCGGGCGTGTCGGACCCGGACTGCCTGCTGTGGGACGGCGCCGGTTTCGACGACAGCGGCGCGCTCCTCACCGAGACCATCGCCCCGCGCGAGTTCCCGGTGGTGCTGTTCGGCGCGGGCCATGTCGGCGCGGCGCTCGTGCGCGTGCTCGCCACGCTGCCCTGCCGGGTCACGTGGGTCGACGAGCGCGACGCGTCGTTTCCCGCCGCGCAGTTCGTGCCGGACAACGTCACGATCGACGCGAACGACGCCCCCGACTCGGCCGTCGACGCCGCGCCGCCGCACACGTATTTCGTCGTGATGACGCACAACCACACCGTCGATCTCGTGCTTGCGGAACGCATCCTGCGGCGCGGCGACTTCGCGTTTTTCGGCATGATCGGCTCGCATACGAAGCGAAAGCAGTTCGAGCACCGGCTCGCTGCGCGCGGCATCGACCCGGCGCGCATCGCCCGCATGATGTGCCCGATCGGTGTGGGCGGCATCGTCGACAAGTCGCCGGAAATCATCGCGGTCGCCGCGGCGGCCCAGCTGCTGCAGGCAGTCGAAGCGAACGCTCACGCGCACTCGCAGCAGATGGCGTGAGCCGCGCGCACCACCCCAGCCCCGTTTTTCAAAGCCAGACAGACCAGAACAACATGAATCCCACACTCGCCGACAAGATCGCACGCGCGCCCAAGGCGGAGCTGCACATCCACATCGAAGGCTCGCTCGAACCCGAGCTGATCTTCCAGCTCGCGCAAAGAAACGGCGTGAAGCTCGCGTACGACTCAATCGACGCGCTGCGCGCCGCCTATGCGTTCACCGACCTGCAGTCGTTCCTCGACATCTATTACGCGGGCGCGAGCGTGCTGCTGCACGAGCAGGATTTCTACGACATGACGATGGCCTACGTGGAACGCGCGCTCGCCGATCACGTCACGCACGCGGAGATCTTCTTCGACCCGCAGACGCATACCGAGCGCGGCGTGCCGATCGGGACGGTCGTCGCGGGCATCGAGCGCGCACTGGCCGAGGGCGAAACGCGCGGCATGACGAGCAAGCTGATTCTCTGCTTCCTGCGCCATCTGCCGGAAGAGGATGCGCTCGCGACCTTCGATGCCGCCCTGCCCCTTTTCGACCAGTACCGGCATCGCCTGATCGGCGTGGGGCTCGATTCGTCCGAGCGCGGGCATCCGCCGTCGAAGTTCGGGCGCGTGTTCGCGAAGGCCCGCGACAAGGGCCTGAAGCTCGTCGCGCATGCGGGCGAGGAAGGGCCGCCCGCCTACGTCTACGAAGCGCTCGACCTGCTTAAGGTGGACCGGGTCGATCACGGCGTGCGCAGCATCGAAGACCCGGCGCTCGTCGCGCGTCTTGCCGACGCGCGCATCGCGCTGACGGTGTGCCCGCTGTCGAACCTGAAGCTCTGCGTCTTCGACGACATGGCGAAGCACACGCTCAAGGACCTGCTCGACCAGGGCGTCGCGGTGATGGTCAACTCCGACGACCCCGCGTACTTCGGCGGCTACGTGAACGCCAACTACTTCGCGATCGTCGATGCGCTGAAGCTTTCCGAAGACGAGGTCTACACGCTGCTCAGGAACAGCCTTGAGGCGTCGTTCGTGACGCCGGAGGAGCGTGACGCGATGATCGCGAAGCTGGATGCCCACTGGAACGCGGCGGCCTGACATGATGGAAACGACAGCCACCGTCGCGCGCGACACGACCACGCTCGAGCGCTTCTTCGGCATCCGCGCGGCGGGCTCGCGCACCAGGACGGAAATCGTCGCGGGCATCACGACCTTTCTCACGGCGATGTACATCATCGTCGTCAATCCGGGCATTCTCTCGCAGGCTGGCGTGCCCTTCCCCGCGGCGCTCACGGCCACCGTGATCGTCAGTTTTCTCGGCAGCTGCGCGATGGGCCTCTATGCGCGCAACCCGGTGCTCGTCGCGCCCGGCATGGGCATGAACGCGCTCTTCGCGTTCGTGATGGTCCACGGCGGCAAGATGCCGTGGCAGACCGCGCTCGGCTGCGTGTTCTGGTCCGGCGTGATCTTCGCGGTGCTCGCGGCGTTCAACGCACGCAAGCTCGTCGTCGATGCGATTCCGGCGAACCTGCGGCACGCGGTGTCGTGCGGCATCGGCCTCTTCATCAGCCTGATCGGGCTCGTGAACGCGAAATTCGTGGTCGGCGACCCGGTCACGATCGTGCATTCCGCGTCGCTCAATCCGGTCGTCGTCACGTTCCTGATCGGCCTCGCGGTCACGACGGTCCTCGTCGCGCGCCGCGTGACGGGCGCGCTGATGCTCGGCATCGTGTTCACGACCCTCATCGCAATCCCGATCGGCCGCTTCTGGGGCGACGGCACCGCGTACTGGCCCGCCGCGATCGCGACGAAGACGCTCGTCAACTGGAACGGCCTCTTCGCGGCGCCGGACTTTTCGGGCATCGGCCAACTGGACCTGCTCGGCTCGCTGAAGGTCATCTACTGGCCCTTCATCTTCGTGATGCTCTTCACGTCGTTCTTCGACGCCCTCTCCACCTTCATGGCGATTTCCGAAGCGGGCAAGCTCTACGACAAGGACGGCAATCCGCGCAACATCCGCCAGTCGATGATCGTCGATTCGTTCTCGGCGCTCGTCTCGGCGCCGCTCGGCACGAGCCCGGCGAACGCGTACATCGAATCGGCCGCGGGCATTTCGGCGGGCGGGCGCACGGGGCTCGTCGCGGTGGTCGCGGGGCTGTGCTTCCTGCCGTTCCTGTTTCTCTCGCCGCTGCTCTCGCTCGTGCCCGCCATCGCGACGGCGCCCGCGCTCGTCCTGGTCGGCGTGTTCATGATGGAGTCGATCACGCAGATCGAATGGCATCGCTTTGACGAAGCGATCCCCGCCTTCCTCGCGATGATTCTGATCCCGCTCACCTACTCGATCACGGACGGCATCGCCTACGGCTTTCTCGCGTTCGTCGTGATCAAGGCCTTCACGGGACGCGCGAAGGAAATCAGGCCGGCGATGTGGGTGGTCGCCGCACTCTCGCTGTTGCTGCTCACGCAGATCTAATCACAATCAAAGTATCCGGAGACGCTTCACCATGACTCAAACCGCCTACCGCGCCCGCCTCCTGACCTTCAGGGACGATCCCGCACATGCCGCCGACGGCGCCGTGTTCGAGGAAGACGGCCTCCTGCTCGTCGAGGACGGCCGCGTGGTCGCCGCCGGCGCCTATACGGCGCTTGCCGCGCGCATCGCGCCGGACGCCGTGATCAAATCGATGCGCGACAAGCTGATCGTGCCTGGCTTCATCGACGCGCACATCCACTATCCGCAGACGGACATGATCGCCTCGCCCGCGCCGGGCCTCCTGCCGTGGCTCAACACGTACACGTTCCCCACCGAGCGCGCGTTCGCCGACCCCTCGCATGCGCGCGAGACGGCAAGCTTTTTCCTCGACGAGCTGCTTGCCTGCGGCACGACGACGGCGCTCGTCTACTGCACGGTGCACAAGGAATCCGCCGACGCGTTCTTCACGGAGAGCGAAGCGCGCAACCTGCGCATGGTCGCGGGCAAGGTGCTGATGGACCGCAACTGCCCGGAGTTCCTGCGCGACACCGCGCAGTCCGGCTATGACGACAGCGCCGAGCTGATCGCGCGCTGGCACAATCGCGGACGCCAGCAGTACGTGCTCACGCCGCGCTTCGCAGCGACCTCGACCGAGGCGCAGCTCGAAGCGTGCAGCGTGCTCGCGCGCGCGCACGAGGACGTGTTCATCCAGACCCACGTGGCGGAGAACACCGACGAGATCAAATGGGTCGAAGGCCTCTTCCCGGGTCATCGCAGCTATCTCGACATCTACGATCACTACGGCCTCTTGCGCCGCCGCGCGGTGTACGGCCACTGCATCCATCTCGACGACACCGACCGCCGGCGCATGGCCGAAACGGGCTCGGTGGCGGCGCACTGCCCCACTTCGAACCTGTTCCTTGGCAGCGGCCTCTTCGACTTCGAGAAGGCCGGCGCCGCCAACATGCCGGTCGCGCTCGCGACGGACGTCGGCGGCGGCACGTCGTTCTCGATGCTGCAGACGATGAACGAAGCGCACAAGATCGCGCGCCTCACCGGCCACAATTTGAGCGCGACGCGCATGTTCTGGCTCGCGACGACGGGCGCGGCGAAGGTGCTCGATCTCGCCGACACGGTCGGCACGCTCGCCCCCGGCAGCGAAGCGGACTTCGTCGTGCTCGACCCGCAGGCGACGCCGCTTCTCGCCCGCCGGACCGCGCGCGCCGGGTCGCTCGAGGAACTGCTCTTCGCGTTCGCGCTCCTCGGCGACGACCGCGCGGTGTTCGAAACGTATGCCGCCGGCGAGCGCGTGCATCAGCGCGGCGCGCGCCGCGCGGCGGCACTGGAGCTGGCCGCCTGACCCATGACGTTCTGCCCCTGACGCCTGACCGATTCAGACGCTTCACGCCATCTGAGACAGTGCCCTCGCCCTCGCACAGCACGGCGGTCGCCATCGGCGGCCGGTCTCATCGACTTCGAACGACCGGGTTATCAGCGGCCACGACTCGACCGGCACGGCGACGCAACCGGCAACGACCGTCGTGCCGCAAGACATTCAACTGGTATTGCGGAAGCCGGCATGGGTGAAGGCCGACGCCTGCACGCCCGGTTGGCGGACCACCCTCGCATGACGTGCGTCATGCCGCGACGTGACGCGCGCGAGCAGACAAGCACGCTCGCGCGTTTGACGTTAAAGTCTGCCTTCAAGAATTACAGCCAGTCCCGTTGCACACGCCATGAAGTCATATTCACAGACCATTCGCATCGCGCTCGGCGCGGCCGCCCTGCTGCCCGCGCTGTCGCATGCCTACGCCATCGACGCACAGCTCGACTGCAAGTCGACGGCACATGCCGTCGTCGCGCCCCTGCAGCGCGACCACCTGATCGAGACGAGCCCGATGCGCGTCGAGCCGAATTCGGTCAACGTGTTTCGCACGACGCACGGTAGCGAACTGACGGCGTTCGGGTTCAAGGTCTACGCGGTCGTCGGCTACCAGAAGGACGACGAGATATTCCGGCGCGGCAGCGGCGAGCCCATTGCGGACTCGGCCTACGGCGCGGTGGTGATCGGCCGATCGAGCGCGGTGGAGCAGAAGGTTCGCGCAGCGGGCAGTGACGCTTCGATCCACACCGCCGCGCCTTTCATGACCGCGATTTTCTGCAAACAGGACTAGTGCATCGCGGCGCACCGGCGCCCGCGTTCCTCGGCCGAGAGGCGGCCCGGGCGGCCGCGCTCTCAGCGCGTTCAGTGCGCGTTCAGTGCGCGTTCAATGCGGATTCAATCGGGGTCAACGACCGGCGAGATGCCTCTGCAGGCGCGCGCGCACGTCTTCCGGCGTGATCGACGGACGCGGCAGGTCGCCGGGCGTACCGGTCCGGATCGACAGCCGCGCGAAGCGCACGCCGTCGACGTCCTTCGCGTCGAACAGGCGGTCGATCACGCCGATATCGTCGCCATCGAGCGCGAGCGCATAGCCACACGCCGACGTGATCGCCGCAAAGTCCACGCCGCGCGACACCGTCGCCTGACCGCCCGTCGATTCGTGCGCGCCGTTGTCGAGCAGCAGGTGCACGAGATTCGCCGGACCGTAGGCGCCGAGCGTCGCGAACACGCCCATGCGCATCAGCGCGGCGCCGTCGCCGTCGAGCGCGACGACACGCAGATCGGGCCGCGAAAGCGCGAGGCCGAGCGCCATCGGCGTGACGCAGCCCATCGAGCCGACGAGATACAGCTGGTTCTCGCGATCGTCGATGGCGTAGAGCTCGCGGCCGCAGAAGCCCGTCGATGCGAGCACGACCGTCGAGCCTTTCGGCGTGTGCGCGATCACGCGCTGCAACGCGTCGTGGCGCGTGACGCGCTCGCCCGCAAAGCGCTGCGGCTCTACCCGCACGGCGCGTTCACGCACGCCCGCGAGACCGGTCTTCTTCAGCGCATACGGCGCGACGCTGCCCTTCTGCATCACGAGCGCGTAGGGCCGGCCGGTGCGGTCCATGTGTTCGGTCGCGCGATCGAGCGCCGGGTCGATCGCATCGGCTTCGGTGGGGAACAGCTCCCACGGAATTTCCATCGTGTCGAGCATCGCGGGCGTGACCGGTCCCATCAGCGCGTGCTGCGGTTCGTCCGCGACGCCGGGCTGGCCCCGCCACGTGACGATCAGAAGCTGCGGCAGCCGGAACGTCCACGTGAGCGACGTGAGCGGGCTCACGGCATTGCCGAGCCCCGAGTTCTGCATCATCGCGATACCGCGCCGTCCCGTCTGCGCGCCGAGCGCGACGCCCGCGATCAGCGCGACCGCATCGCCCTCGTTCGCGGCCGAGACGTAGTGGAGCGTCTCGTCCTGCAGCACGTAGTTGATGAACGGCGTGAGAAACGAGCACGGCACGCCGGCATACCAGTCGAAACCGCGCTCGCGCGCGGCCTCGACGAACTGGGCAGCCTCAATCACGCGCACCCTCCGCGGATGCCGCGCCGCCCGCGCCGTAGGGCGCCTGCGCATGCGCGAAGTCGCCGGCGCGGCGGAAGTCGTCGAGGTCGTTGACGCCGCGCCAGTGGCCGTGCACGTACTGGACCTCGATGCGCTCGCCCGCCGCGACGAGCGCGTTGAGAAGCGCCGCCATGTCGAGCCTGTCGAAGTCCGCGCGCGCCTGCAGGGCGGCGAGCGTCGCAAGCAGGCGCTCGCGCGCGTCGCCGCGCACGTTGAGCAGCCCCATCCAGCGGCCTTGCGGCGCGCCGGACTGCTGCGCGCCCCCGGCCGCGCTCGCCACGCTCACCACGTTCTGGAGCCACACCTTCTGGCCGAACAGCGCGCGGTCGTCGGGGGTCGAGCAGTGGGCAAAATCGGTCGCGGCGACGCCTGCCTGCGGCGTCTGCGAGGAATCGACCACCACGCAAAAGTCGCTGTCCGACTCGACCAGATTGCGAAGGATGTAGCTGCGGAACAGCAGATCGCCGTAGGAGATCACGGTGTCGCCGGTGAACGACTTCGCGGCGCAGGCAAGCGATGCGAGTTCACCCGTCGCTTCGTGCTTCTCGTTGACGACGAGCCGGATGCCGGAGGTCTCGATCGCGTCCGCGCGATAGCCGCCGACCACCGTGATCTCGTTGATGCCTTCCTTCTTGAACGCCTCGACGAGATGCCGCAGGAGCGGCTTGCCCGCGACCGGCAGCATGACCTTCGGACGCTCGGCCGTGAGCGCTTCCAGCCCCGCCCCGCGGCTCGCGGCAAGCACGACGGCGCCGCGCGACGTGCTCGACGCCGACAGGTACACGCTCTCGGCCGCCGAATACTCGTCGGCGTCCTGCAGGCGGAAGATCTCATTCACGGCGGCGATGCGGTCTTCCACGTTCACGAGCGTCTCGCTCTCGTGGATCTCCTTCGCGATCGCCTGCATCGCGGAAGTCGCGCCGCGAATCAGGTGGTTCGCCCAGATCACCGTGCTGATGCCGGCCTGGCGGAATGCGTCGGTGGGCGTGCTGTAGTACTTGGTCGGCACGATCACGAGCGGACCGCGCCCGGCCCATTCGCGCGCGAAGGTCAGGATTTCGTCGGGCTTCGAGAGCTTGCTGTGGATCAGGATCGCGTCCGCGCCCGCCTGCCGGTAGGCTTCCGCGCGGCGCAGCGCCTCTTCCATGCCCCAGCCCGCAATCAGCGCCTCGACGCGCGCCACGATCGAGAAGTTCGGATCGCTCTGCGAGTCCTTGCCGGCCTTGATCTTGCCGCAGAATTCGTCGATGTCGGCAAGCGGCTGGGCCTCGCCGTTGATGAAGCTGTTGGTCTTCGGAAACTGCTTGTCCTCGATGCAGACGCCCGCGATGCCGCGCTGCTCCAGCTTGCGCACGAGCCGCCGCACGTTGTTGAAGTTGCCGTAGCCGGTGTCGCCGTCGAGGAGAATCGGCAGGTCGCTCGCGTCGGCCATGAATTCGAGCATGTCGACGACCTGCGTCCAGCTCGCTTCGTTGTTGTCGCGCACGCCGAACTGCGCGGAGATCGCGAGGCCCGAGCCCCAGATCGCCTTGAAGCCCGCTTCCTTCACGATGCGCGCGGACAGGCCGTTATGCGCCTCCATCATGAATTCGAGGCGATCGCTCTGCAGCATTTCGCGCAGGCGCAGGGTGCGCGAAAATCCGGCGGGGAGGTTTCCTGGTGCGTTCATCGCAATGCTCCGGCAAGCTGACGCAGTTGCGGCAGCACTTCGTCGGCTGCGCGCTTCACGTCGTTTTGAAAGTCGATCTCGATCCACGGCGCGCCGGTCACATCGGCGATATCGAACACGTGGCTTTTTTCCAGCAGGAGGTCGCGCACGGCCTCCTCGTGCGGCAGGTTCGCGCGGCCCGTCGCGACATAGCCGGCGACGATCTCCGCGAGCCGCTTCGCCGCATGTTCGTCGAAGCGGAAGAAGCCGACCGATTCGCCGATCGTGTCGAAGCGCGTATCGACGGCCACCTGCTTCCTCAGCTCGACCGGCACGCCCTTGTCGACGCACAGCTTCACGGGCTCGTCGCCCGCCTCGAAGTCGCGGTCGATGAGCAGCCGGTTCACATGACGGCCCGCGACGAGCGGTTCGAGCACGCGTTCGTCGTAGAGCACGTCGGCGTCCATCAGCAGCACGTCGCCGCCGCGCGTGAGCGCCTCGGCCGCCGTGTGCACGGACAGCACGCTGCCAAGCGAGAATTCGCCGTTCACGACCACTTCGGTTGCCGGCTTCCAGTCGATCGACGCGAGTTCCGCTTCCACCTGCTCGTGCTTGAAGCCGAGCACGAACACGATCTCGTCGACGCCTGCCACCTTCAGCAGTTGCAGATGACGTTCAAGCAGCGAGGCCTCGCCGAAGCGCAACAGGCACTTCGGCTTTTGCTGCCCTTCCGGCTGGACGAGGCGCAAGCCCATCCCGGCCGCAAGAATAATTGCGCGCATTCTTGTTATCCCATCGAGGATGAATCAGTCGATCTCCGGCACGCGCGCAAGACGGCGGCGCTGCCAGCCCTATTCACCGTTATGCAGATAGACGATGCCCGGCAGGCCGAGCAGAAGCTCGCGCGCGCGCTTGGCGAGCGACAGCGCGAGCGCCGCTTCTGGCGGCA
>Ga0157375_10002464_pt1 | contig 16019 bp, 13 predicted proteins | sample M35metaG_FD_115311 | JGI IMG/M metagenome (GOLD analysis project Ga0157375, IMG submission 115311) | Miscanthus rhizosphere microbial communities from Kellogg Biological Station, Michigan, USA - M3-5 metaG | ecosystem: Host-associated > Plants > Roots > Rhizosphere > Soil | place: USA: Michigan...
AGCGCGACGCAACGCGCCCCCGCGAGTCGCGACCGCACCTGCTCGAGCGGAATGTCCGTTTCGAGCGCAACGTTGGCCGGAAGTTCTCCGAGGCTGCGCGCACGACCGGCTCCCGCGACGATGCGGAAGCTCAGCTCCGGATTGCGCTCCGCGATCGCGACCAAGAGTTCGAAGTCGCGCCGCGGATCCACGCCTATGGAGAGAACATCGGCATCCGGCTCGGCCTCGAGCGGCCGGAAGACGTCCACGTCGACACCGAAGGGAACGAAGACGACCGGCGGGCCTCCAGGCGCCAGCCAGTCCCGCAGCCAGCTCGCCTCGTTCTCGCTGTACGCGACGACGGCGGCCGCCTTTCCGAGGGCTGTTCGGTAGAGGTTGTGCATCCGCTCGCCCCGGAGTTGCTCAAGTCTCTCCGGCAGCCCGATCGAGACGTAGACCAAAGGCCTCCGGACAAGGCCGGCCCGCTTCAGCAGGATCAGCGGGATGCCGACGGTGTCGACCGTTGAGAAGATCACGTCGGCGGCGTTGACCTGCCGCAAGGACGCGAGAACGGACGCGAAGTCCCCGCCGTAGCCGCCGGCGGCGTACAGCGGACGATTTACCGCGGCAGCCGCTGCGCGTGCCCAGAGCGGTGTCCTCCGGTTCCGCTCGAGGTTGTGGCGGACGTCGACGCCCCGAGCCGCGATCTCGTCCAGGCCGAACAGCGCGTAGCGCCCGGCCGACCGGTGAGCGGAGCGAAGCGCCGCTCGCCGTTGAGGCGAGTCCCGGAAGGCGAAGAAGACGGACGAGGGCGCCGGCACAGGAGAGAACCGTAGAGCACTCGCCGACGCTCGCTAGGGTTTTGGGCAGTGCACCGCAAGAAGACAAAGCTCGCGGCACGCGCCCACCGGCTCGGAACCGCGATCGAGCGACGGGGCATCGCCGCCACGTATGAGCTTCACGACCGCCTGTTGTCGAACCGCGCGAGTCGCCGCAAGTTCGCGCACGGGCGGCCGGAGTTGGACAGCGTGCAGCGCTCGATCGTCGACGCTCTGGGGCGTGAGGGCTACGCCAGCGTCCCGTTCACGGAGCTGGTGGCGGACGAGACGCTTCGTCAGCAGATCGAAGAGCAGGCCCACCGCTTCACGACCGAGACGGAGCACGCGCTCGCCAGCGATGGCGAAGGCCTACGTCGCCGCGCCGGCAAAGAGTTCGTCGTGAGGCTGCACAGCTACGACGGCAACATCGCGCTCGACGATCCCTGGTTCCGTGCCTGCTCGTCGCACCGCATGCTTGACGTCGCGAACGCCTACCTGGGGCTGTGGTCGAAGCTCGAGTACTTGGATGTGTGGTACTCAATTCCGCAAGCAGTGAGCAGCGAACGGAAGGCGTCGCAACGCTGGCACCGTGATTACAACGATCGCCATCTCTTGAAGGCGTTCCTCTACCTGGTCGACGTCGACGAGGAGACGGGCCCCTTCGAGTACGTCGCCGGCAGCGCGCGCGGCGGGCCCTACGCCGACGATTGGCCGTGGCGCCCGCTCAGCGAGAGCTACCCGCCCGCGGACGAGCTCGCGCAGCGCATTCCCGCCGAGGCGATCAAGACGTTCACCGCGCCGAAGGGGACGATCATCTTCTGCAACACGAGCGGCTTCCACCGCGGCGGCTTCGCGACTGCCAGGCCACGTGTGCTTTCGACGGTGACGTACTCGTCACCCGCATCGCTCGCGTCGCTGACGGAGCGCAACTACTCGTATCCGTCCGAGTCCGCGAACGGGCTCGACGCCACGCAGCGCTACGCGGTCACCTGACCGGGAAAAACGGCGAGGCGTCGACGGTGACGAGGTCACCGCGCATGTACTTCTCGTTCTTCCACTCAGAGACCTGCGGCGCTGAGTACCTGCGCAGGCGTCGCTTGACGCGACCGCGCACACTGCGATCCTGCATGCCCGTTTCCTCGAGGATCGGCCTGCCGGCGGGGGAGCCCGCGTACTGCGGCTCCTCCGTCGATCGCCGCAGAAAGCACGCATGCAGGCAGCGCAGAGGCGTCTCCTCCCAAGGCACACGCTCGCCGATGTTGTCGACCGCACTCTCGTCGTAACCGTCGCGGAACGCGATCGTCCCTCCGTGCAGCCGCTCGGCGCGGTCGCCACGCCAGGACTCGATCGCGCCGAAGTTGTAGAGCTTCGTGATCGAGCGTGAGGGAGGCGAGAGATAGCCGGCAGCAGTTCGTCGCCCCCGGTCGAGCTCGACGCAGTTGAGGACGTTCGAGGCAACCTTGAAGACGTCGTCGTACCTGCCTCCGAGCAGCTCTTGGCGAAAGCCCGCTAGACGCTCGGGGTCGTAGAGCTCGTCGCCATCGACCCCGAAGACCCAGCTGGGAGTGCCCGCGTACGGCTCGACGAGCTTGTGCGAGGTGCCGGCATGCCTCGCACGCCGCACGTCGAGGTGGTCGAGCTCGCGGTCGAGCCGCCGCAGGACCTCCCACGTGCCGTCTGTAGAAACGTGGTCGACCGCATGGATACGGTCGCAGAACGAGGCGACGTTTCGAATCGCCTGCTCGACGAAGACGTCCTCGTTGCGCACGAGGACGATCCCGACTATCGCTCTTCCGAGCTCCACTCGAGCAAGGGCCGCACGACGCCCTTGACCTGCCCGATGAACTGGCCGCGCGCCGAGTCGCCCAGGCCTGGATCGTGAACGTGGAACGACAGTGCATCCGACTCCGCAGCGCGATGGTGGAATTTCGTGCCGTCGAGCGAGCAGATACCGACGTCCACGCTGACCAGGCCCTCGTTGAGAAAGTTACCGGGGATCCAGGCAACGGAGACGTACTCGCCCGGCCTCGCCGGCCCCTGCCACCGCGAGCTGGTGTCCAGCGCGTTGAACGCAACGTCGCCCTGCCGGTCGAAGACCTTGATCTTCGGGAAGACGGGTTCACCGTGGTCAAGCACAGTGAACGCGATCTCGATCCCGACCGGCTTGCGCACGTCAACCGATCCGGCAACGGCGTCGTCCTGGAGCACGCGCGCGGACCGCAATCGCACGAGCTCGTCCCCTCGCGCGTCAAGCTCGCCCCACACGCGGCTCGCACCGCTGCCGTGGCCCGCCTGCAGATACTCCGCGACGATCTCTGCGCTCGGCCCGTCATTGACTATCCGGCCGCCGTCGAGCAGGAGTGCGCGGTCGCAGAGCTGCGCGACAGCCTGCATGTTGTGCGACACGAAGATCACGGTGCGACCCGACTGGCTGAGGTTCTCCATTTGCCCGAGACACCGGCGCTGGAACTCGGCATCCCCGACGGCGAGCACCTCGTCCACCAGCAGAACCTCAGGCTCGAGGTATGCGGCGACAGCGAAGGCCAGCCGTACGGACATCCCGCTCGAATAACGCTTCACCGGAGTGTCGATGAACTTTTCCACCCCGGCAAACTCAACGATCTCCGAGTACTTCTGGATGATCTCGCGTCGCTTCATGCCGAGCAGGGAGCCGTTCAAGAAGACGTTCTCGCGGCCTGTCAACTCTGGGTGGAAGCCAGTCCCGACCTCGAGCAGGCTGCCGACCCGGCCGCGGATCGTCGCGCGACCCTCGGTCGGCGTCGTGATTCTCGTCAGGATCTTGAGCAGCGTCGACTTCCCGGCGCCGTTCCTCCCGATCAGGCCGAGAACCTCGCCGTCCCGCACGTCGAACGAGACGTCACGAAGCGCCCAGATGTCTTCGTAGTGCGGCCGATGCTCGTGGCGCAGCGCGCGCCTTGTGGTAGCCGACAGCGAGTCGCGCAGCGTTCCGTACGCGCCGTGTAGCGCGCCGATCCGGTAGCGCTTCGAGAGACCTTCGGAGCTCACGGCTGCCGTCGTCATCAGATCGTGTCCGCGAAGCGCGGCTCGGTTCGCCGGAAGTACCAGAGTCCCAGCACGAAGAAGACCGCAGTCGCCGCGACGCTCACCGCCGTCTTGCCCAGGTCGGGCGCGGCCGTGTCGAGCACGCCCCACTGGAAGCCGTTGATGACCGCCGTCATCGGGTTGACGGCGAGTACCCACTGCCACTTGTCCGGGAGCGAGCTCAACGCGTACACCACTCCCGAGAGGTAGAACCAGATCTGGATCAGGAACGGGACCGCGTAGGGCACATCTCGATAGCGAGCGTTGAGGGCGGACAGAAACAACCCCACGCCGAGCGCTGCGATACCCGCCATGAGCAGGAACAGCGGTGCGAACAGAAGACCGATTCCCGGCCAGACCGAGTAGTAGGCCATCAGCCCGACGAGCACGATAAACGCCGGGAAGAAGTCGACGATCGGCACGGTGACGGCGGCCAACGGCATCAGCACGCGCGGGAAATACACCTTCGTAACGAGACCACGGTTCGTGACGAGGCTTGTGCTGGACAGCGCCACCGCGGACGCGAAGAACGTCCACGGCAGGAGCGCCGAGAACGTGAAGATCGGGTATGGGACTCCCTTCGAGGGGAAGTTGCCGAATTTCCCGAAGACGAGGCTGAAGACAACCATCGTCAGGAACGGTTGGATCACCGCCCAGGCGACCCCGATCGAGGTCTGCTTGTAGCGGACGGCGATGTCCCGCCACACAAGCCGCGCGAGCAGCTCGCGGTAGTGCCAGATCTCCGAGACGTCGAGGTGCGGCCAGCGGGGAGCCGGGCGTATGACGGTGACCCGCTCGTCGCGTGGTGGTCGCGGAGCCGGCGCAGCCGGCGGCTGTGCGGCCCGCTCCCGAGGCTCCAGCTTGAGCTCGGTCATCGGGCCGATGCTAGCGGCGCACCCGGGCCCCTCCTCCGAGCCGTGAGAGCAGGCGCAGCACACGGGGCCAGAACTGCGCCTCCAGGAAAGCGATCCGGGCCTCCAACTCGCGAATGTGCTTGTCCAGCCGGAGCAAGTCGACTTCTCCCACCGCCGCACACTCCACGGCATAGGCAGCGTCGTCGACCACGTCGGGACTTCTGAACGTGAGTGCGCTCACCCCGTCGGCCGGGAGTCGGAAGCCCTGTCCGCCGCGCAACGCACGCAGCGAATCGCGAAGTCGGTCGTCCACGACCAGCGTCTCCTCGGCGACGCCGCGCGACAGTTCCTCTTCGCCTACGCCCGGCTCCCCGCGGGCAGGGAACTGGAAGACCTCGATCGGGTACCACGCGCGAAGTGGCACCTGACCGCCGCGACCGGGACCGGGCCGGCGGCGGTAGACCGGGCGCAGCAAGCGCGTCTCGGCGGCCTCCTCGCCGTCCAAGTCGTGCTCGACCGGACGGCGAACCGTCATGCGGTCCTCGAACGAGCCGGAGCCGTCATGCCGGGGAAGGAACGGGCGCGCGAGCGCCTGCACGATCGTGTAGCGCGGGGGAATCGGGATCAGCACGTCCTTCAGCCCTTCGCCGCGGGGCCACCAGAACTCACCTGCATGCGCGTCGATCACCCAGTCGCCTCCGTGCTCGCCGACTGCACGGTCAGCCAGTGCGGCGCCGGCCGACGGAGCCTTTACCACGTAACCGTCGCGCACATAGCGTTCGAGTGCCTCCTCCGCGTCCTGCGACGCGGCAGTCGGAGTCAAGACAAGGTCGACACCTGCGTTCAAGTGGTACGCGATCTGGGCATCCAGCACCTCAGCGTCGGCGCCGGGCGTCAATGTCATGACGAGCTTCATGCAGTCGCCACTCTATTCGGGACTTTGTCGCCGTCGGCCCCACCCGCGACGCTCCACTGCATCGACACGCGCGCGCAGGCCGTCCACCGACCGCAGGACTCTTACGAGATCGGCATCCCGTAGCGCGGCGCCCTCGCCGGCCACCGCCACCTCGAACTCCTGGGAATACCCCACTGCGCGCCGGTCGTTACCCCTTCCGTTACGCAGGTCGCAGAGCGCATCGCGGAGGCGCGTGTCGACGACAAGCAAGCCCGCAGCCTCCCCGCGCGCGAGCGTTGCCTCGTCGACGACAAGAGACCGGAACCGCTCGGGGATGCGCCCTTCGACTTGAGCCTGGTATGCCTTTACGTACTGGCCCAGCGGCTTATCGCCGTGCGCCCGCCTTGCACCTTTCCGCTCATATTGTTCCTGCGTCCGGAACGGGAAGTGAAACACCTCGATCGGGTGCCAGTTGGGCAACTGGCGAAACCGCGCCGAGAAGGCCGTGTGCGATCCGTGGCCAACGCTTATTTGGGAATCGGCCCGATGAGCGACCTTCGCATGCGGCCGGTAAGGGCTCGTCGGATCGCTCATCGCAGCGTCTGATGAAACCCTGACGGTCATCCGGTCAGCGAAGAATTCGTCGGCGCCCGTACGCGGGACGAAATGCCGGCTCAGCGCCCATAACACTCCGTAACTCTGCGGCACGGCGGAGAGAATCTCCTTGATCGAGCCTCTTCGAGGAATCCAGAACTCATCCGCATCGGTATTGATCACCCAGTCGGCAGCGTGGTCCGTCGCCGCGAGCCGCGCCATGTGCGTGCGCCATTCCGCCTCCCTCACCGGGCCGGCGACCGGGATCCTGAGCAGATGCCCGGCCCGCACATACGACTCCAGAATGTCGGTTGTGCCGTCGAGGGATTCGTGATCACTCGCGATTACGAAGTCGACGCCGGCGTTCAGGTGGTATGCGATCTGCGCGTCGACGATGTCCGCCTCGTCGCGGACAACGAGAGTCTGGACCAGCTTCATCCGGGGACTGCGCTCACCTGTGCGCGAGTGCGGTCGCGATCAGGGACGCCATCGCGCGAGGCGCCGGCACACGCCCAAGCGACCTGACGTGCTGGCGGTTGCCGCGGCCGAGCCGCTCGCGTTCGGCCGGGTCCGCGATGAGCTCCACGAGCGCCGCTGCGAGCCGTTCGGGGTCGTGTCGCGGCGCCAGGTAGCGCTCCTGTTCAGCGGGCACGATCTCGCGGATGCCGGGCACATCCGTGGCGACGACGGCCAGGCCTGCAGTCATGCTCTCGAGCAGCGCATTCGGCGAAGACTCGCTCGCCGAGCTCAGCACGGCGAAGTCGCTGGCGGCAAGTAGCCCCGCCACGTCGACCACATCCTCGAGGAAGCGCACGCTTGAGCCGAGGTCGAGATCGTACGCCAGGGCCTTCACCTCGTCTTTGGTCCCTGCGGATCGTCCGGCAAGGAGGAGCACCGCCCGATCGCCGACGCCGTCGACTACAAGGCGCCAGGCGCGCAGGAGCGTCTCGTGATCCTTGCCGGGGTGGAAGTGGGAGAGCATCGTGGCGACAACGGTGTTCTCGGCGACCAGGTGCCGCGCGCGCCACTCGGCACGGCTTGCGGACGGCTTCGGCAACTCGACCGAGTCGAGGACCACGGACACACGGTCCGGCCTTGCTCCGAGTCTGGAGACGAGGTAGTCCCGGCCGGCGTGCGAGTTCGTGACGAGAAGCGAACTTCTGCGCGCGGCACGCGCGATCAATTCGGGGCCGAACTTCGCCGACGGCGCGAGGTCGCGCTGGTTCCACACACAGATGGACGCACCCGTCGTAGGCCAGACGAGGCCACAGAGCACATTCGGTCGCGTCGTGTAGGGCATGAGAACGTCGGGGCGGAGTCGCCTGAGGCGAAGCGCGAGGCGCGCGAGCGTGCAGCTCTTATAGACCTTGCCACCGAACCAGTGCACCGGGTAAGCGTGCCAGGCGATTCCGGCGTCCTGTACGGCCGTGCGGAAGCGCCCTTCCTCCGCCGTCAGCGCGAGAACGTCGACCTTCGCACCTTCATTGTGTGCGAGGTGCAGCAGCACCTGCAGCATGTTGCGCTCCGCGCCGCCCATCACCGGCCACGCGACGACGAAGACGATCTTCTTCCCTCGTAGCGTTGAGGCTACGGCGGTCACGATGTACTCCGGCCTTCGACTGCCGTGACCCTGGCGCGAAGCTCGTCCAGCCGCCGTTGGAGTCGAACGCTGTCCGCCTCGTCAAGCGTCGCGATATCTCCACCGAGTGCGGCATCTTCGCTTGGCGTGGGCGCCGAAAACTCGAACTGTCGTCCGCCCGCGATCGTCCGCAGGGCGTCCCTGAGCCGCGTGTCGATCACGAGCGATCCGTCATCGAGACCGCGCTCAAGGGCCGCGTCGTCAACGACTACTCGGTCGTAGAAGAAGTCGCCTCGCTCGCTCTCGTGGAGCGCCCGTGCCCGCGCCAGGTCACCGCGCAGATTCTCCTCCCACGCTCGCCAGGTCTTCTCGTACTTGCGTGCGCACTGGGCTGGGGTGCGCAACGGCATGTGCAGGATCTCGAGCGGGCGCCACCCCCGGAGCGATTCCTGAGGGATGCCCTCGACGGCGTGATTCCCGTTCTGAACCACGGCTCGGGGACTTCCGCGGTGCGCGATCTTGGCGACCGGTCGAAACGGGGTCGCAGGATCGTTGATCGGCGCGCCCGGAGCGAAACGCACGGTCATCCGCTCTGCGAACGGGCGCCCGTCGTAGGGACGTGGCAGAAAGTACCGCGAGACCGCCTGCACAATCCCGTAGCGGCGCGGAATCGGAGCGAGCGCGTCGCGCAGCGACCCTCCGTGAGGCCACCAAAATTCGTCGGCATCACTGTTCAGGACCCAATCCGCATGGTGCTCGGTAGCCGCGAGCCGGGCCATGCGGGTCATCCACTCTCCCTGTCTGGCGATCTCCCCGTCCTCGCGGAACACGCGCATGTGACCGTCGCGCACGTGGCCCTCGAGGATGTCGCGGGTGCCGTCGACGGAGCGATGATCGGTGACAATGATGAAGTCGACGCCGGCGATCAGATGGAACGTCAGTTGCGCGTCGAGGATGTCCTCCTCGTCACGAACGGCCATCGTCAGCACAACCTTCATGCGTGTTGCCAGCCGGCGAGCGACGGCTCCGGCGGCTGAGCTGCCAGGCCGCCGGACAGGGCACGAGCGAGCAAGTCGGCATAGGCAGAGGTGGTCACATCGGCCGACTGCCGGTCCCGAATGAGCTCCGCGTTTGCCTGTCCAACCCGGGCCCGTAGCTCGGCATCCCGGGCCAACCGCAGGATCGAATCCGCTAGACCGGCGACTTCGCCCGGAAGGGCAAGAAAGGGTATACCGGGCTCGCCGACTGCCTCACGGATGCCCGGCACGTCCGTGGCGGCAACCGGAAGCCCGGCATACATCGGCTCGGTGGCTCCCCGGCCGAGAGCCTCACTGCGTGAACTGAAAACCGCCAGGTCGACGGCATCGAGCAGGCCACTGACGTCTTCGACGTCGCCGAGGAAGCGGATGCGGTCTCGCAGCGCGAGGTCGAACGCCAGCGCCTTGATCGCGTGGTGCGTTCCGGCGGGACGGCCTGCGAGTAGAAGCACGCAGCGGCGGCCTTCGCCCTCGAACGCGTCGACGACAAGCCGCCAGGCTCTGAGCAGCGTGTCGTGGTCCTTGCCGACGTGCAGATGGCCGAGCATGCAGGCAGCGAGGTCACCGTCGGCAAGCCCGAGCTCGGCGCGCCACTCCTTCCGACTACGTTCGGCGGCCGGCAGGCTGACCTCGCTGCGGATGACATGGATCCTGCGCACGTCCGCTCCCCACTCGCACGCCAGCCAGTCCCGAGCCTGAAAGGCCGTCGTGACCACCAGCGGGGAACTGTGCAGGGCGCGGCGGAAGAGGCCATCCGAGAAACGACTCGTAGGCAGGACGTCGCACTGGTTCCACAGGGAGACCTGCGCACCTGAGAAGCGCCACGTCAGTCCGCACACGACATTCGGTAGGTTCGTCGACGAGAGCAGCGCATCGGGACGGAGGCCTCGCAGCGTGCGTGCGGCTCGCCAGAGGGAGAGCGCCTTCGCCCGCCGGCCGCCCGACCAAGGGGTCGAGACGGACGTCCACGGCAGGTCGTCTGCAGCAGCAACAGCACGAGCGCGGCCGGGGCGGTCGTCCAGCGCGCAGATCTCGACCACGGCGCCCTCATTGCGCACGAGATGCGACGCGAGCAGAAGGGCGTTGCGCTCCGCTCCTCCCAAGACCTCCCCGGCCAGGACGAAGACGAGCCGCTTCTCCATCAGACTCGCGACTCTTTGCGCTGTTCGCACCGAGGCGAGTGTAGTCCGCGGCTGTTGCGGAGCAGATGGAAGAACGCCGTCGGCCGCCGATACGATCCGTCGTCCATGGTGCCTCTGGTCGTTCTCGGCGCTACCGAATTCTCCGCCGAGATCGCCGATGTCATCGGCGATACCGGCGAGTACGAGGTCATGGCGTTCGTCGAGAACGAGGTGCCCGAGCGCGCGGGCCGCGACCTCGACGGCATTCCGATCCTCTGGATCGACGAAGCCGCAGCACTCGCCGCGACGCACCTGGCCGTCTGTGGCCTCGGGACGACACAACGCAGCCGCTTCACCGAACAGGCCGAGGCCGTCGGCTTCCGGTTCGCGACGGTCGTGCATCCCCGGGCGCACGTCTCAGGGACGTCGACACTCGGAGCGGGAACGATCGTCGGCGCGGGCGCGATCGTCGCGGCGCACACGACGATCGGGCGCCACGTGATCGTCAACCGCGGCGTGCTGGTCGGACATCACACCGTCGTGGGCGATCACGTCTCGCTGCAATCGGGGGCGAACGTCGCCGGCATCTGCGCGATCGGCGAGGGTACCTACGTCGGGATGGGCGCTCTGATTCTCAACACGATCTCCGTCGGCGCGCACTCGGTCGTCGGCGCCGGAGCGGTCGTCACCCGCAACGTTCCCGACCACGTGCAGGTGGTCGGCATTCCGGCGGCCATCGTCAGAGAGGGCATCGACGGCAAGTGAACATCGAACAGACCCCGCTGATCATCAATGCGGCCCTGACAGGCATGGTCCCGACCAAGGCGGACAACCCGGCCTTGCCGATCACACCTGAGGAAATCGCCGAGGACGCGGCGAGGTGCGTGCATGCGGGAGCGTCGATCCTCCATCTACATGCGCGCGACGAGAAGGGCCGGCCCACCTACCGCGCAGAGGTCTATGCGAAGATCATCGCCGCGATTCGTGAACACAGCCGTGACGCGATGGTCTGCGTCAGCACCAGTGGGCGCACGTTCAAGAGCTTCGAGGAGCGCTCCGAGGTGCTCGGGCTCGAAGGAGACCTGAAGCCGGAGCTCGCTTCGCTGACCCTCGGCTCGCTCAACTTTCCAAAGCAGGCGTCCATAAACGAGCCGGAGATGATCCACTCGCTCGCCGCGTGTATGACCGAGCGGGGCATCGTCCCGGAGCTCGAGGTCTTCGATTTCGGGATGGTCGACTACGCCAAGACGCTGCTCGATCGAGGCGTGCTGCGAACGCCGCTCTACTTCAACCTCCTCCTGGGCTCGCTCGGGACACTGAGCGCAACGCCGGTCCACCTTGCGGCGCTCGCCGCCGCCCTCCCAGACGGTTCGACGTGGTCAGGCGCCGGCATCGGCCGGTTTCAGTTCTTCGTCAACTCGATGGCGATCACGATGGGCGGGAATGTCCGCGTCGGGCTCGAAGACAACCTCTGGCTCGACACGCACAAGCAGCGGCTCGCGTCGAACGCCGAACTGGTCGACCGTCTAGCCCAACTCGCGCGGGCTGCCGGCCGTGAGATCGCGACGCCGGACGAGGCGCGAGCCCTCATCGGCCTGCCTGCGCGGTCGCCCACGCAGGTAACCAGCTAGCGGCACCGCCAGCAGGAGCAGTGTCGTCAGGAGCGCAAGCGCGAGCTTGCCGGCGTCTCCCGCCGGCCATTCGTGCTCACCAAGCGGGTAGTACGCGAGCGGGACGAACCAGAGTGCCGACAGTCTTGGGCGCGTCAACGCGAGCGGCACGAGCAAGAGCAGGAAATAGTGCACCCAGACGATCGGTGAGGCAGCGAACCCTGCGGCGAGCGCGAGGGTCAGGGTCACCACGTCGCGGTCGAGCCGCTCAAGGCGCTCCTCGCGCGCGACCCAGCCGGCCGCGCCTAACAGGACAGCCGCCACGAGCAACGACAACGCATATCCCGCAGCATCGGGCAAGTGGGCACGCACCACGAGTGCAACGACCGAGTACGAAGAGGTCGCCTCGCCGTCGCTCAGGTGCCTGAGCAACGCTGGATAGCCGCCGAGGCCGTCGAAGCCGATCGCCGCCCAGGGAATGAGCGCAAGCCCGAGGGCAAAGCCAATAGCGGCCACTGCCGTACGCAGGCGCCCCGTCAGCGCAAGCCACGCCGCGAGCGGCCAGAGGAACAGTTTGAGCGCCACGGCAGCGCCGACGGCGGCACCGGCAGCGAGGATGCGGTCGCGCCAGTGCCAAGCAGCGGAGACGCCGAGCAGCAGCAACGGACCGACCGTGCCGAGCCCCACCGCGCTCCTGGTCGCGGGGTACACCGCGGCAAGCGCGTAGCAGCGCCAGTCGCGCACCCCGAGCAGCCACAACGCGCCCGCAATCGCGCCGAGGGAGATGAGAGTCCAGAGCAGGGTCGCGACGCCGGAGCTCAGCGGATGCAGAGGAGCGACGAGGAACGCAAGCAACGGTGGATAGGCGTACGTCTGGTCGCCGTTGAACGCGTACGGCGAGGCGCCGTGGAGCACCTTTCCGGCCGCGGTCAGAAAGACCGCGAGATCCTGCGGAGCCCGGTGCGCATCGAACGCACCGTCGATCTTCGAGACGTAGATCTGCACCGCCCATGCCACGGCGATCACTCCCGCCGCGATACCGGCAAGCGGTCGCGCGACCGCCAGCCTCCGCGCGAGCTCACGCCGCCCGAATGCGGCGGCGCGCTCGTCGCGCGGTCCCAGGAGCGCTCCAGCCGCCAAAAGGACGAACGCGGGCGCAACCGGCACCGAGTAATGCGGCTCCGCCGGTAGGCCGAGCGAGGTCAGCCCGATCACGACGAGCCCGGCCACGGACGGGACCGCAAGCGCGAGTGGACTTCTCGTGCGGCGGATGAGCAGTCCGACCAGGCCGAGCACGAGCCAGAGCAACGGCGGCGGGAACCAGCGTGAGACCTGGTTGAACCGGTGCGCAAGGGTCGGACTTCCGCCACGGTCGGGCAGGTTCGCCTGCAGCTCGTTCATGCGGCGGTGCAGCGCGACATAACGCTGCTCGTCACCGGGATGGACGAACACGAGGTGGTGCTCGGAGGGAGACGTCCACACGGTGTAGATGCTGTGGTCCGGCGTGGCGACGCCGCCTTCGTGCGCGGCGGGAATCGCCTCGCCCTCGCTTGGCTTGGGCAGAGTGCGCCCGTTGATCACGACCGTCTCGCCTCCGCCGCTCGAGCCGGCGTCCCCGCTCCCACCACCACTGCTTCCCGACGCCGGCGAACGGAACAAGCTCTCCGTCAACATGCCCCAGAGCGTCTTGGTCACACCGCGCGCGTAAGGGCCCGGGTGTGCGCGAACGGCCTCGACGCCGACGTCACGTAACCAGCGGTGGTTGCTCTTCCAGCCTTTCTCACGGTCCGAGAGAGCAACGAGATCCTCCTGCATCCTGGAGCTCGCCTCGCTGAAGAAGCGGTCGAGGTTGATCCCGTACGAGCGGTACGGCTCTTTCGTGAGCAGCTCGCGTTGCACCGCGCGCGCAAGCTCGCGCGATGCAGGGCCGTTCGAGGGGTGAACGATCTTGTCGGTGACAAAGGCGCGGTAAAACGGCACCGTCGCATTGCCGCCCCGTGCGAGCGTGTAGTTGTCGTAACGCAGGCCGTTGTGCAGCGTCCACGCTCCCATCAGCGCGATAGCCGGAACGACGAACGCCGTCGTCGCCACGATGCGCGTCCGCCACGAGCCACGCACCGCGAACAGCGGGAGCAGCGCCAACACGAGCAGCACCTGGTTCGACGGCCGGATCAACGCCAGAACGCCGACGCCTGCGCCCATGAGCGCGAAGCCGCGCGCGCTCGGCGCGCGCAGGACGCGCACCGTCAGCAGCGACCAACCGGCGAACGCCGCCGCGACGACGCTGTCGGACGAAAGCTCGTGAAACAGAATTCCGTAGCCCGGGTAGGCAACGAGCACGATCGCTGTCAGTAGCGCTGCCCGTCCGCCGAACGTCCGCGCGGCGAGGAACCAGGCAACGATCGAGGCGGCATACAGGACCGACATCACGGGCTCTGCGAGCACGCCTCCCCCCAGGTCGAGCAGGCCCCCGACGACGACGGTTGCAATCGGCGTTCGGCCGAGCAGGTAGCCGAGGTCGATCGGGTGGTCGTGGAAGAGCTGGAGGTAACCGCCCAGGTAGGTGCCGAAGTCGCGGCCCGGGCCGAGCGGGATCATCAGCGCCTCGAGCCACCACACCAGGAGCGCGACGACGAAGACGATGCCCACGCCACGTCGCGTCTCGGCCAGCGCGGCGCCGCGCCGCGCGAGTCGGGAAGAGACCTCGCCGAACGGGCGCACGGCGGCCAGACTAGCCGAGGGTACGGAGGCCGGCCCAGGCATACTTGCCTGCGTGCCGCCGGCTTCACCGCAGATCTCGGTGGTCATTCCCTGCCTCGACGAAGAGGAGGCCGTGGGAGCGGTCGTCGACCAGGCCTGGGAAGGCATCGAGCGCTCTGGCCGTGACGGTGAGGTCATCGTCGTGGACAACGGCTCCACCGACAATTCGCCCGAGATCGCCGCAGCACACGGGGCGACGGTCGTCTCTGAGCCGCGGCGCGGCTACGGCCAGGCGTATCTGACCGGCCTCGAGAACGCCCGCGGCGAGTACGTCGTGATGGCCGACGCCGACGGCACCTACCCGTTGAACGAGCTGGGCGCGTTCGTGGACCGACTCGAGTCGGGCGACGACCTCGTATTGGGCTCACGATTTGAAGGTCGGATCCACGAGGGCGCGATGCCATGGTCGAACCGCTGGATCGGTAATCCAATCTTGACGGGAATGCTCAACCGTCTCTTCGGGATTCGCGTCTCCGATGCGCACTGTGGCATGCGCGCCGTCAGTCGGTCCGCGCTCGACGTCCTCGATCTCCACTCGACCGGAATGGAGTTCGCGTCGGAGATGGTCTTCAAGGCGTTCCGCCGCAAGCTCATCGTCGGCGAGATCCCGATCGACTACTACGCGCGCACCGGTGAGTCGAAGCTGAGCCGTTTCGGCGACGGGTGGCGGCATGTTCGCTTCATGCTGCTCTACAGCCCGAGCTGGCTCTTCTTCGTCCCGGGCGGCTTCCTGCTACTGCTCGGAGTCGCCGGCATGCTCGTGCTCGCGAGCGGTCCCGTCGATATCTTCGGCCGTACCTGGCAAATCCATACGATGCTCGCGTTCGTCGCGCTGACGCTGATAGGCGCGCAGGTGATCCAACTCGGCCTGTTCGCCCGAACGTATGCGCTTGTGCACTTCCAGGAGCATGATGCGCTGCTCGAGCGCGTACGTCCGAAAGTCCGGCTGGAGCACGGGCTGCTACTCGGAGCGGGCCTGATCCTGGCGGGGGCCGGCGTCGCCGTGACCGTGTTTTTTCGCTGGGCGAACGCCGGCTTCGGCGCGCTCGGTGACGAATACCCGACCGCGCTCGCCGTGACGCTGTTCGGGCTCGGCGTCCAGACGATCTTCGGGTCGTTCTTCATCGGGTTGCTCACCATGCGGTCCGACCGCGAGGCGACTGCGCCGTCGGCAACGATCGTCGCGGACGAACGCATGCCCACGCACGCGTAGTCGTGCGGATCTGCCTCGTTTACGACCACCTCTTCCCACAGACGATCGGAGGAGCCGAGCGCTGGATGCGCGACCTCGCGCTCCATCTGGCGAGGTCGGGGCACGACGTCGTGTATCTGACAATGCAGCACTGGGACGCCGAGACACCGCCCAAGCTCGAGGGCGTGCGCGTGCTAGGGCTCGTACACCCTGGCCGCGTCTACGAGGACGAACGGCGCACACTCGGGCCGCCGCTGCGCTTCGGCTTCGCAGTGGCACGACACCTGGCGCGCCACGGGAGTGACTACGACGTAGTGCACACCGCTTCGTTTCCTTTCTTCTCGGTTCTCGCCGCGGCTGCAGCCAGGCGGCGCGGCCGCTACCGGCTCTTCGTCGACTGGCACGAGGTGTGGACACGCGCTTACTGGCGTCACTATGCAGGTTTCGTGACGGGCACGATCGGGTGGCTCGTGCAACGCGCTTGCATTCATGTGCAGCAGCGCGCGTACTGCATGTC
>Ga0157375_10002465_pt1 | contig 16017 bp, 19 predicted proteins | sample M35metaG_FD_115311 | JGI IMG/M metagenome (GOLD analysis project Ga0157375, IMG submission 115311) | Miscanthus rhizosphere microbial communities from Kellogg Biological Station, Michigan, USA - M3-5 metaG | ecosystem: Host-associated > Plants > Roots > Rhizosphere > Soil | place: USA: Michigan...
GACGTGCTTGACGCACTCGTAGCCGAGCGCGCGCAAGTCGATGCCGTGGAACAACTCCTCCCCTCGGCCGAGGAGTACGGGCGAGATGACGAGGTGCAGATCGTCGATCAGTCCCGCCTGCAGATACTGCCGGATCGTCGATACGCCTCCGCCCAGCCGGATGTCCTTGCCCTGCGCGGCGTCGCGCGCCTGCTGCAATGCCGACTCAATCCCGTCCGTAACGAAACGGAATTCCGTGCCGCCCTTCATCGGGAGCGTCGCGCGCGGATGGTGTGTCAGCACGAACGCCGGCACGTGATACGGCGGCTCCTCACCCCACCACCCCTTCCACTCGTCATCTGGCCACGGACCGCGCACGGGTCCGAACATGTTGCGCCCGAGGATCCAGGCGCCGATGTTGTCGAAGCTCTGCGCCGCGAAATCGTTATCGACTCCCGATTCCCCTTCGCCACCGCCGTGCATCTGTTGCCACGTCCGCGTGTGGAAGAACCAGTCGAACATCTCCGGCCCGCCCACGCCAAGCGGATTCTGAAGATCCTGATCTGGCCCGGCGCCAAACCCGTCGATGGAGATGGAAAAGCAGAGGACTCGTAGTCGTGACATGGAATGTTCTTTCGCTCGCGCAGAGTGTCAGCCGGCGAAGAGTAACGCAGAAAGGTCACGCCCGCGGAAGCGCGCCATTCGATGGCTCACGACCCTGTGATTTCGCGGGAAGCGGGGATCGACGTGCGTAAATTGTCGATCGGCGCGGAGGTGTCGCGATTGAACAGAGGCTTCAACAGCGCATCGTCCCCGAGGTCCTGCTCCAACTGGAGTGCGGTCTTCCAATCGCCGTCGCCGCGAAGCATGAACAGCAGTACAGCGAGCCGCTCGTCATTGAGCCGCACCGGGATGGCTCCGGCTTTGGTCAGGCGGCGCAAGGAATCGGTGACCAGCACTTCCGGAGCAGTGTCAGGCCAAAGCGATCGCAGGACATGGGAGATCTGGTGCCACGAATCGAACGTCAACAGCGACGCCACCACGACACGGTCCGATTCCTGGAGCACTCGATGCCAGTTGATCGAATAGAACAGGATGGCGCGGGGCCCTGCGGTTTCCATGGCCCGGAACCACGAACCGTGCGATTTCGCGGCTCGGGCGATCACGTCGCCGAGGACGCCGTTTGATTGCAGAAACCGCCAGTTCTCCACCAGGTGCCACACTGCGTCCCATGGCCCTTCATTCTCGATGAGTTGCGTTGCGTACGAAACGCCGTTGCTCGACGCGCGGAGACATTCCATCAGTTTGCGCGAGTACTCGTACCGCTGCGACGTCCGGTGAACCAGCGCCTCGTCGCGCAAGATCTCCGTAGCGATTGCAGGCCCGAGGTATTCAAATTGACGGACAGTGCGGCGTGAGAGCGGACGCGTTCGAATGACCACGACGACGGTCGGCCGCGAGAGATGCCAGACCTGGTGAATGAAGCCGGAGCCGGGCTCGATGGTCTCGACGCGATCCTCGGGAATCAGGTCGCCGGCGCGAAGGCCGAGCGCTCCGACCTGCACGGACGGATGGATCCGCTCCGCATCGGCAAAGCGGAACGTGCAGTGAAGACTTCTGCCCACGACGTTGACGAACGCTCCGGCGAAATTGTGGTCGTGAACGATCACCGCCGGAGTCGTATACGCATAGACATTCACGACGAAGCGAGGATTCGCCCAGACCGTGAAAGCGGGCGGTCCCGCCGAGCCGAAGGGGTTGAGCGACGCCGGAAACGTCCTGGACCGGAGAATCCAGTCCGAAAGCGCGCGCATTCGATCGTCGTTGTCCGGCCGGAAGCCTTCCAGGAATCGAGCCGCGAGCTTCGGGAAGCCGGCCGTCTTGTAGCCAGTGGCCTTCCACTCCGCGTCGAGCCTGACGGCCAGCTTGCCCAGGGCTCGGATCATGAGGTCTCCGCCGGCACCACTGCGCGGCTGTAGATCGTATTTCGCCACGTCATGGAGTTACGCTCATACTCGATGCCATTGCGCGTGGCGACGAACCCGGCATCGAGCAGGCTGCGATCGCGCCCGCTGGGGCCGGGAGATCCGGTCGCCCAGTTGAACTCGAGGAGCACGGACCGCAATGCAGGGTCGCGGAGCACGCCGACTCCGCCGGCCAGGACGTCGTCTTCTCCGCCGTCGACGTCGATCTTGATCAAGTTCGGAGCGCCGGCCAGCGCGGCCAGGTCGTCCAACGTCACCAGCCCGATACCGCTCCGCAGGACAACCGTTTCGCCGAATTGTTCGGTCGCGCCGGAAGAGCCGAGCGAGTGCATCGACGAGCCCTCCAGCAGACTGGCGAAGTTGAATGTCCCCAGGCCCGTCCTGTCAGCGACCGCCACACAGTAGGGATGGAGATTCCGCAGGCCGTTCACCCTGGCGTTTTGACAGAGGCGGGCGAAGTTGGCGGGCATTGGCTCGACGGCCACAACCGTTCCCTCGGGGTTCAAGGCAGCGGCGAGAATCGCATAAATACCGACGTTGGCGCCGATGTCGAACAGAGTGTCGCCGGCGCGGAAATTCTCCAGAATCCACTCGACCGTTTCCGGTTCCTTTGTGGCCACTGTGTCGACGCGAAATCGCTCCCAATCGTTCGACACGAGCATCCGAAACGTCGCCCCGCCGACGCTGCAGTTCATCGCCAGCATGTATTGGTAACCTCGGTTATCGAGTGATGGTGTCCCGTCATCGACGGAGCACCATCGATTCGTTTCTTACGGAGCGTACATCCACCGGCTGTTCAGGCCGTCCGGCCAGTCGTCGCCTTTCCCGCGCGTCAGTTCGTCGGCTCGGCCGACCTCGAAGACTTCGGGTGCTTCGTAGTCCTTCACGTCGTTTGCGTTCATTTCGTTTTCGTTCATGGTCGTCACGTCCTGTTGTGATGAGCGATGGTGGCGCGTCATCGACAGCGCACCATCAGGTCGTCTCTCACGGAGCGAAGGTCCAACCATTGGGCAGGGCGTCCGGCCAGTCTCCGAATGGCCTCCCGTCCGTTAGTTCTTCAGCTCGGCCGACCTCGAAGACTTCGGGCGCTTCGTACTCCTTCACGTCGTTTGCGTTCATTTCGTTTTCATTCATGGTCGTCACGTCCTGTTGTGATGAGTGATGGTGCCCTGTCATCGACAGGACACCATCAGGTCGTGCCTTATGGAGCGAAGGTCCACTTGTACAGCGGGGGGCCCTCCGGCCAGTCTCCGAGTGGCCTCCCGTCCGTCAGTTCCTCGGCTTGGCCGAGCTCGAACACTTCGGGCGCTTCGTATTCGTTCATTTCGTTTGCGTTCATTTCGTTTGCGTTCATGGATGTCACCTCCTTCCTTGGGCGAATTCGTCCTGGAGGCCGCGGGGATCCGCCGCGGCCATGGGACGTTCGAGAGTGCGCAGCCACACTTCGAGGGCGAGCAGGCGGAGCAGACCGGGGGCGTTCACGTTCTGCCCGTGCGCCGCGCGCTGCAAGGCCACGTCGAGCGCGTTGCGGTCGACGTAACCGTAATCGCAGACCCGAGGCGCAGTGAAAATCGATTTCATGGCCGGCCACTGCTCGCGGAAACGGCGGTAGACCGTTGCGCCCGGAGTGCCCTTCGTCCGCCGGTATGCAAGCTCGTGAGGGAGCACGCGAGCCATTGCGCGCCGCTGCAACGATCGCGTCTCGGTAGGGCGCAGATGCTGCTCGATGGGAATGGAGAAGACGAATTCGACCAGGGCGCGGTCGGCGAACGGATAGCGGGTACTGATTTCCGGACAGACGACGTCCATCGCTCCTATTTCCACCGCGAGCAAGTGCAGACCGAGGAACTGCAATCTGCGGCTGGGCAGGCGGATCGCCCGCGCTTCTTCGATCTCGCTCCAGGGGCGATGCATATTGGTCAGCCGCGCGAAGCGGCGGTCGATCCACGGCATCACCCTCGCGTTGACACTACCGAAGACCATGGCCACAGCCTTTTTCAGGAGGAAGCTTTGCGGTTTTCTCAATGCCTCCGCCCAAAGGCGTGATTCGCGAAGGGCCCGGCCGAAACGGAAGCGCTTCACGGCATCGGCAAGCTGCGGAGGAATGTCGATCTCGCTCCAGCAGAGATCGTCGCCCCCCGATCCGCTGAGCAGCACGCTGCTTCCGGCCGCGGCCATTTTCTTCTTCATCGCCGAGAAGAGGGACATCCCCATCCAGGCCGTGGAGGGCTCGTCGAACGCATACTCTTCAGTCATCGAGCTCAGAAGGGGCCATTCCCGCTCATGGATGGCATGGCTGCGCCGGCCGAAGGCTTTCTCGGCGATCGCCATATAGGGGCGGTCATCGAATGAGGCCACTTCGCCGTAGATGTAGGAAACCGTCTGCAACGATTCGTCGGATCGCCCTTCGGTGCGGCAGATCGCGTCCGCCACCGCCACGATGGACGACGAATCGACGCCTCCGCTCAGCTCACAGAAAACCGGTGCGGACGCAGGGAGGCGGTTTCGCACCGATCGCTGGAAAAGAGCGAAAAACTCCTCCTCATACTCCGCGTCGCTGCGCCGCCGGATCTCCCTTTCGGGATCGAGCCGCCAGTGCTTGCCGGCAATTTCCTGATCCCGCGTCAGCCGCACGAATCCGGCCGGAGGAACCGCGGCAATGGCCGCATAGGGACTGACGTCGCCGCGCCGGCCGAAGCTGAGAAATCCGCTCACGAAATGCGGATCGGGACGCCGGTCACAGCCCGTTTCGGCGACCAGCGGCCCGAGACGCGAGGACCACGAAACACCGTGGAGCGACCGGTGGTAATAGAGAGGCCCGGTACCGAAGCAGTCGCGGGCCAGAAGGAGCTCCTGCTTCTGTTCGTCCCACAATGCGAGGACGAAATCGCCGTCGAGGCGGGAAAGAAAATCGGTTCCCCACTCTCGATAGGCGGCAGCGATGATGGCGGCATCGGTCGCCTGCCACGACAGGGATAACGTCGAGATCAGTTCATTGCGCTCGTCGATCCGTCCGTCGAAGGAGACGCGCAGCTCTCCCTCGGTGGCGGACGGCGTCATGGCCAGGGACGGCCGGGGGAAGCGTTGCAACGATCCGGAGATGGCGTACATGTCAGCCTTCCGCGGGGACGGCGCAACGTTCGAGAACGACGTAGCGGGAGCGGACGTCATCCTCGTTGTCATTGATGATGCGGCCGTCGAGCTCGACCCACGCGTGCGCGAAAAACGGGATGATGCTGGCGCCGACCACCAGCTCGGCCGGGTGACCGTGCCGGCGCAGCATCCAGGTCATGGCGGCGGAGCGGCGCAGACAACGCAGCTCTCGCGGATAGTGGATCGCCGCACGATCGACCATCCGCATCAGATCCGCGGCGGGTCTCGGGTCGCGCCGGCGCCGCAGCGGGATGCGGCCGACGAAGCGATGCGTGGCGGGGAAACCGCGCACCGCCATGATCATGTCGATGACGGCGATGCGGAACCAGGCCGAGATCATGGCAGCGGCTCCAGCGTCACCAGCCCGCGCGAGGCCAGGGCGCTCAGAAAGCGGGCCACGTCGGATTCGATGCGATCGTGCAGGACCCGCGGAAAGCGCTGGCACACATGCGACACGATCTCGCCGGACGACGCGCCGCTCATGAGGTCGGTCCAGATCGCCGCCCCCGCCCCGTTCAGGCTTTCGTAGCGGCCGCGGTCCAGATGCAGCAGAACAGCGCCTTCCTGGTTTGCAATGAAACGAACTTTCGGGTGAATCAACGCGCGGCAGGGAACCATAGGGTCTCACGAGTGATCGAGTCGTTTTGAACTTACATATTTGGCTTCCGATCACTCTGCCCCGCCGGGCAGCATCCCGCTAGAGACATTTTGTAGCGCTTAGAGACATTTCCACGCGAGCGAGCCCTGCCGGGAATGAAAGCCACCCATACATTTAGGAATAAGGACACCGGCCGGGTCGTCATGGACTCGCGTGACTGGATCCGACACGTTATTCACGGTGATCGACCGGTATGTGGCGCAATGCTGTTCGCTGGAGACCCCGCCGCGCGTCTCGGAGCTGGCGCAACTCATGGGCGTCTCGGCATGCACGCTGGGGCGGCAGGCGCGGCGCGATCACGGGATCTCCATTGCCGAGGCTCTCAAGAACGCGCAGCTTTGGCGCGCGAAGCGGATGTTGCAGTGGAGCGACGCGACGACGACACAGGTTGCATACGCCTGCGGCTTCGGCACGAGGCGCACGTTCTTCCGCGCGTTTCAACGCGCGGTCGGGATGACACCCGCGCAATACCGGGCCGCTGCCATCACGAAATCGAGAGCGCGAGCGTCTGACGCCGAGTCTGCGTCATCGAAAAGCGTTTCACCACAAAGACACAAAGGACACGAAGAAACTCTTTGTGATCTTTGTGTCTTTGTGGTGATCAGCCTTTAGCGACGAAGGAAAAACCGACCCCCACCCTAGGGCGTGAGGATTTTTTCCACGGCGGCCCGGAAGGGCACCATGTCGAAGCTCGGATCGTCTTTCCGTTTCGGCGCGTACTCCTTGTGGCCGGCGCAGAAGATCGCCGGCTGTCCGATGTGCTTCAGGATCGCCGCAACTCCGCGCTGGTAGGCGTCGATCTGGACCGCCGGCCAGGGGTCATCATCGTCGCCGCTGTTCTCGGCCTCGATGCCGATGAAGTGCGTGTTGCCCGACGTGATGCCTTGCCACATCCCCGTACCGGCATGGTTCGCCCTGCCGGCAGCGATGACGAAGAACGTGCCGTCGCGGCCGAGGCCGAGTTGCGCGAGCGGCCCGGGGATCGCCGTCAGGTTCTTCTCCGCGGCGCGCCCGTTGATTAGCGCGTGCAGCGTCGGCATGTTCAGCTTCGAGCGAATCCCGGTGTGATGGCAGAGGACGCCGAGCGTCTGGCCGACGTCTGCGCCTCCGGCGCCACGATCCTGCCATCCCGGCACTTCTGCGACTTTCAGTCCTGCATCAGCGAGGACCTTGGGCAGCCACGTGAGTGAGAACGTCATGCGACACCTCCCTGCGGAATGGGCAGCTGCGAGTCGTCGGTGAAGTCGATCGCGCCCGTCTGCAGCGCGTCGTGACCGTCTGTGTCGTCAGGCGGCGTGTTCGGGCCGTTCGGCCCCGCTGCGCCACCGCCGCCTCCGTTCGGCGTACCACCGGGCGGGTTGACGACGACCGTAGTCCCCTCCGCTTTCTGGCGATCTTCGGACGATTCCTCGGGACTCTTTTCGTGCGGTTTGACGGTGGAGCGGATCACCATGATTTTGTTGAGGACGTCGAACCAGAAGGGCGCGCCGAGGGATGCCGCGAGTGCGGTCAGAATCCAGCCGACCCAGGGGAAGATAAAGTTCTTGAACCATTCGTCCTTCGTTTTTGGGCGAGAGAAATAGATGCGTGCGTCGTCCCATCCGACAGGCAGGTGCAGGCCCTTGAGAGCGTCCTTCGCCGTCTCCGCGGTATACGGCACTGCGTCCGTGGCCTTTGTCTCCTTCGCTGATTTGTTGTACTTGTCCGCTGCGTTTGTCGCCGCCGCCACGACCGCCTCGCGAATCGCATCGGACTTGTAGAGCTTGTCGATGATGGCGACGGAGTCGACATTCATCCCGACGGCGATCATCAGTCCGAGGGCGAGCACGACGTAGTGCGTCGTCCGTTTGTACCAGCCGGAGACGCGATCCATCGCGCTGTCGTACCACTCCTCGACTACCTTCTGCGCCTTGTCGAGATCGCCCTGAGCGGCGTCGACGGCGTGGAGCACGATTCGCTGGATCTTGGGATTGTTCGGAATGTTCGCGACGACGTTGCGCCGGATTGCGTTAAGCGACATCGGCGTGCCATAGCGGTCGAGCGAAGCGTTCGCAGGTCCGCGGGCGGCGATGTCGAGCAACGCGCTGGCGAAGCTCTTGGTCGGGATGTACGAGGGAAGATTGCCGCCGGTCAAAGGCCGGTTCGCACCGGTCGTTTTCGACCGCGGCTTGTACGCGCCCATGAACAAGCCATCGATCAGAGGATGGCTGAAGACCTCGTTCACGATTCCCGTGCCGGTGTGGTCCTGAAGCAGCAGCCGGATTCCGTGCTCCAGGTAGGCAGCGCGCGTTTTCAGGAACGCCTCGATTCCTTCGCGAACCGCCGTACACAGGACGCTGACGATGATGTAGACGAAGACCAGACCGATCGCGACGTCAAGAATTTTCGAGCCGAACATATGTCCTCCTGCTTCTTCACAAGGACGGACGTCTGTCGCATTTTCCCGCCGCTGCTCGCGCGAATCATGATCCGCAGATTACGCGGAGGACGCTACGCGCCGCATGCGCTTCTGCAGCTCATCGACGATGTCGTCGTACTTCGGGAGATGAGGCATCGTGAGAAGGTCAAGGCTCCAACCGACCTCGCCCGCATGGTCGAAGTGCCAGGTATCGAACAGATCCCTCGGGCCGCGCTTAGCGGAGTCGAGCGTGACCACGCCGTCGTTGATTGTTCCGGTAGTCTCCCCGAACCTCTCCGCGAGTTGGAAGAGGAGCGACTCGTGAGGCGCGCGCGCGGCATCCCCTGCGATCTCGAGGTAGACGATTCCGTCGCGATCGTGCGTGGCGTCGTCAAAGTGCGCACCGCGCTCCGTGGTCAGATCCGGCAGCGCAGGCGCCAGAAACTCAAGCCACGGGATGAACAGCGGCGGAATGCGTCCGGCGAGAGGGCCGCGGCGTAGAACGATGGCGTCGGCCACCTCGGAGCCGCGATGCGGCGTACCGATGGTAGTCAGCGACCTCACGTGCGCGGTCTCCACCGGATGTGCGGCGATTGCCCGGCGCGCGTCAAGCCCTCCCATGCTATGGGCGATGATGTGAACCGGCCCGGGGACCGCCGCAATACGCCTCGCCAGTTCTGCCGATCGTGTTTCGACCGACCCGACAGCATCGACGGACGGAGCGAACACCTCTTCGACATCATCCCGCGCCTCGAGATGCCGCTTCACGCCGTTGAAATAATCGACGGCCGGAAACGGAAACGGCAGCTCCGGCAGCAACTTACCGAAGCCAAGGACTCCATGCGCAAGGAAAATCTTCACCTCGCATCCTCCATCTCATCTAAACCAGCGGGCCGACCTGCCCGTTAGACGGACCGTATCGCGGCTTTCTTAGGTCGACAAGTGTGCTTCTATTACGGCGACTCCTTACCCCACCACCCTTTCCATTCCTCATCGGGCCACGGACCGCGCATGGGACCAAACGTGTTCCGCGCAGATATCAGCCGTCGAAGTAACGCACGACGGAGCGCCTTGGCCTTCAGCGAGCGATGTAGTGAAAGTCGACGAGGTAAACGTTTTCCCCTCGCCCATGCCTCGCGACCTTGAGCAGACCGTCGACACTGGCGAACCCGCATTCGCGCGCCAGCCGAGGCGTGATCTGCTCGATGGTGATCGGCGTGATGGAGTCGATCTCGATCTCCCCACCTTCGAACTGATACCGCCTCCCCGCCCGAACCTTCGGACGCATCCACACCCGAACACTCCGCGTAATCGCCCCGCTCCGAACCCCATCGCGCAGGTATTTCGTGAACAGCACCGTACAAGCTTAGCGGCAGCTGGCCGGGGCCAGACCTTCGATACGCGGGAACTAACCAAAGAGCGAAGGTTTGAACTCTCGTGGTGACGAATGCCGCTGAGTTCGTCGGTGTTCTCACATGTCGTGCATCCGCTGATCGAAATCATCTGGCTCTATGATGAAGAGGCGCCTTCCGAAAAGCGCCGACGGGACATCGTTCGACTGGCCAACCTGCTGGACGGCGACGATTCCATCGACGAGCAGCAGGTGATCGAGATGCTGACCGCCGAGCTGCGTCATGTGCCACCACGCGCCGTGGAGCTCATCCGCAAGGCGAACACGCGTCTCACCCGACGCAGCGCGCTTGCCTTGGACCCGATCATCGCGAACCTACGGGACGCAAAACTCGCATCGGTTGAAGAGATGGAGAGGATCGTTGGCGAAACGAAGTATCTGAAGCGCGTCCTTACACCACGCTGGTTCGAGCAACTCCGCGCGATCATCGGTACTTGGGACCCCGAGAAGCCTTTCGAACTTTCGACGCACACAGCATTCATGGGGTACTTCACCGACGCGACGTGTTATGGCTGCCAATATCTGCAAACGCTAGAGGACGCCTTCGTTCGGCTCGCGCCGTACGGTTCGATCAAGCAGAAGTTGCGTGAGATCGCTGGTCCCAGCGCTGGGTATATCTCCACCGCGTTCGAGATGTTGGTCCTACGGCCGTTCGCCGCATCCGACTGCATCGAAGAATATGAGCCGTCACTGCCCGCTGGAGGCCGCGGTGAGGCTCGCGTGAGTCTCAGCGGACAGCGCCTCTACATCGAGGCGCGCGCAAAGATGGATGAGGATCGGGAGGATGGCTCTTTTGATCCCGCAGAGATGGGCGTAAAGCTTTTCCGCAAGCTCCAGGAAAAGTACGCCGCCCAGTACGCGGGCGTTGATTCTCCGCTGATCGTCTTCTTCAGTCTCGGTGCGAGCGTCTTGCAAGATATCGAGGTAGAAGCCGTGATCGCGGAGGTGCTTAAGGACAAGATGGCAAAACCGCTTACAGCTGTCGCGTTTTGTGACTTCTATCAGCCACACAAGATGTGGTTGTGGCGAAATCGTCGGGCAACTCATCGGCTTTCCCCGGACGCGGTGAAGACGCTGTATGAGTTCTTCCCGATCCGCCGCTTCCGCAAGACGGGACTCATAATCGCTGATTGACAAATGCCAGTCTCCAATCAAGACCGTGCGCGTATTCGCGCTGCATTTCCTCGGATAGAGGCTGCTGGCGATGACGTCCTGTCTCTCGCCGATTATCTGGATCGGAGGCCGGAGCGCTTTTACTCCCGCGCCGCCGCCGAGGCGATGAGCGTGTTGTTGAACAGCCTGCAGCTGAACTATCCCGATCTCCTCATCCGCTTCTTCCGCTCGAATCATGAAGCCCTCAAGACCGCGTTCCGCTCTATGGAGGACATCAATCGCCTTTTGCTCCAGGACGAGACGCTCGGCGACATCGGCGCGGACGAGCTTGGACGACTCTCCGCGCTCGATCTCGTGATTCATCCGGCTTATCTCCGTTTGACCGAGGCAGTCCTCGGCGTGGCCATTCTGCCCGCCGCGCAGATCGAGCGGCGGAAGCGCTCAAAAGATGAACTCAACATCGCATTGCAGGCACGTTTCGAGGAGCTGGCAAATGGCCCGTTCGCGCCATGTCTCGAACCTTTCCAGCGCAACGTCCGGAACGCCATCGCGCACGGAAGTCTCGTCTTCCACGAAGACGGCGTGGAGTACCGCGATTTCAAGGAAACCGTGACGCATGGCGTTGTATCCGCGTTTCGACTCTTCGACCGCGCCGTCGATGTGTGCAACGGCTTCCTTCTAGCGTACCGGTGCTTCTTCATCGAGGCCGCGGCTTTCCTCGTGTCGGCGAATGTGACCGTACCGCTCCCGGTGCTTATTCGCGAACTCCAAGCGCAGGTCGAAACACCGTCATGGCGCATCCTCGGAGCGTTGGAGACACGCTACGCCGACGACAAGCCGGGACTGCGTCTCCTCGTTGACAGCAGTTTGGATGATGACCGCGAAGTTTACGCTACGACAGGCGTGACCGGAGCGGTTGCGGAGAGACTGGCACCCGGCTTCGACATGTACGACATCCAGCTGCAGGCATTCGGGATGCCGAAAGGCGTGGGTGTGGCGAAAGGTGCGACGTTAAGTGATCTCCGAAAACGAGGTATCACCACGTCGATGAAGGTCGCTGACGCATTCGAGAGAATCATCATTTTTCCGCGCATCACCGAACAGCGCGCGGACCACGTGCCGGATGCGTTCGTCGCGGATCAACCGCTTCTTCGACGGACGCGCCTAGTACGCAAGGCCGACTGGCTCCAACTCGATGCGACCATTGTGCTCGACATGGATGACATAGAGGCAGCGAAGACGTACGTCCGCGTCCACGCACGCGACCTCATCGCGACGGCAGCCAAGGAAGCCCGAACGGCGGCAGACGACCCCGATCTTCTCTCCCTTCCGATCGGTGCCGTTTACATGACGATCTTCCTGCGCGACATGCGGCAACGCGATCTCAACGGAATCGGAACGAATACGTTGTGCCGCATCATCGATCGTCCAGTCGGACCAATCGCGGACTGGCCCCTTCACAAGAGCATCATTGAGACGCAAGGACGGATGCGGATCGAGTGGAACACGGCCCCATTCGGCGACGATTAGGCAAACGAAGGGAGAGATGAACCCCGAGGGATAGGCCTCGTTCCTTTGGACCGCTTGTAACTCGTTGATGCCTATGGTGCTCTAGTTCGGTTGCATCAGTCTTCAATCGGTCGTAGTGTGGATTTCTGGAGCGTTCGATGACGCAGACGATCGAGGCCATCTACACCGACGGCGTTCTGAAACCTACGTCCGAGTTGCCCCTCAGGGACAACCAGCGTGTTCGCCTTACCGTAGAGACCATCGACGAGACCAACATGGATCGGGAGGCTGCCGTCACACGCCTGAAGGCGGGGATCGCGAGCATGCGTTTCTTCTCGCAGGGACCACTTCCCAGCCGCGAGGACCTGCATGATCGCCGTTGATACGAACGTCCTCATTTACGCCTGCGATCAATCGGAGCCGCACAGACAGTCGATCGCTCGACCTCATCGCTGCCTCCTCGGACGGCGTCCTTCTCTGGCAGGTGGCATGCGAGTTCCTCGCGGCGTCTCGCAAGCGGAGCAAACAAGGGTTTACTTCAATGCAGTCTTGGAACCGCCTGACAGAATCCAGGATCTCCCGCTCGTAATGCCGTCCGCGGCCAACCTGACACGCGCACACGAGCTGCCTTCTACTGATACACGTTGCGACGGAGCCACCCGCCCAGGAGCGAGGCGTCGGAGAAGCCGGGAAGGTGGGCGATGCTCGTATCGACGTGCTTCGCCGCTGCGCGGCCGTCGTCGCCGTCGAACAGAAATCCTGAGACCCAGCGTGCGAGAGCATCGGGCTGATGCGATGCACCGACCGGCGTATAGAAGCGGTTCATGATGGCCCGAACGCTTCGTGCAACGCGCGGCGCAGCCAGTCGCTGTTCCGCCTGCCACATGTAGAAGGCGTAATGCCGCGCTTCGTCCCGGACGATGCGGTGGAGCAGCTCATTGAGGATCGGGTGTTCGTTCTGCTGCGAGAGGCGGCGGTACGCCTGAATGGTCGTGCATTCGTGCACGGCACCCCAGGTCATGTGCAGGGCGAGAAAATCCTTCCACGCGGCCGACATCATCTTCGTGACCGTACGGTCGATGCGATCCCTCCACGTGGTGCGCGCGCGGACGCGCGGGGGCACGGGATGCCCCGCGCAATCGAGGAACTTCGAGAGCGCGCGTCCATGCATGCCTTCTTCGTAGAGCCAGCAGATCAGAAACGGACCGACGTAGGCGTCTTCGAGCGCGCGCCTGGAGAAGATCGTTCCCGGGAACACGACGGTGTGACTCTCGACATCCTGCATGTAGGTGACGATCTTGAGGATGTCGGGTGCAAGCGGATAGTCGCGGATGGCGTCCCACTCGATGCCGGTGAGATCGATCGGCTGCGATCGGCTCATGAAAAGGCGGAACTGGGGTGGGTCATCAGGCAACAGCGCGCCGCCTGTCGGGGCGTGCTCATCGCTGACCGAGGAGTCGCTCGTCGTACGCATGTCCGGATGAGTATAGGGAAGCAGGGGTCGCCAGCGCGAGGCAAGCAGGGATGCCCATGGACCCACGCGATCGCGACTGACGCGTCGGCGACGAAAGAAGCGTTTTACTTTCGGCCGTCTGCGATTGCGGCGCGGACTTCGGGCGGCGAAAGTGCGGACCGGCCACGAGTGCGCTTGCGAATGCGCTGCTGCAACTGCCGCAACCCTTCCACAGACCTCCTCACGGATTCGAGGTTCGGCGTCCCCTCCCGCACCACGCGCGCGACGGGGCGGTCGTGACGGGTGATGACGATCTCCTCGCCGTCTTCGACGCGATGTAACAGCTGGCCGAAATGGGTCTTCGCTTCAAAGGCGCTCATCTTCGACACCCGATGATCGTAACCAGTCGCTAGCTGGTTTCGCAACGGGCTAACCCGTTGCGCCTTAGCGAAGTTCGCCTTCGTTTTTCGCTTCCGATACGGATGGCACCGTGTTCCCTCGGCGTTCATCTGCGCAATCGGATGAATCGATTCGCAACGGGTCAACCTTTCCTGCGGCTCCGCCGGGAGCCCAGCTCGTTCCGGAGCTGGCGGTTGAGACTTCGGACTTTCTTCGCCACAGGGCTCTCCGGGTCAGCGGCTTGGGGGGAGCTCTTGAGGCGGTGAAAACCGGCTCGTACGCCCCTTCTCCGGTTCGCTTCGTCCCTCTGGTCACACTGGCGATCGAACTCCTTCTGATGGCGATCTGCCTTGAGGATCGCTCGCACGAACTGGTCCTGCCTGATCGACCTTTCAATGAGGTCGGCGAGATCGTTCGGCGGGATCCGAGGATCTCCACGCATCTTGCCGGAACGCAGCCGCGCCGCCATCCGGCGCAGCTCGGCGTAGGTCACCCAGGGTGGGATCCCCGGGACTTCGTCGTCCAGAAACCGATAGCTGCGGAGGTACTCGTCGAGATGTTTTCCTTCCTCGGTGGTGAGAAACTTGAGTGCTCTGGCTCTCATGGCCTTTCTTTCCTCGCTCATCGGGTGGAGGAAACGACCGGGCGCGCTTGCACGCGCCCGGTCTCACTCCCACCCATCACAGTTTACGGCTTCTGACTGACGGACGTTCCGGTTCCCGCCGGCGCCGGCGTCACGGGCGCCGGAGACTGCGAGGTGCCGGGTGCCGGAGGCTTCGGCGTACCGGGAGCCGGCGCCGCCTTCTTGCGGCGATTGAAGCTCTTCAGACGCTTGATCTCCTGCACGTGCGATACGAGAACGGCGTGGGCCGGGTCGCGCGCCAACTGCGTGCCGATGTTGAATGCCCGCCCGGCGAGAAGCGCCACGCGCTGGCGGCGGATGAGATTCGCCCCAGCGATGCCGTTCAGCATCATCCGGAGCTCATCCTCCGCCGCCGTCCAGCGGTTGGCATCGTCGTACAACTGACGCACCTCCTCAGCCGGCTGGCCGACGGCATGCTCGACGATGTCCAGCGCACCGATGACGTTGATCGACGCCTGCAGAATCGGGTTGGACGTTCGTACATTGTTGCGCAGCTGTTTGCGCTGCCCGGGCGTCAGAGGCGTCACTTCGCCGATCTGCCCGCGCATGGTTCGCAACTGCTCGACCACCGCCTCGGGTGTCAATAGGGGTGCCGGCTGCGGGAGATCCGCGGCGGCCACCGCTTTCGTGGTTTCCTGATTGGTACTCATTGTCATTCTTCTCCTGGACCATGGGTCCGGTAAACGCCGGAGGAACGACGAGCACTTTGTGCACGAGTGCAGGCGGCCACCGGCTGGAGGAGACGGCAACGCGCCGTTTCTTCCGGTTGATGTTCCCCGAAGTGTGCGCACACTTCGAGAGCCCACGGCAGGAGGAGCACCGCTCAACTCCCGCAGGGATGAGAACAGTCGCACTATCCAGCGCCGTCGTCCCACCCGTTGGCCGCCAGGAGCGTGGGGCTCTCACGAGCACCGGCTCCCACTCTCGATGGGGCGGCGAACCGACCCAGCGAGGTTTAGAAATATAGGTCATGTTCCAAGCAAAGTTGTGTAGTGCAGTTTTTTTTAACACGCCTCTCGACAAACCGCGTCGGTCACGATCGTGAGCTGGGCTGCACTCTGGCAGATTCACAGATTCAGCCCGCACGCGGACAACTCGCGGTATGAGCCGTCTGACTCGCCGTGTGAGCCGGCTGACTCATCGTGTGAGCCGCGTGACTCGCCGTGTGAGCCGCGTGACTCGCCGTGTGAGCCGCGTGACTCGCCGTGTGAGCCGCGTGACTCACCGTGTGAGCCGCGTGACTCACCGTGTGAGCCGCGTGACTCACCGTGTGAGCCGCGTGACTCACCGTGTGAGCCGCGTGACTCACCGTGTGA